>ERZ860264.1411-NODE-1411-length-16505-cov-3.059939_pt1 | contig 16505 bp, 15 predicted proteins | sample MGYA00509980_ERZ860264 | MGnify/ENA primary metagenome ERZ860264 (study PRJEB30046, sample SAMN00715212) | human gut metagenome | study: EMG produced TPA metagenomics assembly of the A metagenome-wide association study of gut microbiota in type 2... | reverse complement strand
GGATATCATTGACGGACGCTGCCGGCAATTATCAGAGACAAACGCTTTCTCCGGCATTTAAAGTTGAGTCACTGGCAGGTGTGGATACTGTCATAGATAATGTTGGTTCAATAAAAGTGGAGGGAAGAAATATTATCGTTCCCCAGGGCGCTAATATTTTTACAGTGCAAGGCATACTCTCTGATGGCAGAAATGTGCAACCAGGAGTGTATCTCGTAAAAGCTGCTGCAGTTACATCGAAAATAATCGTGAGATAATTGATATCCTATTCTGAGTTTAAAGATCCCGTTTGCTTATCTGCAGACGGGATCTTGACGTTAAAAAAATATTTTCAAAGGCTTCGGATATCAAGCTTAAGTCCTTCGTGGTTTAGGAGGACACAGGGAAATATCTCGGCGGCTTCGGTGACGAAACGTGATTCGTCCTTATAGCGTGAGGAATAATGGCCGGTCAGCAAAGTTTTGGCTCCCGCTTCTCTGGCGATCATGGCCGCCTGACGGGCGGTGCTGTGAAACCGGGCTTTCGCTTCGGCTTTATGCTCATCGAGATAAGTGGTTTCATGGAAAAGCAGATCGACAGGTCCGATCTTCTTTGCAAGTTCAGGCATATATATGGTGTCGCTGATGTGCGCGTAGCTCAGAGATCTGTCGGCTTCGGAGGTCAGCATGGCATTCGGAATCACTGTGCCGTCAGGTTTGACGAAGTCGGCCCCCTCTTTGATGTCGTGTATCTTCGCGACAGGAACACAATGGTAATCGATCATTTCCCGGCGTATGTGCCGCAATTTCGGTTTCTCCTCGAAAATGTATCCCACCGTCGGCACACGATGATGCAGCCTGACCGTACGGACAGTGAGCGACGAAGTCTCGAGAATTACCGCATCCTCCGGCTTTATGATGTTGAATTCGAGATCGAAAGATAGATCTTTTGCGAAAAAGTCGAGAATCTGACGCAATATTTTTTCTCCGTCGGCGAAAGTATGGACTGTGATTTTTCCACCGGTACTTCCGAGAGCGAGGGTTGACAGAAGACCGGGCAGACCGAGAACGTGATCGCCGTGAAGATGCGTCAGAAAGATGTGTCCGAGACGTGAGAACTTAAGTCTTGCCTGCTGGAATGCACGTTGCGCGCCCTCGCCGCAGTCGACCATGAAAAGATTGTCGCGGTAATCGATGACAGTGCATGACGGTTGGTGCTTTATTGTCGGTTTGGCTGATCCGCAGCCCAGGGTGTGGATTATGAATTTATCCATATCGAAGCTTTAAGACTACAAAATTAGTGAATATTTGGATGATCTGGAAATTAAGAGTAAATTTGCAATGTGAAAACAGCAATTACGACTTTCCTTATAATATGCACTTTAATCGTGGCACATGACAAATGTGTCGCATCGCCTGCGGAAACGGAATATACCGATTCCGTAAGGGCTCTCGGCGAACTGAACGTGGTGGCCCTCAAACAGCAGGAGAGACTGCGCGACGATGCCATGGCTGCCACTGTCATAGGCCGTGCGGAACTTGAAGAACTCAATGCCGTGGCGGTCAAGAGCATATCGGATGTCGTGCCTAACTTTTATGTGCCTGATTATGGTTCGCGCATCACGTCCACGATGTATGTGCGCGGTATCGGGGCACGCATGGATCAGCCTGCGGTGGGACTGAATGTCGACAATGTGCCTTATCTCAATAAGAACGCATATGACTTTGATCTTGCCGATATAGCTTCGGTCGAGATGTTGCGCGGCCCGCAGTCCACGCTGTATGGCCGCAATACGATCGGTGGCCTTATAAATATAACCACATTGTCTCCCGTCAGATTTCAGGGATGGCGTGTCATGGCGCAGGGTGCTATGGGAAATGACTGGAAAGCCTCTCTCGGATGGTATCATAAATTTGACGAAAAAACGGCTACGGCGGTTATCGGCTCTTTCTCCTGTCTTGGAGGCTTTTTTCGAAACCGCTATACCGGAAGTCTCCTTGACAAGGAGCGTAGCGGATCCTTGCGGTGGAAATTCGACCGCAGGATATCGGAAAGTGTCACTTTGCGCAACGCGGCGTCCGCCTCCGTTCTAAGACAGGGGGGCTATCCTTATGAATATGTCGGGACAGGAGAGATTAATTATAATGATACATGTTTCTACCGCAGGTTCATGTTCAATGACGGCTTGACGGTCAATTGGCGCGCTTCACGTTTCTCGCTTTCTTCCATTACAAGCGTGCAGTATCTGGATGACAACATGACACTCGATCAGGATTTTTTGCCTTTGCCTTATTTCACTCTGACGCAAAAACAGAAAGAATTCGGAATTACGGAAGATCTTGTCTTCAGGGGAAAGGAACTGGATGGCCGTTACGAATGGGTGACCGGTGTTTTCGGTTTTTTCAAACATACGGATATGAAAGCCCCCGTGACTTTTAAGGATACAGGTATAGCGTCCCTTATCGAGCAGCATCGCAATGAAGCCAATCCTGATTATCCGATAAGTTGGAATTCACGCATGTTCACGCTCGACAGCGATTTTATAATTCCTACCGGCGGAGCCGCCTTATATCATGAATCGGTATTCGATCTCGGGTCGTGGAAACTGACGGCCGGCATAAGATTTGACTGGGAACAATCTGAATTGTCCTATCACAGCAGTTGCCACACGGGGTATGAAGTGAGAAGGCTGATGCCGGACGGTTCTCTTGTCCATCATCGTGACGTGGCAGTCGATATCGATGACAGAGACAGACTGCGCAGAAACTATTTCAACTGGCTTCCGCGCGTGAGTGTCCTTTACAAATTGCCTCTGGAAGGGGAGAATAACATATATGCCGATGTTTCGAAAGGCTACAAGGCAGGAGGATTCAACACTCAGATGTTTTCGGATGTGTTGCAGCAGCGTCTTATGGGAGTGATGGGAATCGGTGCGAAATACGATGTCGACGATGTGGTGGGTTATCGGCCGGAATATTCATGGAATTATGAGGTCGGCGCCCATTTCACATTTCCTGAGAGAAGGCTCTCTCTTGATCTGTCATTGTTTTATATAGATTGTCACGATCAGCAGCTCACAATGTTTCCGTCGGGCACGACGACTGGTCGCATTATGACAAATGCCGGAAAGACAAGAAGTCTGGGAGGCGAGGTGGCGCTGAGCTGGAATCCTGTGTCGACTCTCGACCTTACTGCCAGTTATGGTTACACCGATGCCAGATTCAAGGAATTTTATAACGGCATAGACAATTTTTCCGGCAAATACATACCGTATGCCCCGAGAAATACCCTGTTCATGCAGGCTCAATATGTTTTCAAGACCGGTAATAGGTTTGTCGACTCCGTTTCGGTGGCAGTTGACATGCGGGGAACCGGAAAGATATATTGGAATGAGGCCAATACCCTCTCTCAGGATTTCTATTCGTTGCTCGGAGCTTCCGTAACATTAGGAGGTCGCCAATGGAGTTTCCAGATATGGGGGAAAAACCTGACCGACAGAAATTACCATACTTTCTATTTTATGTCGATGGGAAACGAGTTCCTGCAGTCCGGGCGTCCTATACAGTGCGGCGCGACTTTACGTATAAATATGTAGGACAGTTGTCCGGCTGTGCGTATGGATTTTAACATAAGCACCTCCCTTGGCTTGTTTTATTTTTTTTCTGAATCATTTTGGCGCCCTACAATAATGCATAGGCTTTAGCGTTTCAATTTAGACTAATAATTAGAAACTGATTTTAAAATGAATAAACTTTTATTGATCGGTGTGGTCGCTGCCTCGTCTCTTGCAATCACATCATGTTCCGGTGATTCTGAAAACAGATCTACCACCACTACTCCGATAAACGCATACAATCTGTTTGTGCCTGCCTCGGGCGATGGGGATGTCTACACCGGATTGGCTTTGTACAAATTTGTAACTACTTTCCCGGAAGCTACAATTCAGCTTGGAGTTGACAATATGACTATGCCTGGCGGTGGCAATACATCTTTTTCTACAATAAGCATGCCTATTGCTTCCGCTATGGTTTCTGTTGATGATTCGGGCCGGGAAGTAATTATATTCGGAGATAAGAATCCGGGAGAAAGCGGTGCGAAAATCTCGAATCTCAGCGGATCGCTCACACAGGCCGTATATTTCCCGCCAAATGTGTCTGTTCCGGGTTATAAGCTTTTTATTCCCGGTAATTCGCTACATTATGTCTTGATGCAGTATGAACTCAACAATGACTGGAACATCCGTACATTCTGGCCCGATATGACATTCAGGGGTTCGACGGTAACTTCTTATCCAGGCATGACGGAGGCTTATTCAAACAGTAATATAGCTTATCGTGTCGTTATGCAGCTCAAAGATAATGCTCTGACCGACAAGGCCGATGTTATTTTCTACAATGCCAAGTTCGCTCCGAAGGCACCTGAAATCACTGTCGTGCTTAAAAATCTCGACCTTGCGTTCAGTGATAAAGGTTATACTGTCAAAGGCTCGGATATCATCCCTTATATGGTCGAGGCCGGGACTTTGCAGGAAACGCCTAAATTTAAATTTAATTCTTTTGCACTCACTGCCATTGGTGACATGTCGACAGCTATGATCAATTATGAGGTCGCTGATGTTTACAAGGGTACGTTTACCGGAAATTCCGTTGTGAAACCATCGTCCGGGAAATAAAAAACTCATGTTTTATCGTGTTGCCTTGTCACGTGTATAAACTTTTAAGGTGCGGATCCGGTATGATCGGATTCGCACCTGTCATTTTTCCACGATGAGGGGTCTGTGTATGCAAAATCCGCACTCTTTTGCTTGCAGTCCAAAAATAACACTGCTTTTATTTGTTGATTAAACAAAAATTCCCTAATTTTGTGGATAAGTGATGGCGCATCGAGTGCCTTTATTTGGTTGAACTAAGCTAACTAATTTAATATTAACACGATATGAATCTATTGTGCGAAATAGGCAATGGCGTATTGTCAATCACGGCCGCCTTGACAGGTATAGGGCTGGTGTTTGCGGCGCTGCTTATTGCAAAATTGATTTCCCCGAAGTCTTATTCGGTAAAGAAAGCCGAGCCATATGAATGCGGTATCCCGACCCGAGGCGAGTCGATGATCCAGTTCAAGGCCGGCTATTATATTTTTGCAATCCTCTTCCTTCTTTTCGATGTAGAGGTTGTCTTTCTTTACCCGTGGGCTACAGTGATGCGCAGTCTCGGACCTCAGGGCATCCTCTGCATCGGTATTTTTATGTTTGTCCTAATAATGGGCCTGGCTTATGCCTGGCGGAAAGGAGCGCTTAAATGGGAATAGACCATATAAAGAGCATGACCCGCGAGGACTTCAAGAACAATGACTATATTGACAAGCTTGTTGAAGAACTCAATGCTACGGGCGCCAATGTGATGGTTGGCAAATTTGACGAACTTATCAATTGGGGAGTCTCAAATTCTCTCTGGCCGCTTTGTTTCGGTACGAGTTGCTGTGCGATCGAGTTCATGAGTCTCGGCGCGGCCCGCTATGATATGGCGCGTTTCGGATTCGAGGTGGCGCGTAATTCTCCCCGTCAGGCAGATTACATAATGGTGCAGGGAACCATCGTGCATCGTATGGCTCCTGTGCTCCGCCGTCTTTATGAACAGCTTGCAGAACCGAAATATGTGATTGCATGCGGCGGTTGCGCGGTGTCGGGCGGTCCTTTCAAGAATTCATATTGTGTAGTACCGGGAGTGGACCGTATCCTTCCTGTGGATGTATTCATTCCCGGATGTCCTCCGCGTCCCGAGGCCATGTTTTATGGTCTGATGCAGCTGCAGCGTAAGATCAAGGTTCAGAAATTCTTCGGCGGTGTCAACCGGAAGGAGAAAATCGAGGAGTTCTTTGCCGAGCATCCCGAAGAGAAAGGCCAGATTGGATAACATCATCGAACTATACTGAAAGAAATGAGTGATTTAAAAGAAAAAATCCTTAAGATATATCCTGCGGCGACTTTTGAAGAGGGCGATACCCTTCTTGTAAATGTGGCCGAGAAAGATTGGCTTGATGTAGCCGGAGCGCTTAAGAACGATCTTGGTTTCGATGTCCTTTCGGCATTGGTCGGCATGGACTGGAAAGAAACCATGGGCGTAGTCTATTACCTGACCTCGACATCGCGGAACTGGGAAGTGATCTCGGTAAAGGTTGTGACGGAGTCGCGCGAGAATCCTTATATACATTCGGTCGTGTCGCTTTGGAAAGTCGCTAACTTCCAGGAACGCGAGGCTTATGACATGTTCGGTATCAAGTTTATCGGACATCCCGACATGCGCCGTTTCTTCCTGCGCAATGACTGGGTGGGACATCCCCTTCGCAAGGATTATGACGCAAACCCGGATCTGAACCCTATCCGTATGGATGACGAGGTCAACGAAGACGATACACGCACGTTTACTCTCGGTGAAAACGGTAATGTCAAGGAGACGCCGGGTAAAGTGTTCGAGGAAGATGAGTATGTGGTCAACATAGGCCCGCAGCATCCCTCCACACACGGAGTCATGCGTTTCCGCGCGTCTCTCGACGGTGAGACCGTAAAGAAAGTGGATGTCGTTTCCGGATATATCCATCGTGGTATAGAAAAACTTTCGGAAGGTCTTACTTATCCGCAGATACTACATTTCACAGACCGTATGGACTACATGTCGGCTCATCAGAACCGTCATTGTCTATGTATGTGTATAGAGAAAGCCCTCGGTATCGAAGTGCCGAGAAGGGCGCAGGTCATTCGTACAATGATGGATGAGCTGATGCGTATCTCGTCGCATCTCCTTTCGTTCGGATGTACGGCTATGGACCTTGGTGCCACCACGGCATTCTTCTATGGATTCCGCGAGCGCGAGATGGTTCTTGACATTTTCGAGAAGACCTGCGGAGCACGCATGTCGATGAACTATAATGTGATCGGCGGTGTGATAGCTGATCTTCATCCCGATTTCCAGAAAGATGTCAAGGAACTCATACGTATCATGCCTGAGCGTCTCAAGGAATATCATACGGTATTCTCGGGAAATGTGATCGCCAAGAACCGTCTTGTCGGTGTCGGTCATCTTTCGAAAGAGGATGCTGTCAATTATGCTATCACAGGTCCGAGCGGACGCGGTTCGAACTGGAGCTGCGACTGCAGAAAGAAACATCCATATGCCGTCTATGACGAGGTAGAATTTGACGAGGTGCTTCTTGACGGATGCGATTCATATTCCCGCTACATGGTGCGTATGAAAGAGATCGAGCAGAGCTGCCGCATTCTCGAACAGCTTGTGGACAATATCCCGGAAGGTGATATCCGTGCCCAGGTGCCTAAGATCATCAAGCTCCCTGCCGGAAGATGGTATCAGCAGGTCGAGGCAAGCCGTGGCACGTTCGGGGTGTATATCGAGTCGACGGGTGAGAAGAATCCGTTCCGTGTGCACTTCCAGAGTCCCTGTTTCAATCTCGTCGGTGTGATGGATCTGACATGCTCGGGCTACATGATCGCCGACCTGATTACTATCGGTGCGGCTCTTGACTTCGTGATCCCCGATATCGACCGTTGATCGTGGTGATCGGAAGTTTTAATAATTACAGAACAGAAGTATAATCCAAAGCAATAAGATAACATGTTTGATTTCGGAAAATGGACGTCGGCTTTCAACGACTTGCTTCTCGGAACAGGAATGGCCGACTGGCTGGCCGTTCTGATAGAATGCGTGATCATAGCCGTGCTTATTCTGGGCGTCTATACCGTATTGGCACTTTTCTATATTCTCTATGAGCGTAAGCTCTGTGCATGGTTCCAGTGTCGTCTCGGGCCTATGCGTGTCGGTAAGTGGGGTTTGCTCCAGGTATTCGCCGACATGTTCAAGATTCTCATCAAGGAGCTTATCTGCCTTAAAGGCACAGACCGCTTCCTTTTCAAACTCGCGCCTTATCTGGTCATAACTTCTTCGGTTGTCATGCTCGCTTGTCTTCCGTGGGGTAACGGCCTGCAGATAATCGACTGGAATATAGGTATATTTTTTGTCCTCGCCGTATCTTCTGTCGGTGTGCTTGGTATCCTGCTTGCCGGTTGGTCTTCCAACAACAAGTATACCCTCATCGGTGCTATGCGAAGCGGCGCGCAGATGGTAAGTTATGAGATCTCGCTCGGACTCGCCATCATGACAATAATAATAATGGCGGGGACGATGGACATCTCGCAACTCGTGCTTGCTCAGGAAAACGGCTGGTTTATTTTCAAGGGCCATCTTCCGGCGCTGATCGCCTTCATAATCTATGTGATAGCGGCCACCGCAGAGACCAACCGCGGACCTTTTGACCTTCCGGAGGCGGAGCATGAGCTCACCGCCGGTTATCACACCGAGTATTCGGGTATTCATTTCGGATTTTTCTATCTTGCCGAGTATCTTAACCTCTTTATCGTTTCGGGTATCGCGTCGCTGATGTTCCTTGGCGGATGGATGCCTCTGCACGTTCCCGGTTGGGATGGTTTCAATATGGTGATGAACTGGATTCCCTCTCCCGTATGGTTCCTGCTCAAGGCCTTCTTTATCTCGTTTGTCATCATCTGGTTCAAGTGGACTTTCCCGCGTGTGCGTATAGACCAGATGCTCGCTTTCGAGTGGAAATATCTCATGCCTTTCTCATTGGCCAACCTGCTGCTCATGACAGTGTGCGTGGCTTTCGGATGGCATTTCTGAAATTAATATAATGTCAGGTAACACTGATTTTTTAAAGATAAACAACTTTCCAAAATAAATCGGCGGTCGCATAGCTACGCAGGCAGTGCCGCGATAAACATGATTGAACGTTATGAGCGAAATTTTTGGTACGGTGACCCAGGTGATTGGTCCGGTGATCGACGTCTCGTTTGAAGGAGGAAAAGAAAATATTCCCCCTATCTATTCGGCTCTTAAGGTGGAGCGCGACAATGGCGAGGAGCTGATCCTCGAAGTGGAGCAGCACATTGGCGAGGACATTGTGAGGTGTGTCGCAATGGAAAGCACTGATGGTGTGCGCCGCGGTGTGAAAGTGCGTAACCTCGGGCATCCTATCGCCGTACCGACCGGCAATCAGGTGAAGGGTCGCCTTCTGAATGTCGTTGGCGACGCCATCGACATGCTCGGTGATCTCAAGCGTGAGAATTTACGTCCTATTCATCAGCCGGCTCCCGCTTTTGATGAGCTTGCGATTTCTCAGGAGATTCTCTTCACCGGTATCAAGGTGATCGACTTCCTCGAGCCTTACTCGAAGGGTGGTAAGATCGGTTTGTTCGGTGGCGCAGGTGTCGGCAAGACAGTGCTTATACAGGAGCTTATCAACAATATCGCTAAAGGACACAACGGATTCTCGGTGTTTACCGGTGTAGGTGAGCGTACGCGTGAGGGTAACGACCTTCTCCGCGAGATGATCGAGGCCGGTGTGGTGAAATATGGTAAGAAATTCGAAGAAGGCATGGAGAAAGGGGAGTGGAATCTCAATGATGTGGATTTCAACGAACTTCAGAATTCTCAGGCTACTCTCGTGTTCGGTCAGATGAATGAACCGCCGGGTGCCCGTCTCCGTGTGGCACTTTCCGGTCTGACTGTGGCTGAGCAGTTCCGCGACAATGATGGCGGAGGAAAAGAGATCCTTCTCTTCATCGACAACATTTTCCGTTTCACGCAGGCCGGTTCCGAGGTGTCGGCGCTTCTTGGCCGTATGCCTTCGGCCGTAGGTTATCAGCCTACGCTTTCATCGGAGATGGGTGCTCTTCAGGAGCGTATCACATCGACCAAGAACGGATCAATCACCTCTGTGCAGGCCATATATGTGCCGGCCGATGACCTTACCGACCCCGCTCCGGCGACTACGTTCTCGTTCCTGGATGCGACTACGGTGCTCTCTCGTAAGATCTCGGAGCTCGGTATCTATCCTGCGGTCGATCCTCTGGATTCCACATCGCGGATTCTTGACCCCAATATCGTGGGCGAGGACCATTACAATACGGCTCAGGCTGTCAAACAGCTTCTTCAGAAATACAACGAGTTGCAGGATATAATCGCGATTCTCGGTGTAGACGAGCTTTCCGACGAGGACAAGCAGGTCGTTACCCGTGCGCGCCGCGCTCAGCGTTATCTGTCGCAGCCTTTCCATGTGGCAGAGCAGTTCACAGGTCTGCCCGGTGTGATGGTGCCGCTGGCAGAGACCATACGCGGATTCAAGATGATTCTGTCGGGCGAGCTTGACTATCTGCCTGAGCAGGCATTCCTCAATGTCGGAACAATCGACGAGGCTATCGCGAAAGGCGAGGGCATGCTCAAGGATGTCAAGTAAAAATATGACAATGTAAAAGTCCTTTCACATCAATAATATTTCAGCAATGACACTCGAAATTATATCAGCTCACGAAGTGACTTTCAGCGGTGAGGTGACTTCGGTCACATTGCCAGGAGAACTCGGATCTTTCACTGTCCTCAAAGACCATGCTCCTCTCATCTCTGTCCTTGTCAAAGGCAAGATGAAATATACCGGTCCGAAAGGAGAGGTAGAGGAACTTGAGATAGCCGGCGGTCTGGCTGATGTTAACAATAATGTAATTTCTGTCTGTGTCTACTGATTGTCTAACGGTTGAATTGACACGTCTATAATAAATTTTGAACAAGATGTCGAAATCTCATATATACCCGCTTTTAAATTTTCTTGCCGGGAAAAGACGCAATCTGGTGGGAGTGCTCATGGCTTTCCTTATCTGTGCGCCTTCCGTATCTTATGCCGCCGGCAGCGAAGAGGGAGAAAGCCTGGATGTGAAGGGTATCATTTTCGAGCATTTGGGTGACGGTTATGGATGGGAAGTTCCCTTTTCCCATACGGACAGGATTCCGTTGCCGGTAATTGTGCGTTCGGAAGATCACAATTGGTTCTGTTTTTCTTCAGCCGGTCTGACAGATAAGACGGAAACTATTGATCACGAGACCGGCGAGAGACATCATGGTCTCGAACCTATAGTCAAGACAATAGTCCGCGACGGGAAGACATACAGATTCCTTATAGCTCATGTAAGTAACAATAAGGATAAGGTTGTCGAGATATTCGATCTCACTCCGGCCGATGAAAAAGATCTTGAGGCCAAACTGGCGGATGTCAGAAAGACCGGAGATGTGGATCTCGGAGCACAGGTTATCGACGGATATGTATATTATGACGGCAAGTACTACAGAGAGTACAGGCCGCTCGACATATCGATCACAAAAAATGTGGCGGCTCTCTTTATCGCTGTCATATTGGTGATGGCCATGGTGTTCGGACTTGTGAGATATTACCGCAGACGGGGCATGCGTGCTCCCCGTAAGGGAATGGGTTTTTTCGAGATGCTTGTCGGATTTATCTATAATGATACTATAAAGGCGACTCTCGGAGATAAGACAAAAAAATTCGCCCCCTATCTGCTGACAGTGTTCTTCTTTATTCTTGTGATGAATATCGTTGGACTCATGGTCATATTCCCCGGTGGAGCGAATCTTACGGGCAACATAGCGGTTACGCTGGTTCTCGCATTGTGCACATTCGTCATCACGAACATTTTCGGTACCAAACATTATTGGAAGGAGATTTTCTGGCCTGATGTGCCCTTGTTCCTTAAGTTCCCGTTGCCGATTATGCAGCTGATCGAGGTATTCGGTATATTCACGAAGCCTGCGGCCCTCTGCGTGCGTCTGTTCGCGAACATGATGGGTGGTCACATGATTGTCATCACGCTCACTCTTCTCATCTTTATTCTCGGAGCGTTCGGTGCGGCTGTCGTGGGACTGACAACTGTGGTATCGGTATTGTTCACGATATTCATGCTGCTTCTCGATGTGCTTGTAAGTTTCATTCAGGCATACGTGTTTACTCTTCTTTCCACACTGTTCATAAGTATGGCGCAGGTGGAAGAGGAAGAACATCATGCCAGGGAAGACAGAGATCATCCGGCTCTTGAGGCAAGAGATATGGCTGAACTTTCCGAGGAGAAGAAACTTCTGGCAAAAGAAGCGGCTCAGGTCGATTTCAAATAAGAAACAAAATCAAGAATCAAATAAAATTTCATAAACTTTTAAAAACTCTGAATTATGTTATCTACAATTTTGAACGAGGTAATGTCTCTTCAGCCGCTGGCGGCTGTCGGTGCAGCAATCGGTGCTTCTCTCGCAGCAATCGGTGCAGGTTTTGGTATCGGTAAGATCGGTTCTTCCGCTATGGAGGCTATCGCGCGTCAGCCCGAGGCTGCCGGTGAGATCCGAAGCAACATGATCGTTATCGCGGCTCTTATCGAAGGTGTGGCTCTTTTTGCTGTGATCGTATCCGCACTGGCTATCTTTATCAAATAATAGCTCCGGAGAATCAATTTAAACTCAAAATAAATAGATAATGGAATTATTCACGCCCGATTTTGGCTTGGTGTTCTGGATGTTCGTAGCGTTCATCCTGCTTTTCATCGTACTTGCTAAATGGGGATGGCCCGTAATCATCAAGATGATGGATCAGCGTGCCAATACCATCGACCAGGGTGTGGAAGACGCCCGGAAGGCAAAGGAACAGCTTGACAACGCCCGTGCCGAAGCACAGACTTATGTGAAAGAGGCACAGGCGCGTCAGGCGGAAATGCTCCGTGAGGCCGCAAAAATGAAGACCGATATCATCGAGGAAGCCCGCCGTGAGGCTCAGAACGCAGCGAAAAAAGAAATGGACGCTGCCAAGGTAGCCATAGAGCAGGCCCGTAAGGAAGCTGAACTTTCTTTCCGCAATGAAGTCGGACGTTTCTCGATAGATATTGCCGAGAAGATGATGCGCGAGCGCATGAGCAACGATAAGGCGCAGACCGAGTTGGTTAATAAACTGTTGGACGAAATTGAGAAAAACTGATAGGCTATGATTTCCGGACTGATTCCCCACCGTTATGCGCGGGCTTTGTATAAGTTCGCCGGCGAATCAAACAGTTGCGAGGCGGTATATGCCGAGATGAACAATGTGATCGAGGCGTTCAGATCCAACCCGCATCTTGAGAAAGTGCTGTCGAACCCGTTTGTCGACCGCGCGGACAAGAAGAAATTATTGTTGTCTGCGGCAGGGAAGACGCCCGGAGAAGACTATACTCGTTTTGTTTCTCTGATTCTCGATCACAACCGTGAGGAGTTCACCTATCTTATGGCTCTTGCTTACAGAGAGATTTTCCGAAATGAAAATCGTATATCGCAGGTAAGAATCGTTACGGCGGCAGAGCTCCCCAAGTCAGAGATCGATAAACTTAAGGCAGTAGTGGAGCGTTCGTTTCCGGGTCGTACGTTCGAATATGAATGTAGTGTCAACCCTGATATCATCGGAGGCTTTGTGATCGATGTCGATTCGACCCGCATGGACGCTTCTATCAGCAGTGAACTCGAACAATTACGTCAAAATCTAAGTAGCAATTAAGAAGATGCTTAATCCCAGCGAAATATCAGATGTTTTAAAGCAAGAGCTCGAAAATATCAATTCTAAAGTGAAGTTTGAAGAGGTCGGCACTGTGCTTAGCGTCGGTGACGGTGTGGCTCACGTCTATGGCCTCGAGAACGTCCGCAGTAACGAGCTTGTGGAGTTTGAGAACGGTGCCATGGGTGTCGCGCTCAACCTCGAAGAAAGCAATGTCGGTGTGGTGTTGCTTGATAAAGTTAATACAATCACAGAAAACATGTCGGTGAAGCGCACGGGTGAAGTTGCTTCTATTCCGGTAGGCGAGGGCTTGTTGGGCCGTGTCATAAACATCCTCGGCGAGCCTATCGACGGCCGCGGGCCCATCGAGGGCAAGCGCATCAGGCTTCCGCTTGAGCGCAAGGCTCCCGGTGCGATTTTCCGTCAGCCTGTGAACCAGCCTCTCCAGACAGGTATCAAGGCTGTCGACGCGATGATTCCCATCGGTCGGGGCCAGCGAGAGCTGATTATCGGTGACCGTCAAGTCGGAAAGACTGCTATCGCGATTGACACTATTATCAACCAGAAGGAGAATTACGATAGCGGCAAACCTGTATATTGCATCTATGTCGCTATCGGACAGAAGGCCTCTACCGTAGCTTCCATAGTGCATACGCTCGAGAAATTCGGAGCAATGCCTTATACTGTTGTGGTTGCGGCGAATGCCTCGGATTCCGCTTCAATGCGTTACTATGCGCCTTTCGCAGGCGTGGCTATCGGCGAATATTTCCGCGATTCAGGTCGCGATGCGCTGATTGTCTATGATGACCTTTCGAAGCAGGCCGTGGCTTATCGCGAGATCTCTCTGATTCTTAAGCGTCCGTCAGGACGTGAGGCATATCCCGGCGATATCTTCTATCTCCATTCGCGCCTGCTCGAACGTGCGGCCAAAATTATCGATGACCAGAAAGTGGCCGAGTCCATGAACGATCTTCCGGCTGCACTCAAACCGATGGTTAAGGGTGGTGGTTCGCTGACTGCGCTTCCTATCATCGAGACTCAGGCCGGTGACGTCTCCGCTTATATTCCTACAAACGTCATCTCGATCACGGACGGTCAGATATTTCTTGAGACGGCACTCTTCAATCAGGGTATACGCCCGGCTATCAACGTCGGTATTTCAGTATCGCGTGTCGGCGGTAATGCCCAGATCAAGTGTATGAAGAAAGTCGCCGGTACACTCAAGATCGCACAGGCCCAGTTCCGTGAACTTGAATCGTTCACAAAATTCGGTGGCGATATAGACCCCGTGACGGCCGGCGTTATTGATCGAGGTCGTAAGAATCAGCAGATTCTGGTGCAGCCGCAGTATCATCCCTGGCCTGTAGAGAATGAGGTCGCCATAATATATTGCGGCGTCAACGGGCTGCTTGAGAATATCCCGCTTGAGAAGGTGAAGGATTTTGAGCAGCAACTCATCCAGACTCTGAAACTGCGTGATCAGCAGGATGTGCTTGATGTGTTGCGTTCCGGCAAGCTTACTCCTGAAGTGGAGGAGAAGCTTACGGCGGTGGCACGCGAAGTGGCGGCTGGAATCAGCGCGGAGTAATATACTTAAGAACCTGACATATTATAATGGCAACGCTAAGAGAATTAAAGACAAGAATCGGGTCGGTGGCTTCTACAGAGAAGATCACCGGCGCGATGAAAATGATTTCGTCCGCGAAGGTGCATCAGAATGAGCTGGCATTGCGCAAACTGCAGCCTTTCAAAGACAAGATCAAGTCAATTATGGGCCATATCCTGGCTACGGATACAACGTTCGATTCTCCTCTTATACAGATCCGTGACGTGAAACGTGCCGGAATGGTCGTGTTTGGTTCCGATGACGGACTTTGTGGTGCCTATAATATCAATATCCTTAAAGGTTTTTTGATCAGGCTCGATAAGCTTCGTGCGGATTATGGAGAGGACCTTGAGGTGGAGGTATATCCGGTAGGAAAGAAAATGGAGAAAGCGATACGCCGTCTGCGCGATCCCCGGCTGGAGATCATAGTGCGCGATGGCGTCGACAGCAAGATGTCAGGCGAGAAAGTAAACGCTTTCACGCATTATCTGCGTGACCGTTTTTCCGCCGGAGAACTTGACCGTATCGATGTCGTATATATGAAGTATCGCTCGATGAGTCGTCAGATATTGACCGACGATACACTGTTCCCGGTATCGGAGGAGGCGATAGTCGGAGAATCTTCTGACACACATGACAATCAGCTTTATATTTTCGAGCCCGATGCCAACAGCATTTTCAATGAGGTGCTTCCCATGTTCGTGCTCTCGACAATGCAGGAGATCACGATAGAAAACAGAAGTTCGGAACAGGCTGCCAGAGTCATGGCTATGCAGAGTGCCAATGACAACGCCAAGAATCTTCTCGGGGACCTGCAGCTCGAGTATAATAAACTTCGCCAGCAAAGTATCACGACCGAACTACTCGATATACTCGGTGGCCAGGTTGAAAGATAAACAGATAACAATCTTCAGAACAGATATAATTAATGAGCAGTATAAAAGAATATTTCAAGTCAGTAGGACAGGGCGTAAAGAGCCTCGTGGCCGGTATGGGCGTGACTGGTAAGGAATTTGTCACTCCGAAAATAACCGAGCAATATCCCGAAAACAGAAAGACTCTTCAGATTGCCGACAGATTCAGAGCCGAACTCACTCTTAAATACGATGCCGAGGGAAGACACAAATGTATCGCCTGCGGTATCTGTCAGATGAATTGCCCTAACGGCACTATAAAACTCGAGACCAAAATGGTGGAGTTGCCCGACGGGAAGAAGAAACGCAAACTTGACAAGTATCTTTATGATCTCGGAAGCTGCACATTCTGTATGCTTTGTGTGACTTCCTGCCCGCAGGATGCCCTTGAGTTCTCCAATGATTTCGAGCAAGCGGTATTCGAACGGGACAAACTTGTGAAACAACTCAATTATCGACCCGAACCGGAAGGGGAGCCTGCAGCTCCGGCCAGACCGGCGATGGATCCGGAGAAACTTGCCGCTATAAAAGCGGAGGCTCTCAAGAAGGCGGCTGCCATCAAGGCTCAGAAA
>ERZ860264.1410-NODE-1410-length-16507-cov-2.966509_pt1 | contig 16507 bp, 12 predicted proteins | sample MGYA00509980_ERZ860264 | MGnify/ENA primary metagenome ERZ860264 (study PRJEB30046, sample SAMN00715212) | human gut metagenome | study: EMG produced TPA metagenomics assembly of the A metagenome-wide association study of gut microbiota in type 2... | reverse complement strand
CTATAGAATCATCCAACAGCGTGCCATTGGTAATACATGAAAACTTGATATCACGATCTATGTATTTAACCCACACCGCCTCACACAACTGTTTTATGAGATCAAACTTAAGAAACGGCTCTCCTCCAAAAATATCCAGGATAATGTTTGCATCAGGATGGTTTGCCACTTCCTTCTCAACGATATCCAATGCGATCTCCAGAGTCATGTCAGAAGCGTCCTTCTTCGACTCATAGCAATACTTGCAGTGCAAATTGCATGAATTTGTCACTACAAGTATTACAGTAAAATCAGTTTGTCGTTTTTTCATTCTTTAATTTCCCATGGCATTGCCCTTGCATGATCTGCACTCATCATCATACAGGCATGCAGAACACCCATACGTATTGAACATTTCAATGGCAATCTGTCCATACTTTTTCTCAAGATCCGAGAGAAGTCCATTTAGCTTATTCATAGAATCATAATTGTGTGTCAGACTTATATGACACATTATCGGTTAAACTTTTAATTACTATAAGTCGTGATTAACGTCAGAGACCACATGTAGTTTCCCTCAAACGCTTATCAGTAATTATTCGATTTATTTAAGTGAGTGTCCGAAATTATTTAATGTATTCAAGTGAGTGATATGGAGAATGATTTTGGACTTGCGAAGAGGACGCATAGCCGTAGCTCTGTAACTGATGAACAAGGGTGAAAGCATCTTCATTGCGCTTGCTTCAAGGTATTAAATAATTTCAGACACTCACTTATAAGTAAATGATCAAATTAAAACGATTGTAAACGTTTTTTTAATCTCATATATCATAAGCTTGCCGCTTCCGATATATGTTTAATCTGATCACTTACTTACTGACATTTAGAAAAAGATTTTATATACTTCTGTCCTGTCGTGCATTCCTACACGAAGCAAATATGCTCTCCGATCTGACTCCGGTATAGTAAAATTGACAGTTTCTCCGGCTAAAATTGATTTCGTATTACGCTCGCGTCTCACAATTGTCCCATCAATTGCATACAGTTCCAATTCGAGACCTTTTGGCAAATCTTCGCAAGCCGTAATAGAAATGTTTCCTCGATTAGCCTTCACCATAATTAATTTGGCATATTCACTTATCATATTTACGGAGGTAACAACCGGTGCATTAATTACTTTGACGTTGATAGAGTCAACACATTCTCCATAAGTAGCAAATAATTTACACTCTCCCGGAGAACAGCCAATGATTCCGTCTGGTATGATTTCCAACACTTCGTTATTGTCCGTATACAAGTCTGAGACTAAAGAGCGTGTAATCCCATCAGACCATACGGATTCTGTATTTACTGAAACTGTCTGTCCTTGCATAAGCAATAAATCAGACCGGTCGTTAAATCTAATATATGCTAACCGACTTGGCCCCTCCACATCAACGAAGCAGCTGTCGACAAGTAATTTTGCGTCAGAAGTTCTAGCTATAGCATATATTTTAAGTTGTCCGCTTACATCCTCAGGAATAACTAAACGATATTCCGTGGTATCACAGCCTACCAACATCCGTTCATCATCAATACTGGAGAAGACCACATTCCGAGAAATGTTTTCTGACAGGCTTAATTGCAATGAAATATATTGAAGGCTATCACTTTTAACCTCTGCTGATGCAATTTTTATGCTACCATCAGAACCATTTACACCTATCGAGGTTTCCTTTTTTTGTTTTAGCTCGGTTAAATCAGGATCTGAATGTGATACAGGAAGTCTGGAAAAACCACTTGTGCTGAATTTTTCAGATGATGCAGGTTCTTTGAGCAATGTGATCAGTTCATTGTTAACCTCTGTCCATTCAGTGACATTGGTATGTATAGCTTTAACTGAATCTTCAAGTACGGTTGCTTTAACTCCTGACAATCCCCCCAATTGACTTTCGAGAGTGACAACAAAATCATTTTTGTCGGAGCCAAGAAGTCTGGCAATAAAATTCTGCGACAAAGACGGGTCATCTTCAGAAATCGCTTCACAAACTTTAACCTCGCCTATGATGGAATTTACCCAATAACAGTTAGATTCTTTTATGGTTTGGTTGGAACTGACGAATGAACCAAGAGCATGTATAGGTATATTCATTGTCCTTGAAGCCCCGTCCGACAGATTCTGCATTGCGGGCGATATTGGCATAAGATCTCTAACTGCTTCTGTATTATATGTGATCGGTATCGAAACCCACGAGGGTAGAAGTGTCAATATGGATAATTCTGCCAAGGATGCTAAATTTGAGCCAAAATGAGGAGTATTGACTGTTATGATTTTGTGAATTCGAGAGTTGTCTACGTCCTGGGCATATAATCGAGTGAGTATACCCCCCATGCTATGACCTATGAAATCGTATTTCGTGCTTACAATCCCATTCTTCAACAATCGCATTGAGAGCGCATTTACAGCTTTTTGAACTACTTTAGCACTCTGAATATTATACTCAAATGATTCTTTATTCGTAGAACTATAGTCTACGTTTTCTATGCTGTAATCTGCATATAGTCCGGAAACAAAGAGCCTGTTCTTAAATAATTTCCAGGCATTGCTACTTGAGTTCAGGCCATGAAGCAGTATCACACCCGGCCGTAATATCTTGATATCACAAGAGGATATAGGTTCATCCGATTCATTGTCAATTACCGTAGCTGTTATGGTATAAGAGTCTCCTCCACAATCTACGGCGAAAGTCACAGGAGCCGTAAATATATAACCACATAATCCATCGCTGAATTGCTGCAAGTCAGAAACAGTTCCTAATTCAGATTCTTTAGACGTAATCGCTTTACAAGAAAGTTGGATATGAAGATTATTACCGGTTTCTCCTTCGGGCAACAATAAAGCAATCTGCGATACCCCATCAGCAGTGACACCCTTGACCTCCTGCCATTGTCCATAACGCAGTCCGGATCCATTATACAATTTCATGTCTATTCCTGAGGTTATGTAAAACTTCCCCCAAATGGGATGACTTTTGTAGGCATCTATGCTGCCCTCAGGAACAATTAAGTTTGCGTTATAGCTCGAAAATGAGTTTGAACTTACTTCCGGAGGAGTGGAAGCAGTCAATACAATTGATCTCAAACTCTTACAATTAGCAAAGGCATATCTGTCTATTTTCTCTACATTATGTAATTTTATGCTTTCAAGAGAAATACAATCATTGAATACCCCACCCTCAATTTTAACTGCCTTTGACAAATCTACAGATACTAACGAATGACAACCGCTGAATGCATAAGTTCCGATAGTTTCAACATTTGTCAAATCAATATTTTTAAGGGATGAACAGCCATTAAACGCATGACTTCCAATAGAATGAATATTGCGAAAATTAATTTTATCTAATTTAGTACAATTATAGAAAGCACTTTCATCAATTATTGTAACGAGAGGAGCATCAATCTCAGTTAAGGTAGAGCAGCCCTGAAACATTTGCTTATATATACGATTCATTTTTGGCATCTCAACATTTCTTAAACTGGAACAATTCATGAAACATTGTTGATAACGATATGAACATGAATAGCGGTCCGAAATGTGGACTGCATTTGGTAATGATATATGTTCTAAAGAGGTACAGCCTTGAAATGCTCTTTGACCTATAAGATGAGTGTTTGTCAAATCAATATTTCTTAGCTTTACACATCCAGAGAATGCTTCTTCATATATAAGTCCTACCTTTTCACTACCATCTATTTTATAAAAATTCTTACAGTCTTGAAACAAATTCCATATTATAGTATTTGCAAACGAAGGTAATGCAATACCAATAATATTTTCATTACCTTTGAAAGCGCCAGCCTCAAAAGCCCTAACGTCTGCACTACTTTTAACTGGTTCATGACCACTTGGCGTAGCACCGTAGAAATCTATTGTGGCAGGGAATGATGATAAGTAAACATTAGATTTGTTGCCTACATATCCGGCGATAGTCGCAAACACTGCATCAGAGGCATGCCGGTCAAAGATTAAATATTTTACATCATCTATGATGGAAGTGTAAATGCGTCCGTGAGCACTTAAAGGCGGAAAACTGATTGCCAAGATTGCCATTCCCATCAATAGGAGCGGTTTCCTGAATTTGTGATTCAATATCATTGACCCGTTAAACGGAATAGCGAGAAGAACCAACATTCTGAATACCCACTGCGAAACTCTATTGCACTCTCGCATACATGACGGATTGGAGTTTCTTGCCTCCATGCATGTCGCTGCACGCCCATCCAGACCGACTCCTCTCTGACCGGCCATTACCATACTGACATCATCCACAGGTGGTGTTCCCCGGCGTCCGACGTGACTTCGTTTCATGAATTTCAAATCCATTTGAACGATTTTTTTAATTAATATTTAGGTTAATTGTCTCTATTTTCTATTTAATATTTCAGGATGCGCTATCGTCAATCCTTAAAAGATGTTCCGTCATTTCATTTATATCAAATGATTCAAGGAATCTTTTATTTATTGAATTCTCCACTTATAAGTAAAATCGTTAAGTAGGCGTGATGAATCTTATCGGCTCTTTTGACGGGGTTAAACCGGTCAGTCTGATCGCGTCATTAAGCCGGGATGTCAGGTTGTTGAAACTCTATCGGGTGACAAAATTAAATAAAATGCGGAACAATTCAATTTTTTAAATTTGATTTTATCGCTGAAAATCAAAAATTTAGGGATAACCCTAAAGTTTCATTCGGGGGATCTAACCCTGATATTCCGGAAGTAGCTAACAGAAGCAGCTAATCGGATCAGCGCCTCTCCCGAGGCGGTGATTGGGTAGTAACGGGACGGAGTTTTTACGCGGGGTACGGTCATCGCCTCGGAGAGGCGCTGCTCCGACTTACGGAACTGATATATCGGTGTGATCTTATGTGATAAAGTGTTAGATTTGCGGGGCGGGGCCAATATATTTCCTCAGTTTTCGGCATTACATTTTCGTCTTACAATATATTGATTATCAATCTACAAATTCCATAAACACTTTTTAATGGAGAAATTATGTCATTTTCGCAGCCAACAAAAAAACACATAAATTCAGACTATAAACAGGATTTATACTATCTTTGTAATAGGAATCATTAACTTTTTAACAAATATTCTGACAAATGAAAACGACACGTATGTTATGGGCTGCTTTTATCGCACTTACGGCAGCCATGTTTACTGCCTGCGGCAGCGATGAACCTGATACTCCTCAAAAGGTTGCTTATGAATCTGTAAGCGTAGGTTATTACATCAACCTGAGCGAAGATTATTATAAATTCTATGATGTCAAAGTGATCTTCACTGACGGCGAAGGTCAACTTATGACAGCTCCGTTAACTGAGAATCAGGATTTCGGCTACACTATACCCGTCAACAGCCTTCCGGGAAATATCAGGTTCGCAATTCAGGCTACCGCAAAAAATCCCCTTCCGAGCGCGGAAGCCGGCGCTACATACACATTCGGCAACAAGACATCGGTAGTCATCGTCGGTAACAAGACGGACGGTTCGAAAGAGACCGGAAACATCGATACACAATATTTCGAATACGAAGTGTCTGCAGAAAATGTCGCTAAGTTTGTAGGCCAGGAACCGGAACTGTTGATCGGTCCGTATGAATATTCCACTGAGGAATTCAGGAAATAAGAGAGGCGTATATTCATACGACCGGACTATAATCTATATCTGCCTGTGACATACTGAGGGAACCTGGATGTCACAGGCAGATTTAAATCGTTTTACCATCCATACGCGCGAATGATTGAAAATACTATTGTCTCCGATACTGAAAATATTGAAAAGAGCACCCCGAGTGAATCTGTCTGCCTGAACTGCGGGACAGTCGTCACAGGCCGTTTTTGTCCGGAGTGCGGACAGCCCTCCTCTACACCCGAAAGACTCGGCACGACGACATTCTGGAAAGGTGTCGCCATGAGTTTCGCCCGCATGACACCGGGATTCTGGCCTACGTTCGTAGGACTGATAATACATCCCTGGGAAGTGATCCGCCAATATCTTCATGGCAGACGAGTGAAGTACTCCCCTCCTGTCACGATGGTGATCCAGCTGATACTCTACACCACCTTTTTCTACACTTTTCTCGGGCATATACTCGGACATGACTTCTTCAGCTCGTCAGAGAACGAACCCACACTATTTGCCAACAGCTGGATACTCTCACAGATATTTTCATCCGATGTAATTGCCAAGATAATCATGGCGGCGTGCATAGCATTGTCATGCTATGTGGTCTACAACGGCACGGGGGGCCGTAAATTCAACTTCTCGGAATATCTCACGGCAGCAATCTACATGTGCTGCTGTTTCTCCATCTACAACAGCCTGATGAAGCTGCTCTATCCCGTCTTCAGTCAGGAAATAATCTACCCCTTGATTTTTGTACTTGATTTTATAATAGGGTCAATTGCGCTTTTCAAGGCATTTCCTATAAAATCACAATGGAGGAGATGTCTTCGATGGCTATGGTTCATGACATTCAATGTTCTTGTATTCATTGTTGTCATTGTGACCATCGCATCTATACACCTCCTCCTCGACTGAGAGAGTCATATATTTGTACGACTCACAAAGAGTATGTTTACTTTTAGAAGCGATTTATTGAATATTATCTGATGCGTCTATATATATCCTTTCCTCATGTGCTAATTATTATTGGAATCCAATTCGTTAAACAAAAGATGGAGATTAGTATATGATTCTCCTGCATTTAATTCTTTTGCACGAATAATGGCTTGAATTCATTTTACCATCAGTTAATAGCTCTGATACCCATACTGCTTTTGAGAGAAAAGACTGGTGTTTACTAAAATCTGGGATAAACCGTCGTAACACAGTAATTACGTCGTCAGATGTTGCGAAATAACGATTGGTATTCAAATAGTGGAGCAAAAACCAGAATTCAATCGAAGGCATACTGTCGCACAAAATCACAGATGGATTTTTGGCATATTTGCGACGCATATTATCATACTTTATCTTTTCTGCCGGTCGTGTGCGCGTTACATCCGCATCAAACACGCACACCGCAATACCATTATCCGCAAGCACTCGATCTATCTGTTTTTGCATTTCGTCAAATGTCTGCTCGGTGAAATTACGAGGCTTGCAGATGTAGTTATATCCGCGCAACCGTTTCAAATGAGTAAAATAGTAACGTTCGGTAGCTCCTTCCCCGATGATCGTAATCGTCGGATTCTTGAGTTCTCGCTCCTTTATTCTTCGTGCCATGACAGAATTTTATAACACATTAGGTAATGCTCCGAACTGCCCGTTCATATAGGCACGATGGATAGAGGAAAGCTTGTTCAGCCCTTTGAAATCGGCAAGAGAGAACAATGCGGTATTGCCGTCGTTGCCCTTCTCAGTGAACCAGACTGAATCTTTCCCGAAAATATCATCAATATCTTTCAATATCGGGTCATAGTGTGTCGATACAAGCAGTTGCGACTGATTGTCCGGCGTGTTTATGAATTTGGCGAGGATGTACTCCATAAGATTCGGGTGCATCGAAGCCTCAATTTCATCGACACATAGAAAAGCCTGTCGTTTCAGTTGGGTATATATGAGCGATTCCAGTTCAACCATACGTTTTGTGCCGGTACTCTGGCAGGCTTCCGGCATAACATAGTCTTCCGCTCCGGTTTCATTCTGCACGGTATGTCCGAATAGTGCCGCCATTTTCTGTATCTTAATATCCGAGATATTGAAATCAGCCTCTTTTGCAAACTGCATCAGATATTCCCGAAAATCCTCACTGTCGGCAATATGTTTTTTTGCTTCCGACGATAACGATGACAGAGTGCCGCTTTGCAAGGGCAACATCCGCGTATCAATCCAACGGCGCATATTGTCAAGATAAGGAACCGCAATATTAACTTTTTTAAGAACCGCAAGCACAGACATATTACGCAGACAGTTCATCGACATCACTTCTATCTCGGCCTGTGAAAGTTTGGCTACTGCCGGATTAAAGTTCAGCTTTGAAACGCCATCCACATCTTCACGACAGAATACTTTTGTCGGACGATTGGAAAGATAGACAAAAAGAACCTCGCGGCAGACTTTTTCCGGATTCACTATGAGCTGATACCAGTAGCGGATACCGTCAACATAAAATTTCACCTCAAATTCCGTGTCGAATGACAGCGCATCTTTTCTCATCAGGAAAGGTTGCACATCAGTTCCGTCATTATTGGTCGCAGGAATGTTGTTCCAGAATGTGCGAAGAAATTCAATAGCATCCAGCAGATTGGATTTGCCACTGGCATTTGCGCCCAACACTACCGCGAAACGGAGAAGCTGCACTCCGTCAGGCATAGTCACAACACTGTTGTATCTATCCTCGCCGGATGGCTCAAAACTAAGCTCCGCTTCATCTCGAAATGATTTGAAGTTTTTTATTTTAAGTTCTTGTATCATATTTGCTCTCTTATCTACCGCAAATTTAACGAATTTCGCAGAACTAACAAAATAAAATGTCGATATATGAAATTTTAATTCCAATATTAGTGCTAATAGAGGCTAATATTGAGATTAAACTTGAAGAATTGGGGTATATAAGATGGACAAAACCTCCATTTTTCAGATTTATTCAATCTATACGCAGCCAATATTGCGGGGCGGAGAACTCAGTGACGCAATTTATAAGAAAAGCAACGAAACAATTAATGGTTATTTAACGTTACTAATCGCTGAAAGTCAACGAATTATTTGAAACTTTGTGACTGTAAACGAAGAAGAACAGTGAAATATCCGGAAGTGCAAGAAGGGGCATATCTCGATTTTCAGAAAGTCATCTCGTTGAAGCCCAAAGAAATACCTCCTGAGTACACAACCCACTGAGGAATTCAGAAAATAAGAGAGGCGTATATTCATACGACCGGACTATACTCTATATCTGCCGTGACATTCTGGAGTAGCATAGATGTCACAGGCAGCAATCTACATGTGCTGCTGTTTCTCCATCTACAACAGCCTGATGAAGCTGCTCTATCCCGTCTTCAGTCAGGAAATAATCTACCCCTTGATTTTTGTACTTGATTTTATAATAGGGTCAATTGCGCTTTTCAAGGCATTTCCTATAAAATCACAATGGAGGAGATGTCTTCGATGGCTATGGTTCATGACATTCAATGTTCTTGTATTCATTGTTGTCATTGTGACCATCGCATCTATACACCTCCTCCTCGACTGAGAAGCGATTTATATCGCAACAATATATCATCAATTTTAGGATATTATATCCACCAAGGCGTCCCAGGTAATCGAATTTATTAATCTTCTTCTAATGGAAATAAAAGTCGTTTATAGTTTGGACAGTTAAGTTCATGTTTATTACCCAAACAATTTTTCTTAAATTTTTCCAAAGTTCTCAGTATATCATTTCCGGATTCAGCATATTTTAACGCTCTTTCTATATAAATTTTATTAATATATATTTTTGTTGAATATTCATGCTTAACTTTACAATAAGGACAAGGAGATTTGAGGTCAACCTCACTACGCTTTGACATTAGATCTGCAAAAGCATCATAAAAAGCTTTTTCAGGACCCTCCTCATATTCTGTAAAACGTCCCCATAATTTTATTTCTTTTACGTTCTCTCCGTTATTTACAACACTGGATCTACAGAACCCATAATCCCCTTTTAAATTTATAGATTCCAACTTATAATTAAATCTTATAGCATGGCTCCCAATATAACCCAACACTAATAAATTTATATTCCTTAAGCTAGTACGAGAAAAAGCATCAATAGAAAGTTCATAAGCAGCAGCACATTCGAATACTTCCAACTCCGACCTATTTAGTGCTGCAGGTCCGATGACATTAATAGTATCATTAGTAATAAAAGATTTTATACCTTTAGCAGCATATAGATGATCCATTCTACCTCTATATTCAATAAATACATACCCATCATCTGATGTTGACAAATAATTATTTTCATCAATATACCGGACTCCTTGAATTCTAATTATATCAGCATTCAACAATCCTAAGTCTTCAATATTTATAGTCCGTTTTGAATCTGACATTATCAACTTTAACCATTTGGTTCCTTTTTTAGTGCCAGAGGATTTAATCTCACCATAATAGTAATTTGTATTGTATTTAAACGCTATCTGAAATTTCAATTCACCTCCGGTTCCATTTATATGATCACTAACCAAAAATTCCTCTCTGAAATTACCCTCAGTATCAACATGCAAATTTATAAACTTTACCGACTCCAAATCGGGATCAATTCCATAGGTCTCATAATACAATCTAAAATCAATATCTTTCTTAAGATTTTTAAACCCATTTATTTTACCGGATACAACAAATTTTCCATTTCCTTTATCTTCCACATCATTCATAGCTATGCTGAAATATCGTTTATCCGGTTTATTATGATTAGTCGCAGGCTCAACCCAATTATTTTGAAATGCATATCCTCCTATATTATCCACAGATTTCTGATGAGTCTGGCCATTGAAGAGTGAAGTGAAATATGATATGGACATATCGTCATTAATTAAAAAATTGGATGCCACATCATACCCTACAAAACAACTGTTGTAGATCCCTGTTATCCCAAGACCTCTACTGTAACAATAATTTCCGTAAATAAAAGGATAATCAAAAGATTTGCCCCAAAAATATCGCGGAGTCACTGTGTAATAGAACCATGGAGAGACTATGTCCTGTACTTTTCCTTCAAAAATAGATATAACATAATTCCAAATCAATCTAACCTTATCACCAAAGTTGTTTACCCAACTCTTTGAACAGAGATAGAAAGCTCCATCGCCGCGTCCATGTGTCTGAGAGATCACGATAGCTCCGTAATCATTGAATCTATCCAGTATTGACACATCGTCCTTAATCACTTCCGCTTTTATATCAACCGGACTGTTGTCAATTGCTTCTTCGATCCCGTCAATCTCGCTTCTGGGATAAAAATTCTCCATTGTCCAGAATTCGCCTGCCCAAAGATAGAGCAATCTGTTATTATCCTGTATCTCCTCTCCTTCTATATGTGACACGTCATAATATGAACCGGAAGTCACGGATTTATTTATATTGTTTTTAAATTTCCCCGGTTTGTTTGCAGAATACGCATCCTCCATATTAAATAAGGTTATATCAGCTCTTCCGCCGTTATCAAACTCTATGGAGTAATATCCGTAAGTCTCGTCAAAAGAGAAATCTGTCACAGAACTGCTGTTTGCAAGATAGTTCTCGATCTTGCCTTTTACACGTTCTTCATCCTCATCGACCTTGATATTTTCAGCAATGAATTCCTGGATGTCAGAGCAATATACGTAATAAGGCTGCTGATCCACCTTCAGACTGTCAATTGACAATAAAGAATTTCTGTAAACGCTGTCTTTGGTCCATATCTCTTGAGTCATGTATGAATCTTGTTTTACGCCATCCTTATCATATTTCGAGTACGTTATACTGTCAATATGTTCGTATTCCTTTATTACGTCTTTTCCGTTGTTTGTGAATAACTGTAAATATTTCACATCCGTATCGTTGTCATACAGAGCTATGGCCGTAGAACAGATACAGCTTATCGCAATCAATATATATGCCGCTTTCTTCATTTCTTCATGATTTTACAGGTTAGTCCGTTTGCTTTAACAATATAAGTCCCCGCTGGAAATGCACCCAGTGAAATTCTGTCGGAATTGCCGGTGATGCGCTTTTCATGCACCAACAGTCCATTTAAAGAATACACGCAGACGTTTGTGCCAAGGGGCAGCCCATCAAATAAGAGATACTCTCCATTGTTAGTGATTGTCCCGTTAATGTCCTCGCTGATTTCCGACAAACCGGAACCGTCATTGCCATTACCATATGTTATGTTCTGAAAATCGTCAATAGGATATGACAATTCAATCTTTGCTGATTTTATATTCAGGTCGGTGGCCGAGAATGTGACTACCGGTCTGTCATTTAAAAGCAAGGTAGTTTTACTTCCGTCTTTCGACAGAACCACAAGTTCGGTTATTTGACTGTCGTACGCCATTATACCGCCCGGTATCAAAGGCAACACTAAAAAAAGAAGTTGTCGTAATTTCATATAATCAGGTTTAATGAGTTTATCACGTAGGTTAAAAGCACTTAATCATATATATACCATCAAGAGAAATAGAAAGTTATAAAACGCTTACCGTCATACAGTCTGGGTTCACCGTCTCAGAGAGACGCTGCTCCGGCATCACCGACTCTGTTACTATTCGAAGAGTGGGTCATCACAGTCGGAGCAGCGTCTCTCCGAGACGTTGAATCAAAACGTCCCAGGCATTATATCTGTGGATCAGAAGAGGCTGTCGTGAAGTTCCAGTTCGACTTCTTCGGTGCCGGCGCCTCCACAACGGCGGCATACTCCGGGATCTTTCGCGCATTTGCGGCATAGGGAGGGATCGAAAAAGCCGTCGCCGTCGCAGTGAGGACAGATACCCTCGCCGTCACAGGCACTGCAATCATGTGTCGATGTGGCGGAAGGACCACCGAAGAGGCCTCCCAACAGACTGCCGAGACCTCCGCCTCCACGTGAACTCTTACTTCCCGAGCCGCCCCCGAAGAGCTGACCCAACATGTGGCCGGGCAGATCATCTTTGTTGACATTCACCTGAGTCGGATCGATATTGATTATACGCTCGGCAAGAATGGGATCACCCCCATTCGTCAGATTCATGACCATGGCCGAGAAGCTTATGGTCTGCACCTTCTCTCCGTCGCGGACAACCCAGCTGTAAGGGATAGGAATTTTGACACTGACTGTGGAATTTCCTGATGTCGGGGTATAACCGCACATGCTGATAAGATCGCCCATATTGTCGCGAAATCCGTTGCCGTCCGCACTTACAGGCATAAGCTCGCATATAAGCCGCTGGCCTTCAAGACCGGTAGCCGTGACGCTCATCGTCACCTCCAGATGCATGCCGGCCTGATCAATAAACAGGTCTCCGTTGTCAGTCATTCGGAACAAGCGGTCTGATATTCCAATATTATCTATGCGCAGACCTTTGATATCGACTTTCCGGGATGTTGTGGCAGAGGTTCGCGAGGCGCCTGATGCAGACCGTACGGTCTGACCGACGGCAGGCAACGTCATCCCGGTCAAAGCCACGACACAGAGAAGCGATATTCTATAAAGAAGTCGTTTCATAATAAAATTTATTTAAAATATGATTTGAGTTTATTATGGTTGTTTAGCGGCAAAATTAAATAATGCGGAGAACAATTCAAATTTTTAATTTTGATTTTATTGCTGAAAATCAAAAATTTAGGGAAATCCCTAAAGATAATTGAGTAATTGGTTTAACCCTGCAGGCCGACAATCTCACGCTAAGGCCGCAAAACTCCACAGGGAAAAAGACTAAAGATAAAGTGTTATAGAAGTGATAAAAGGTGTTACCTTAAAAATAGCTCTACAAACCCGGTCATCAGCAGAAAATATAACACCCCTATCACCAACTTAACACTCCGGCCAGTCGGAGCAGCGCCTCTCCGAGGCGGTGATAGTAGTGTGTAATAACTTTTTATGTTATGGCCGGCAGGGTCAACGCCTCGGAGAGGTACTGCTCCGACTGACCGCACCGGCGGGATAAACGGTCTGACTGAAGGAGCTGTCAGGACTTTCATAAAACCGTAACATCCACTGGTACAAAGGGTCGCAGGCCTTCGGCATGAAGGTTGGCGATCCTTTTGCAATGAACCAATCTCCGGCACGTGGCGTTTAATCACTGACAGTGATTTGCGTCATCTTATAAATTTAAACTATAAAAAACACTCAAATTATGCTAAAGTCAGATTATAAATTCGGTGAGGTCTTTCCTCTTGCCTCACAGGTCGAGAAGAATGAATCAAAAGTCGAGTTCAAAGACATAATAAACAACGACAACGGAGGTGTAGCAGTTCTGGCATTCAGCGCCGGACTCGATCTCGCGAAACATCTCGCTCCAGCAGAAGTAATGGTCTACGTGCTTGAAGGAGAAGTCGTCTTTACAATGCTTGACAATCCGCTGACCCTGCGCAAGGGAGATTTCTTCCTTATGGGCAATGGAGTGCCTCATTCCGTACATGCCGTGACCGATGCCAAAGTAATGCTCATCAAAATCAAACATGACTGACATATGGAGAAACCGGTAATGTTCTGCTATCAGTGTCAGGAAACGGCACGAGGCACGGGTTGCGACAAAATAGGCGTATGCGGCAAGCATCCCGAGACATCCGCGCGAATGGATCTGCTGCTGTATGCCGTAAGAGGAGTCTCGCTCATCAACCGCGCCCTGCGTGAAAAAGGGGAACCCTCGCGCGAGGCAAGCCATCTGGTGATCGACGCACTTTTTACCACCATAACCAACGCCAACTTCGACAACGCATCGCTTGACGACTATATACGCCGCGCATTCGAAGTGAAAAATCTTCTTGCCGGAACCGCAAAGAAACAGGGTATCGAGCTTCCCGACCTGCCTCAGGTGGAATTTTATGCCGAGCCCGACGAGGCGGACAGATGCGAGGCGTTCACCGGGGTTCTTGCCGAAGAAAACGATGACATACGGGGCCTGAAGCAACTTGCCATATATGGCTGCAAAGGTATGGCGGCATATGCACGGCACGCCGCCAATCTCGGATTCGAGGACGATGACGTGTATGCCATAATAGAAAACGCAATGGCCGAGACGGCACGTCCGGACATAGGTGTCGACGAACTGCTGTCGCTGGTGCTCAATGTAGGCGACGGCGGTGTGAAAGTGATGGCGCTTCTTGACAAGGCCAACACCGAAAGTTATGGGAATCCTGAAATCACGAAAGTGGATATAGGCGTGCGCGACCGTCCGGGCATCCTCATCAGCGGCCATGACCTGAAAGATCTTGAGGAACTGCTCGAACAGAGCGCAGGGAAAGGTGTCGATGTCTATACACACTCTGAAATGCTGCCCGGCCAGTACTATCCCGCCTTCAAGAAATATCCTCATTTCGCAGGCAATTACGGGAACGCCTGGTGGAGACAGACCGACGAATTCGAGACATTCAACGGCGTCTTCCTGTTCACCTCGAACTGCATAGTCCCCCCGCGCAGAAACTGCACGTATATGGACCGTGTATATACGACAGGCGTGGTCGGCATGCCCGGGACCCACCATATAGAAGAGGGCCGCGACGGCAAACCGAAAGATTTCTCCGAACTGATTGCCCACGCGCAGACCTGTCCCCCGCCGACAGCCATCGAGCATGGTGAGATTGTCGGCGGTTTCGCCCACCATCAGGTGATAGATCTCGCGCCCAAGATCATCGATCTGATAAAGCGAGGCAAGATCCGCAAATTCGTTGTGATGGCCGGATGTGACGGCCGTTTCCCGTCGCGCGACTATTACACGAAATTTGCCGAAGCGTTGCCTGGCGACTGTGTCATTCTGACTGCCGGATGCGCCAAATACCGTTATAACAAACTCGCGCTCGGCGATATCGAGGGTGTGCCGCGGGTGCTTGACGCCGGACAGTGCAACGACTCCTATTCGCTCGTCAGAATCGCTCTCGCTCTGCGCGACGCACTCGGGCTGAAGGATATAAACGACCTGCCGATTGTCTACAATATCGCATGGTACGAACAGAAGGCCATAATAGTGTTGCTCGCGCTTCTTGCGCTTGGAGTGAAAAACATACACAGCGGTCCGACCCTGCCGGCATTCTTCACTCCTGATATCCTGAAAGTACTTCAGGAAAAATTCAACATAGGAACTATCAGTTCCGTTGAACAGGATATCGCCACTATGATCGGCTGACAAGACAGTATAATTTAACAGTAAGGATGCAACGGAGAGAACAGACCCGTTGCATCCTTTCCGTTTATATTAAGGTTTGCATTTTCCTACTGGCGGTTCGGTAAGCGTTATTCTCACAACTGTCGTGACGGAAAGACTCCGCGCCACAGCCTCATCGAAACGATCCATGAATTTCGGCAAAAATCGCTGACATATCAGACGCAGAGCCTCTATCTTCTCATCATCATCCTCCACCGTTTCCGCCTTTCCCACTGCCACTGCGGAATGAAAATATTCTGTGAAATTATTCTTCTCTTCCTCATAGCGGGGCGTACATTTGCTGACAGCAGACAGACTTACAATACAATTCACCTTGAGACAATCAATCTTCTCACCTTCCCTTGCACAATGGAAATAGAACGTGCGCTCATCTTTACGGACAAGAGACAGCGGCAATCCGTAAGGAGTGCCGTCAGGCCGTATCATACTGACCGTGACAAACGGTGCCCTGTCAAACACTTCATATGCCCATTGCTCGTCCCTGCGCCTTGCGGCTTTTCTCATCGGTCTCATAATCTCATATTTTTACTTATCTAACGCCAATAGAGCCGGAAGTCATAAAGACCGTTCAAAATTATTTTTCAATAGTTCGTTAAGTGGCTATTAAGTAAGTGATCAAATTAAAACGATAGTAAGTGATTTTTTTAATCTCATATATC
>ERZ860264.1409-NODE-1409-length-16515-cov-2.593985_pt1 | contig 16515 bp, 9 predicted proteins | sample MGYA00509980_ERZ860264 | MGnify/ENA primary metagenome ERZ860264 (study PRJEB30046, sample SAMN00715212) | human gut metagenome | study: EMG produced TPA metagenomics assembly of the A metagenome-wide association study of gut microbiota in type 2... | reverse complement strand
CCAGATCCTTGAGGTTGCCCATCTTCTTGATCTGGGCGATCTGTCCCATGAAATCCGTATTGGCGAGCATCGAGTCACGCAGTGTCGGACCGTGGGCCGCATATTTTATGCGTGCCGCCTGGATTATGTCGCCGATCTTGACATCATTGGGACAGGCCACTTCGCAGCGTTTGCAGTTGAGGCAGTATTTAAGGGCCTCGTCATAGAAATAAGGGCGTTTCAGACGATACCGCTCTCCGTCGGGACCGGCTTGCTTCGGACCGGGATAGTCGGGGTTGACGGCCGTCACCGGACAATAGACTGTGCAGATCGTGCACTTGATACACGACTCGAAATTATTGTCGCTTATATTTTGTTCCTGTAGAGTCATCATGGCAGTCTTCAGTTTTTAGTGATTTGTCCGGCGGCATGCAGGGCGGTCGCCAGAGTTATGCCTGCTCCCGAGCCTTCCTTTAGTGCGTTGAATCCGGACAGAAGGGCGCCCGTGGCATAAAGATTCTCTATTGTCTCTCCATTGCGGCTCGGACGGAATAATTCATCGGTCAGCACTCCGTAGGCCATATAGGGTTGCGCGGCGTAGAAATCCTTGTCATACCAGTCGGTGCGGCTTTTGCCAGCTTCGATGTCGAGTCCGAAGACGGGTTCATATATCTTTTCGAGATCGGCTATGAGTCCATGGCCGAAAAAGCTTCCCGTACTGATCACGAAATTATCGGCCTCGAGAGGAATGTCACCGAAATTTTCGGTATATATCCTTCTGAGTCTGTGACCCTCGAAATCTCCGCGCCTCGCGGTGTCGCCCGGCATGAAGCGGCCTCCGAATCTTATGAAAAGATCGCGGAGAGAAAGCTGGCATCTTACTCCTGGCACCGACGCGGGCGTGGTAGCGACGAAATAGACAGGTCTGTCCACCGCTCCGCGCAGCCGTTTCACCGGTTTGTCGCTGAACATTCCCAATATCGCGGGCATGATCACGAAATCAGCGCCTTGCGAGGCTTTGTCGACCTCGCGGGCGAGTGCGTCGACAGCGTCGTCGCGCAGGAAGCGTGACATGTTGGTGGCACGCATTTCAGTGGTGCTCTGGCGGAGCACGTCGAGTTGAGGCACATTGACATCGGCCCGGGTGCATTCCACTCCCAGTCTGGAGAGCCCGAGCGAAAGGAAACGTGGATAGAAATCGATATAACTGTAGATATTGATGATCGCGGCCCTCTTCCCTTCAAGCTCGGACAGTCTTTCGACCGCCATATAGTCGTCGAGTGTCAGCCACGCCGGCCGGGTGAATCCCATTGGCGTCAGGCGATAGTGGTTTCGCTGAAGAGTTCCGCTGACGGTTATGCCGGCTTCCTTCAGTATAGGCGCGACTCTGTCCAGAAGTTCCGCCGTGCGTTCGATTCCGATTTTGCGGTAAGGATGGCTTTCGTCCAGACGTGCGGCGCGTTCAAGCGGTTTCTCGATGACTTCCCGGCTGTTTTCGCGGCAGAGGAATTCGAAAGAGCCCGACCAGAAATGAAGTGCGCTCTGCCCGGTCGATACGATGGCGGTCTTGCGTCCGCTCCGGGCCGATTCTATACCGCTGATAAGTCCGCTCAGCCCTCCTCCTATTATTATAGTGTCAAATTTCATGGCAATGTGTGGTGATATGAATTGTAGATGACTGATTATTCCGTAGGAACGGCTTCGGGCGATTCATGGTCAAGTCCGAGTACTCCCTGATAGAGCCACGAAGTGAACTGCACCTCGCAGAGAGTCTCTCCCCAGCATACGGGATACATGCCGTGCCACCGCTCGTTCATGAAAGATGCGAGATCGTCGATGCTCCTTTGCGTGCATTTGTCGTGACGTTCGAGAAGTCCGGCTCCGCGGCAGGCGCAGAGCTCGCCCTGACATGTTCCCATTCCGAGCCGTGTGCGCCGGCGAAGATTTATGAGGTTGTGGACATGCAGTTCGTCAATGGCGTAATTTACCTCGGCCACGCTCACCTGTTCGCACTCGCACACCAAAGCGTCATCGGCGTCGGATTTCGATTCGATATGTCCTGACCAGCTGCCGTGGCGCCCCTCGGCAGCTTTTTGCTCGGTGCTGAGTTCGATGATGTGCTGTCGCCTCTGCTCATCTTTAGCGTCCGGTTCGGATCCAGGCAACGGGATTTCCGCAGTCTCGCAGGGACGGTTCACGCCGAGTTTGCTGCAGACGAGATCGGTGGCCTCCTCGGCCATTAAGCGGTAAGTCATCAGTTTGCCTCCCGTAATTGTCACGAATCCCTCCAGTCCGTCGCGCTTCGCATGGTCGAGACAGACGATTCCTCGGCTTATGCTGCGTCCTGTGGGGTCATCGTCGGAAGCCACAAGAGGACGCACGCCCGCATAGGCGCGGAGTATTCTTGTGGTGGCGAGGCGGGGGGAGAGTTTTATGCCTTCACGCAGAAGCAGATCGACTTCTTCGGGAGTAACCTCCATATGGTCTATCTCGTTATAGGGTATGCGCGTCGATGTGGTGCCCACCACACATATCGTGTCTCCCGGAACGAGAATATCGGCGTCCGCCGGCTTGCGGCATCGGTTGATGACCATGTTGTTGACACGATGGCCGAAGATCAGCAACGCGCCCTTGGCAGGATACATGTTGATGCGTACGCCTGCGAGTTCGGCCACATGGTGTCCCCATATGCCGCATGCGTTGACTGTCACTTTGCCGTAGATCACGGTTTCCTCTCCGTTGCGGTGACTCCGCAGTCTGACCCCGCATATCCGGTCTTTATCTTTTACGAATCCTGTCACTTCCTGATATGTCATTATGTCGGCTCCGTTCATACGTGCGGAAAGGACATTGGCGGTAGTGAGACGGAAGGGATCGATTGCTCCGTCTGGCACGTGTACGGCGCCGATTATATCCGGATTGACCGCCGGCTCCATGCGCAGGGCCTCTTCAGGATCGAGCACGTCTGCCTGAATGCCTGCCTTTATGCAGTCCTGGACAAACGCGTTCTGATAGTCGAGGCTGTCTTGCGGAAGCGTAACGAAGAGACCGCCCGTATCCTCGACACAATGCCGGGCTATGCGGCGTAATATCAAGTTCTCTTTTATACACTCCGCCGCTGATTCTGGATCGGTATGAGCGTATCGGGCTCCGCTGTGGAGGAGTCCGTGGTTACGTCCGGTCGCGCCGGCAGTGAAATCAAGACGTTCTATAAGGATGGTTTTAAGACCGCGCATGGCGCAGTCGCGTGCGGTTCCGGCGCCTGTCGCGCCTCCCCCTATAACTATGACATCATATTCGCTGGTGGTGTTTTTCATGTGGATAAGGCTGTAAGATGTGGTTTTTTCAGATATCGGTTCCATAGAACCTGTCTACGGACATAAATATCTAAAATAGAAACACTGGGCCTTACCTTTGGGTTCGGTAGGAATTCAAATTGTAAAAACAGGGGAGGGGCTTTCAGATTTCCGAGTCCTGGATTGCGGCTGTGATCTTTTTCACAGCATGGTGATAGGAAGCTTTCAGCGCCCCGACGGAAGTGCCGAGAATCTCTGACATTTCCTCATATTTCATTTCATCGTAATAGCGCATGTTGAAGACGAGCCTCTGCTTGTCGGGAAGATTCATGATTGCTTTCTGAAGTTCTTTCTGCAGTGAGTCGCCGTCGATAAATTCATCTGATTCCATGTTCTGAAGCATAAACGAATCATCGCCGTTTTCCGTCATGCCGCGACGCTGGCGTTCCTTATTGAGAAAATTGATTGATTCATTGACGGCTATTTTGTATAACCAGGTCGACATCTTGGCGTCACCCCGGAAGTTATGGATATTGTTCCAGGCCTTTATGAAACAGTTCTGCAGAAGGTCGTTGGCATCGTCATGGTTCATGACCATCTTGCGTATCTGCCAGTATATCTGCTCTCCGTAGACACGCATCAGTTCGTCGAACGCCGATCTGGCGGTCGATGGATTCTGAAGGTCAGCTATAAGCTTCTTTTCATCTATGGGAGACTTATATGACATGCTTTCAAAGTTTATTATCCTGACAGATAGCGGAGTCTGACGCTGAACTGTTAAATTTTTGCGTAAAGTTAATAAAAAAATCCTGTTTCAGATGGTCAGCCTCTTTTATATAACTTAATTTAACAAATAGGACAGGCGTTGAGCCGAAATGTATTGCACTGCATCATTTCAGTCGAAATTATAAATTATGTTGTAAAACATATTGTACGATTATGCGGGTTAAAATATTATTATGTAATTTTGCACTCGTTTGAGAAGTCGCAGACATCCCCTCTTGCTTGTAGACCCTATTATTTTCGGTATGACTTCTTTAGACAATTTTGATATATGTCGCGGCAAACGCGGTGCTCTCCCTACACAACGACAACAGTTAACTAAAAAACAACTTTTAATCAAAATTAACCATGAGGAAAATTTTTACTCTTCTGGCAGTCGGTGCGATGGCCATGTCTGCTCATGCAATCGACTATTATGTGATCGGCGGTTTCAACAACTGGGCAACTGCAGATGCAGCAGCCAAGTTTACCGACAAAGGTGACGGTACCTTTGAACTTGATTACAACGGAACTCTGACATCCGGTTTTAAGATTAATGACGGCACGTGGAGTAATCCTGATGCCAATTTTGGAGGAAATGGCAGTAATCTCGTACTTGGAGAGACCTACACACTCACTGTTGGCGGAACTTCACCGAATATTGCAATGGCAAGCAATGTAGAAAATCCACATCTTGTATTCAATCCGACAGCCAAGACTCTTGTTGTCACAGGCCAGGGTCAGGCCGTTGAATATACATATGCGATTCATGGCCAGATTTTCGGAGAACCCGTTAAATGGAGTTCTGAGAACATGACAGAGAAGAACGGCAAGTGGGTTTTGGAAAATACAACTGTCGATGCCGGAAGTTTCGGTATCAGAAAAAATGACAAAAGCACAGGTTCTCAGGTAGACTGGATCTCTGCAGACGGTAATGGCGCGGTAACACTTGATTCACCTATGGCATGTAAGGTTGAAGGTACAAACTGGACAATCGAGGCCGGCACATATTCTTTCACATTTGATCCTGAAGCCATGACTCTGACGGTGACAGGTGAAGGTTCTGGTCCGGTTCCTCCTGTCGTGCCGGAGACTCTTTACATTCTTGGTAACATAGATGACAATGACTGGAATCCTACTACTCCGATAGAGATGACCAAGATTGGAAATACATTTACTGTCGAGGCTAAGGCCGTCGCCAATGCTGATGGCAAGTCTTTCTTCAGTTTCTGTTCTGCCAAAGGCTCGACAAATGATGATGCCGGTTGGGGTGAATTGAGCGGCAGTGACCGTTATGGTGCGGCTACTGAAGGAGCTGTGGCTACAGTGGGTACTCCTTTTGCGTATACTGTCTACAAAGCCAATGTCAATGCAAGTGCCTGCAAGTCCTGGAGCATAGCACCCAATACGGATGGTCACAAGTATAAGTTTACTGTTGATTTCGACAAGCAGACTGTCTCAGTGACTATGACTTCAGGTGTTGATTCCATCGAGGTTGAGAATGATGGAGAGGCTGTTTATTTCAATCTTCAGGGTGTACGTGTGGACAATCCTGAGAACGGTATCTTCGTTCGCGTTGCAAACGGCAAAGCAGTCAAGGTAGTGAAGTAAACGGATTATTTATCGATATTATGAAAAGGTGCGGTCTTCGGATCGCACCTTTCTTTATTTGCATTTGTCTTTACAAATGTCACAGCCATGTGTCACCTGCATATGTCACTTATATGTGTCACCGTATGTATCACCGCCTCGGAGAGGCGCTGCTCCGACTGGTCCGACTGGTTCTGAGAGTGGGCGCGTCCATTCGGAGCAGCGCCTCTCCGAGGCGGTGATATAACCAGAGTGATATAGCCGGAGTGACACAACCGACATAACCGGGGTAATAAAATTCAGATTATAAAATCCATTGATTAAAAATGATTCTTTAAATAAATTTAACAAGGCGGCGCAGAGGCACAGTCGGGTTGATTGTTATAATTATAAACACTTAAATATGAAAGACTATGAAAAGGAAAAACTTACTGATCAGCCTGCTCGCGGGTTTGGGATGCGTTCTTCCCGTCTCCGCGCAATACGGGGAGATTGTCAACGGTCTTACAAATGTCGCGATGCCCATAATCAGGCAGGGGAACGGTTACAAAGGATATGTCGAGGCTGACTATACACAGGGATTCGGCAATTATCGCAGCAATTTTCTTACCTTCGCCACTTCGCAGGGATACCAGTTTACCGACTGGTTTTATATGGGCGCGGGAATAGGAGTGGATTTTCTGTGGTCGACGGTCAACAATGGCTGGGGTAACGATTGGGCGGCCTCCAATCCCGATTGGTATGCACATGAACATACGAGTTCGGCCGTCATGATACCTGTCTTTTCTGATTTCAGATTCATACTTGGCGACCAGTCGCAGACGGCATTCTTTATCAATCTGCGTGTCGGCGCCGCTTTCCTATGTTCGGACAGTTACATAAAGATACGCGACGGATATCTGACAAATCAGAATTATTTCTATTTACAGCCTGCTCTGGGTGTGAGGATTCCGGTGAACCGTACAAAGCCGCGTCAGGCGGTCGATGTCGGAATACATTACCGTCTTATGACCTCCAACTATTGGAGCAACTGGCAATATAATGCCACCATCAACGGCATCGGATTGAATATCTCCTACGAATGGTAAAAATTTTTCAAAAAAATTACAGGTGTAAGAACCTTTTCAATGCGCTGTTGTTTTAGAGATATAAGAAATCGTTTCATGATGTTAGGTTAGTTCGAAAAAGTATTATGGAAAACACAGAAATACGGCTGGTTGTGAAACCGGCCGTATTTATTTTATATCTGTACACGGCCGGGCTGAATGGATTACAAAATTTTTATCGCCGGTTAAACCAATCATGTCGTGGAGAGTCAATAAGGAAAATGAAACCAACATGAAGGAAGAAGAGAAATTAATCGACAGATACGGCAGGAAAGGTCCGTGGACCGTTCCCGACGGTTATTTCGAGACTGTCCGGATTGAGATAGCGTCCAAACTGCCAGAATATCCGGCGAAGCCGGTCGCAGCAAGCATGTCGGTATGGCAGCGTGTCAAGCCTTACGTATATCTTGCCGCCATGTTCGCAGGCATATGGTGCATGATGAAGGTCTTTCACAACGCATCGGGCATGGATCGGCTGAGTCTTGACAATCCTCCGGAACATATAGCCGCCTATATGGGAGATGAGGATATGTCCGACATGTATTTTTTGCCTTCGTCTCTTTCAGATGCCGAACTAATTGATGAGGTGAGCGACAATTATGATTCCATAGAGGATTTCGAGCGCGATTTCGGCTATGAACTGGAACCTGAATATGACAACATTGACCTATGAAAAAGATCACGATATTGATGATGCTGATATTGGCTGGCATAATTCCGGCGGCCGCGCAGCAGAAAGGCAAAGACCGCGAGACCATGCGCAAGGAGGTGCATGAGTTCAAACTAAAATATCTCGCCCAGGAGATGGATCTCAAGGAAGATCAGCAGAAAAAATTTTTCGATCTCTACAACCAGATGTGCGATGAGAAGATCAAGGTGTTCAGAGAGACGAGACAATTGGAAAACAGACTTGCCAAAACTTCTGACGCGTCGGAATCTGAATATGAGGCGGTCACCAAGGCTATCACAGCCGCCAAGGAAAAGGACGCCGAGATTGAAAAACGTTATGACGAGAAATTCGCACAGTTCCTCACTCCTAAGCAGATTTTCAAGATGAAAGAGGCTGAAGGAAAATTCCGGGACAAGATGCGTGAGATGCGTCATAAAAAAAGGCATTCCAAGAAATAACGAAATATCTACAAATGCGTATGAACAGCATGACTGAATTATTAAAAAGGAGGATAAAAACCTCCTTTTTCTGTTTGATGGCACTCGTGGCGGCAGGTACGTCTGTACCTGGCGCCCTGGCGGCCACATCCATGGCTGCGCCATCATCAAAAAACACTAAAGGAAAAATTGTGAAAAATTCGTTTGCCAATCCTGATTTCGCTTTTCCTCAGACGGTCAGCAAGAATGCTGAGGCGGAATACAGGCGCGCTCTTTCGGGAGGAGGTCCGCTGACGGCTCTTAAAGCGGCGATCCAGCTTGACGTGGCGGATGCCATGGTCTCCGAAGATAATTACCGCATATCCGCGGCTCGGTTCGATTCGCTGGCGAATGTTCTTCCGTCTCCCTATGACAGGCTTTCTCTGCTTCTCGAGGCAAGGATATATCAGGAGATGTGGTCTTCGAAACAGTGGGTCTATGACAATCGCACGTTGCCATTGACTCCGCTTCCTGAAAATGCGGATGAGTGGAGCACTCCGATGTTCAGGACGGTTGTCGCGGGACTGGTCGGACGTGCCATGTCCGGTTCTGAAAGTATCGCTTCTGTACCTCTGTCGGAGATATCTGGCTTGCTGACAGATTATGATGATGCGGTCAAGGCCGGATTTTCCGTGCTTGACTTCATGACAATATGCAGTGAGAATGTACTTGCTCCGTTTTCTTCCGCCAATGCCGAGACAACTCTTCCGTTTGGGCGAAAGAATGAAAAGACCGGTGAAGATTCTCCCCAAGACCGTTTGCTGGCGTTGCTTGACGATGCTATCGCACGTCATTCTGCCGACAGTGACAAGTTTATATTGTCATTTTTCTGCAGCCGGAAACTCGACCGTCTTTCGGGAGAGGAGAGAACCGCATGGCTGAAAGAGTGTGTTTCGCGTTTTTCGGAAACGCCTTATGGCGCGCAGTTTGTGGCCGATTATGCCTCTTCGTTCGATGACGGGAAAAAAGCGGATCAGAATGTCACGCGCCGCAATATGTATGAACTTCTCAGAAATTACAAATCGAAATTTCCGGAGGCTGCCGGCATGGCGTCCGTACAGAACATTATAAATTCTCTTGAGACAAAACGTCTGGATGCCGGATTCGAGAACCGCATGCTGCCGGGGCGCGAGAACCATGTTTCCGTGAGCGGCGCCAATATATATGATTTTTATCTTCTTGTCTATTCGCTTCCGGGCAACGATGCAGACAAGAATTACACCTACGCGGCGCTTTCAAGCGGTGCAAAACTTGTGAAAGCCATCCCTGTAAAGATGGGAGGTTCGATGCCCGATCAGTTTACCGATACGGTCGCTGTTCCTCCGTTGGCTCCGGGCTATTATGCTTTTGTGCCTTCGACTGCGGCGAACGCTTCCGGAATTCTTCAGAAAAACCGCAAGGCCCATCTCGCTGTCTCTCTGGTCAGTGATCTCTCTGTTGTGACGGCCACTTTGTCGCAAAGTGCGGCAGAGAGGGACATGTTTGTGGTTTCTGCAACCAATCAGAGTCCGGTAGCGGGAGCGAAAGTCACCCTGTATCCTTTGAAAAATGGACAGCGTGGCGTTCCGACAGTCAGGACGACTGATGCCGACGGTCGCGTTTCAGTGCCTGACGGGCAGTATTATTATCTGGTCGAGTCGGGTGCGGATTTTCTGGGAGGACGGCTTTACCGACAGTATGGCACGGAAGATCCGGCGGAGCATATGCGCGGAGATATATTTACAGATCTCTCAGTCTACAAGCCGGGCGAGAAAGTGAACTTCTCGGTCATTGCCTACCGATGGAAAGATAAAGACAAATCGCCTGCCACAGAATCTCCTCTGCGTATCATACTCATGGATGCCAACCGCCAGAATGTCGATACACTTGAGTTGAGAACCGACAGATTCGGCAGAGCCGACGGTTCCTTCACACTGCCTGTCTCGGGTCTTCTCGGCAACTGGATGGTTCTTGCGCAACAGCCCGGTTCGAAGGAGTGGGTGGCAAGCGGATATTTCGAGGTGGCCGAGTATAAATCGCCTACATTCATGGTTACCGTAGATTCGGCGTCCGAGACATATCGCGCCGGAGAAACGCTGGTATTCAACGGCAAGGCCACGACCTATTCCGGCATGCCTGTCGGAGGAGGCAAAGTGGAATACACGGTGCGTTATCAGCCCGTATGGTGGCGTATGCTGTCGGCCGGAGGACGTTATGGCGGCGAGACGACTACCGCTGCCGACGGCTCGTTCAGGATAGAATTGCCGACAGAAAACCTTATCGGCACCGATTTCGCCAAAGGCGCCTATTCGCTTGAGATCAGTGTGACCGATGCCGCAGGCGAGACGCAGTCGGCCGCTCCGTTGCGTTTCTCGCTCGGCAATGCATTCCGGATCATGCCGGAATTCAAAGCTGAGGTATGTGCGGATACCGACACTCTCGACTTCAAGGTATCGGTGCGCGACCTGACGGGCCATCCGGTGTGCAAGACCATATATTATCAGATTAAGTCCGACGGTAAGGTTATCGACGGAGGCGAGTTCGAGAGCCCGTCGCTACGCGTGCCGGCATCACTGCTTGCATCCGGAAAATATGTATTGCGCATGTCGCTGACCAGTGATTTCAATGACAGTGACGAGGATGGCACTGTCGCGCAGTCCGTAGTGGTATGGCGGCGTGATGACCGGCGTCCCCCGGTGACTGACATGTTGTGGATTCCCGAACAGCATGTGATCGCCGCTCCCGGCGCGAAAAAGGTAAAGATAAAAGTCGGATCAAGTTATGCCGACAGTTATATTCTGGCCCAGATCTCCGATACACACCGTCTTATCGACACCCGATGGATAAAAGTCTCCGACGGTTTCGCTACTCTCGAAGTCGGAGCGCCTGAAGGAGATGAGCGCGTCTACGTATCGTTTGTCGCCATGCGTGACCTGAATAAGAAGAACGTTACCGTGACGGTGATTCCCTATGACCAGACAATCGATCTGAAAATATCGGCGGAATCATTCCGCGATATGATGGAACCGGGTGCCGCCGAGTCCTGGAAATTCAGATTCTCATACGATGGCAAGGCTTGTCCTTCGCTGCCGGCATTGGCAGTCATGAGCAATAAGGCTCTTGACGCGATCGCTCCGTTCCAATGGGCTTTTAATCCCTACGCGTCGCTTTATTGGACACCGTCGGCACGTCTCTCTTTCCTTAACCGTTATGGAGTGTCAAACGGTGGCAACGTATCACCGAACACAGGAATCCGAAGCACCGGAAATTTCAAGATTCCGGCATGGAATACCTATGGCTATTCGCTCTATTCGGGCAATGTGACATATTACGGACGAGTTGTCAACCAGATGTATAAGTCTGCGGCGCGCAGTGCCGGAGGGGTTGAAATGGAGGCTGCCGACGAGGCTGCCCCCGAAGAGGTCTTAGCTGCTGTCAATACGACCTCGCTCAAGATACGCGGCTCGCATCCGATGGCTAAGGGTGAGGAAGCCGAGGACGCCGACGGCGGTGCCGCTGCCGCCCCCGGGGAACCGACACCTCTGAGGGAGATCGAGTGCCCGCGTGCATTCTTTATGCCTTCGCTCGTGACTGACCGTGACGGAATAGCTTCCGTCGATTTCACGGCGCCTGATTTTGTAGGCACATGGCAGTTCCAGATATTGGGATATACGGATCAGATGAAAGGAGCCGTCCTGACTCTCGATGCTGTGTCGTCAAAGAAAGTCATGGCGCAGCTGAACGCCCCGCGCTTCCTGCGCACAGGTGACCGCGCCACCGTATCAGCGACTCTCTTCAACAACACCGGCGAGATGGCGCCTGTATCCGGCAGGATAGAAATTGTCAATGCCCTCACCGGCGCGACAATCGTCAGTGAAGATTTTGCCTCTGCCGATGTGGTGCCGTCCGGTTCAAGAGTGATCACTACAAGTCTGACCGTGCCTTCGGAAACCGAGGCCCTGATCGTGCGTGCGTATGCGTCAGTGCCGGGGCATCGCGACGGGGAACAGACGGCTGTGCCCGTTCTGCCGTCGAGCACTCCGGTGGTGGAGTCACTGCCTTTCTATATCGCGCCCGACAGCGGTGCGTTTGAGGTCACGCTGCCGAAATATGACAAAAACGCGAAAGTCACACTTACCTATTGTGACAATCCTGTCTGGGAATGTGTGACGGCATTGCCCGGATTGCTCAGACCGGAATCGGTAAACATTCTTTCGCAGGCCGACGCGCTCTTCGGGAATGCCGTGGCTTCCGGTCTGCTGACACGGTATCCCGCGCTTTTGGACGGCATACGCGAAATGGCCGATCCCCGCAACGAGGCTGATTCAAGTCTTTATTCCCCTCTGCAGAAAAATGCATCGCTCAAGACAGTGCTTCTCAACAACACCCCCTGGGTCAATGATGCTCAGGCCGGGACGCTGCGCATGCACTCCCTGATGCAATATGCTGATACCACAGCATCGCGCGCCGTAGTGGAGGCTGTCATGAGGACGCTTTCCGAACGGCAGCAAAGTGACGGAGGCTGGAGCTGGTGTCCCGACATGAAATCATCGGTTTTCATAACAGGCCGTGTGCTTCATATCCTCGCATCTCTCGCGGATATGGGGTATCTGCCCGAGGGCGGCGATAAACTCGCAAAAAAGGCTTGCGGCTACATGGACAGACAGCTTGCCGAAGAGTGGAACCGCAATGACCGTAAATATTTCTCCGTGTCGGAACTTCTGAATTATCTCTATGACAAGAGCGCCTTCAGGGGAATCGGCTCCGTATCGGCATTCAGCGCTCTCGATGCGGCGGCCATAAAGAAGATAGCAGGTGGCTGGCGTGAATTCGGGATAGGGGAGAAGGCAACGGCTGCAATGTTGCTCGAACGCCGTTCGATGCCTAAAGAGTCAAGGATGATTCTTGAGTCTCTCCGTCAGTTCGCGTCTGTCAGTCCGGAGAAAGGCATGTGGTTCGACAATCTGAAGTCCGGCTACAGTGGAGACAATACTTTGTTGACTACGGCCCGTGTGCTTGAGGCCTATGCCATGATCGAGCCCTCGAATCCGGCCATAGATCAGTTGCGCCAGTGGATGGTCATATCGAAGCAGACACAGAATTGGGGAGACTGCCGACGTTCGGCCGAGGCTATCCACGCCCTTCTTTCGTCGGGAAGCGACTGGACAGCGTCAAACGCCGCGCCGACGGTGACTGTCGGCGGAAAACAGATCGATACAAAAGGAATCGCGGCTCTGACAGGTTCGTTTGTGATAGATCTTGACGCTTCTGCGGCCTCCGGAAAGAAGTTGTCTATAAGCCGTTCGGCTTCCGGTCCGGCGTGGGGTGGAGTTCTCTCGCAGTATGTCGCTCCGATTCTTGATGTGAAAGAGGTTTCCGTTCCTCAGCTTTCGATTGCCAAAGAGGTCTATGTCGTGACGCCGGGTGCCGACGGTTCTATCGCTTCGGCCGGAAATATGGAAGTCGGCGACCGTGTGCGTGTCACTCTGACCGTCACGTGTGACCGTGATATAGAGTATGTGGCCGTGACTGATCCGCGTGCGGCATGTCTCGAGCCTGTCGATCAGCTATCGGGATACACACAGAGCGACGGCGTATGGTTCTATCGTGAAGTCCGTGATCAGGCTACCAATCTCTTCATTCCGTTCCTTGCCAAAGGCACACATGTGATCACTTATGACTGCAATGCCGACCGCGCGGGTGATTATTCCCTCGGAGTGGCAAACGCCCAGTCGCAATATGCTCCCGAGATCACGGCTCACTCGGCCGGTTCTCTCATTCCTGTCAGATAGAAGGCTGACTGCCCGACAAAAATATATCCCCGTCACTTTCATCAGTGGCGGGGATATTTTGTTGAGGGGGATTCTCTTATTCGGCCGTTGTACCCCAGTTGCAGGACACAAATTCGAATTTACCTTTCGCGATTGCCTTGCATACGATGGTGCCGGGTGTTGTCGACGAACCGTTGTAGCTGTAGAAGTGGATTGTCACTGTCGGCTCGAAGTCGCCTACAGGCGCCAGATTCGGATACAGAACGCCGAGCACGCCGGGGCATACCTCTTTTTCGAATCGTTCTTTCATGAGGGCTACGATCTCATCGTCGGTCATGTCGTCGTAGGTAGAGCTCTGGTTGCGTGCCGATCCGGGCCGCAGGTCAATGTTGCCCTGATATGCGGATGCTCCGGTGTAGTAGTCATTGTTGCCGTAGCTTGTCACGAACGATGCTCCGTCAGGCACATTGTCTTTCACCCAGTCGACACACGCCTGGAAGAACCATGAGCTGAGAGGCTGGTTCTTTCCTGCGGGGAGAATGAGCTCGATCGAGGGATCAAGTTTCCACTCGCCGTCGCGGCGCACAAACTGGTTGGTGACTGTGCGCACACCGTCGCGTGTGATGGAATCTTCCCATTTCGAACCGTCGAAAGTGAACTCCGAGCAGGCATAGACTGTAGTTCCGCCGCTGTAATATTTATATGCCACGAATTTGGATGTCTCAGCCTGTGCGTAGGGGTATTTCTGTTTGAGGAACAGAGGCAGATATTCCTGAGCCTGAGTGCCGGAGAAGTTTCCGTAGGTAAGACCCATTGCCGCATAGTCGGCGGGGTTTACGACCACAACGTCCGAACCGGCGGTCTCCCACTTCGATCCGTTGAACACATAGGCGGCGTTCAGGTTTTCTGAAGGTATGGAGACGATGCGTCTCGGAGCCTTGCGGCCTTTGGCCGATGCGGGCGAGGCTATTTCGGTCACTACGAAGTTGCAGTTGGTGTAAGTGCCTGAATTGGAGGTCTGTGTGAAATATCCGTAGAGAGTATAGGTCTTGCCGTCTTCGAGGCCGGCCTTGATGGCATCTGTGGCGTTGTAGATAGATCCGCGCACATCGTCGCGGTCACCGAAGTAAACGTTATAGTAATTGCCGTCGATTGTCACTTTGCCGGTCATGGAGCCGTAGACCGCAAGCACCGGGGTGCTGTTTGTGCCGGCGGCAAGAAGCCAGTCGGGAGTCAGGTCCTTGGGCGCGGGATAGGTATAGGCCTGTTTGCCGCCTTTCTGCAGATTGTCGTCGTAGGGGAGCTGCAGACAGTTCTTGTAGCTTGAGAGCGTGCCTGTGGCTATCACCTGGTCGCCAACATTGTAGTCGGCGGCCGGGAACCCGTTTGCATATACAAGTATCGATCCGGCGTTGTCGGTCAGGATTATGCCCGCGTTGCACACGGCGGTCACGACTCCGTTGACTGTCACGTCATCGCCTGCGGCGAGATCCGGGGTCAGGACACTGCTCATGGTGAATTCCGGAACGGGGGGAGTGGGAACATCTCCGAATACCGGATCGGTGTCCGAATTGTTGTAGTTCACGATCACGTAGTCTCCTTCTTCAGCATCGTCGAATGCGTCGGCAAGTACTTTCGGTATACCCGATGAGGCGGGATGCGAGGGGGAGAAGGAGCTGGCGTAGTCATCCGCGCTCCCGTAGATTGTCTGGTAATCCTCGTCACTTATTATGTATTCTTTGGCCGAATTGATTTTCAGCATGGTTTCCGGAAGCTCTCCGGCCTCGCGGTATGTCAGGTTTATGGCCGAACCGTCTGAAAGAGCGAAATAAGTGAATAGCGAGTCTTTAAGGAGATTGGGAATATATTCCTCAGCCGGAATCGACGCGTTGAGATAATTCTGAGTCTTCACTGCGGCAAGGGCGTCCGAAACATCCTGTTTCGCGGCGAGAGCCTTGTTGAAACGGTTTTCGGAGATGCGGGTGTAGTCGGCAGCCGTAAGCGTGTATTCCACAGTCCGGACATCGGTCGGAGTGTAGCCACCCTCGAAACCGTCCAGATAGAGGTCGTTCCAGCTGTTTTCGGAGCATGATGCCATAGCGAGCATGGCTCCGCCTGCGATAAGCAGGCTTTTTATGTTGTGTTTCATTTTAGAAGTTGATTTTGAGTTTTACAGAGAATGAACGGCCGTATGAGTAGAACACGCGGAACGCGTTGTCCCACGCGCCTCTTGTGTCGGAGAGGGTATAGGCGTCTTTCACGTAATAGTTGTTGAAGAGGTTGTTGACGTTGCCGTAGATTGTGGCGTTGACGCCTCCGATCTTGAAACGGTAGCTTATGTTGAGATCGAGCTCGTTTCCGAAAGGAATCTTCCAGGGATCGGCCACATCGATGATGTCCTTGCCTTCATAGGCCGATGATGAGACCTCATAGTCGGAGTAGTTGCGTGCCGAGCATGTCCAGTCAGCGCCGATGCGGAATCCTTTGAAGGGATGGAAAGTCACACCGAGGAATGCCGTGGTCTGTGCCGAACCGCCGATCTTGCGTCCTTTCTGGTTGAGTGTGGCGCGCTTGTGGTCGGGGGCGAGTATGCCGCTGGCTATAGTGCCCTTGAGGTCGGCGAGTGGCTGGCCGTCGTTGGTGTAGAAATAACCTGTCGGGTTCGAATCCCATGTCCAGTCACCGATAGAGAACATACCGTCGAACTCCACCCATTCGCAAGGAATATACTTGGCGTTGACTTCCGCACCCATATGCTGTGCGTTGACGCCAGAAAGGCTTATGTAGTAATACTGCCCCGCGAGAGGACCCTGACGGATTTCGCCCGAACGGGTCGTGGTCTTGTCGCTCTTGTCAAGCCATTTGGTATAATAGAGGTTGACGTTG
>ERZ860264.1407-NODE-1407-length-16530-cov-3.160121_pt1 | contig 16530 bp, 12 predicted proteins | sample MGYA00509980_ERZ860264 | MGnify/ENA primary metagenome ERZ860264 (study PRJEB30046, sample SAMN00715212) | human gut metagenome | study: EMG produced TPA metagenomics assembly of the A metagenome-wide association study of gut microbiota in type 2... | reverse complement strand
GCGCCCGAATGATTTTCATTTTTGAATTCTTCAGGGATTTTGAGGCGTTTGTCGGGATTATTCTGAGTTTTTAACAGTTGGCGGTGAAGAAAGAATATTAAAATACGGACATACCTTAAAATATCATTTTTTGCCGTTAACTTATAACGTTTTCATAAAAAAATGCTAATTTTGCATATTGCCGGTCGTCACATCGTAACTGTCAATAATCGGTCGATGGAATCCGGGTAAGAACGTTTTGCATGATAGAGAATGAGACAGGTACGTGACATAGCTGATTTCAGCAACTACATAGAGTCCCTTTTGGCGAGGAGCGAAAGTGATGATTTGGAGTATAAGAGTGCTGCGGGAGGATTTCCAGGCAATTTCTGGGATACATACTCTGCTTTTGCCAATAGCGGAGGCGGGACGATAGTGCTCGGTGTCTCAGAACAAAAGGACGGGATTTATCTGGACAGCCTTACTGCGGAACAGACGGAAAAATATCAGAAAGATTTTTGGAACAATGTGAATAACCGTTCAACGGTGAGCTGTAATCTTCTGAAAACGGAAGATTTGCTGATTGCTGACTATCGGGGCCATCGGCTGATGATGTTTTTCATACCAGGCGCTGACAGGGAGCAACGTCCGGTTTACCGTTCGACACAGCCTTACAATGGAACATTTAAGCGCAATCACGAGGGAGACTATAAATGTACGGAACGTGAGGTACGCCGTATGTTTGCCGATGCCAATGTCTCTCATCCTTCCGATAGCCGTATATTGAAGAACTATACGATGGACGATATTGACAGTCTTTCCATGTTCCAATACCGCCAGCTGTTCAGTCTCGCAAATCCCTCTCATCCGTGGCTCGTGCTAAGCGACTTTGAACTTCTCAAGAAATTGGGCGGTTACCGGAAAGACCGTGAGAGCGGTGAAGAGGGATTTACGGTGGCAGGAATAGTCATGTTCGGTAAGAGCGAGTCTGTCACCGACACGGAGTGTTGTCCGGATTTCTTTCCTGACTACCAAGAACGGTTTGATCCGGAGAAGAGATGGACGCATCGTATATGTCCGGACGGAACATGGGAAGCCAATCTCTTTCAGTTCTATCGTCAGGTGCTGCCACGGCTACAGTCGGTTCTTCCCCAACCGTTTGTCCTGGAAGATAATATCCGCAGGAATGAAACACCGGCTCACATCGCTGTACGTGAAGCATTCGTGAATTTCTGTATTCATGCCGATTATACGGAAAATGCGTCATCGGTGGTCCTTCTGTATAAGGACAGGATGGAGTTCTCAAATCCCGGCACCATGCTGGTGTCAAAGACCCAATATTATCAAGGCGGGGAGAGCGTGTGTCGCAACAAGTCGCTGCAGAAAATGTTCATGCTGCTCGGAACGGCTGAAAAAGCCGGCAGCGGTGTTGACAAGATCCTGAGAGGATGGACGGAATCAAACTGGCGCGTCCCGGTTTTGACCACCAGATGTCAGCCGGATAAGTGCGTGCTGACAATGAAGATGGAGACCGTAATGGACGGAACAACCGAACGGCGCCTTGTCGCTCTGTTCGGGAAACAGATTCTGAATGTTGACCATAATGTGATGATGGTGCTGAATACGGTATGCTCAGATTTGTCCGTGACAAATGAGAGCCTGAGATATGTGCTTAATATGCACAAGTCTGAAATAAGTGAATTGCTGAAACGTATGTGCAGGGCAAATCTGCTTGTCAGGATGGGGCATGGTCGGGGAACGACATATCAGTTGCCCCAAGAGGTTGCAACCTCCAGCCCTAAGGTTGCAACCTCAGAGGAAAAAGGTTGCAACCTTGAAGACGGGAAGTTGCAACCTTTCAATCCTAAGGTTGTAACCTCCAGTCCTAAGGTTGCAACCTCAGAGGAAAAAGGTTACAACAGGAAAGAACGGCTGTCCGTTATTTTAGACACTGAAGACGGAAGACCGGGCGGTCTGAGGAAAAGACTGGCACGTGGAGAGCTTAACAGACTTATATGTGAGGCCTGTGAGGATTGGAGGACGCTTGATGAAATTACGGCATACACGCAGAGAAGTTATGATTATCTGAGAAACAAGATTTTGCCGGAGTTGCTTCAGAATGGGCTGCTTGTAATGATGTATCCCGGAACGCCAAACCATCCGAAGCAGAAATATCATAAGAATGAGATTAAGAGCGAAGGATGTCTGGGGTAGGTGCCATTGATAATAATTATAAGGTGACAGAGATGAAAGAACATAATAATACTGACTATGTGATAATCGTGGCCGGTGGCCGTGGATTGCGTATGGGTTCGGACGTGCCGAAGCAGTTTCTGCCGGTTGGCGGCCGGCCGGTACTGATGCGCACGATAGAGCGTTTCAAGGAATATTCGTCGGAGCTGCGCGTCATTCTCGTCCTGCCCCGTGACCAGCAAGACTACTGGCGGGAGCTGTGCGGGCGTTACGGATTCAGCGCTGGCTATCAGTTGGCCGACGGCGGAGAGACACGGTTTCATTCCGTGCGCAACGGACTGGCGCTGATTCCGGCTGATGCAGATGGAGTGGTTGGCGTGCATGACGGTGTGAGGCCGTTCCCCTCGGTTGACGTTATCGGCCGGTGCTATGAGGAAGCGCGGCGCACGGGGGCAGTCGTTCCTGTCGTTCCTGTAGTCGAGACGCTGCGTCACGTGACAGACGGAACCGTGCCGCGCGGTGACTACCGTCTGGTGCAGACGCCGCAGACGTTTGACATCAGGCTGCTCCGCCGGGCCTATGGTCAGGACTATTCCGACGACTTCACGGACGATGCGTCGGTGGTTGAGGCTATGGGACATGATATCACGCTTGTGGAGGGAAACAGGGAGAATATAAAGATAACCACGCCGTGGGATTTGAGGGTGGCGGAGGTGATGATAGACCAACCACACCCCTAAAACCCACCCCAGCCCTCCCAAAGGGAGGGAGCTTGGATAGCGGCATAAAGGCATGAGGCTCACAAGAAAGAGGGGACGCAATCATGTATCACCTAAAATGTAGGGACATCGCTTTGCGATGTTTTTTGAATATCAACGTGGTTACGTCAATGTGATTACATCAACGTGCCAAAGACACGTCCCTACTTTCTGGTTTGCAATATCCTCTGACCTCGATTCTCCTCTCGCCATCCCTATCATCATAAAAGAACATCATGGATAAAGAAAACCATACAGGACAAAGTCAAGCAACTCAACAGCATATCAATTCCCCCTCCCCTCGGGAGGGGCAGGTGGTGGGTCTGTCATTGACTCAGCAGCATATTACTCCCCTCCCTCTTGGGGAGGGGCAGGTGGTGAGGCCGGCAGGTCTTCTCGCCTCCGACCTCCAATACCTCCCCGGTGTCGGCCCGTCGCGCAAGAAACTGCTGGCCGCCGAGCTGGGCATTGCCACGTATGGGGATTTGCTCATGACCTTTCCATATAAATATGTAGATCGCAGCCGTCTGTATGCCGTGCGCGAGCTGACGGGCGAGATGCCCTTCGTTCAGGTCTGCGGCCGCATACTCAGCTTCGAGACATTTCCCTTGGGACCGCGCAAGGAGCGCGTCGTCGCCCATTTCTCCGACGGAACGGGCGTGATGGACCTCACGTGGTTCAACGGCGGGCAATATGCGAAGAAGACCTACCGCATCGGCGACCTCTATGTCGTCTTCGGCCGGCCAACCGTATTTAATGGCCGCATCAATGTCGTCCATCCTGACATCGACCCCGCCGACGCCCTCGAACTGTCGTCGATGGGACTACAACCATATTATTCCACCACGGAGAAGATGAAGAAGAGCGGCATCACGTCGCGCGTGATGGAACGTCTGACCAAGACGCTCGTCGGACTGCTGAAGGACGAGCTGCCCGAGACGCTGACGCCGGAGATGACGGAACGGCTGCATCTGATGGGACGCGACGAGGCACTGCGTGTGATTCACTATCCGAAGAACGCCCGCGAACTGGAACAGGCGCGGGTGCGGCTGAAGTTTGAGGAGCTCTTCTTCGTCCAGCTCAACATCGTGCGCTATGCCAGCGACCACCGCCGCAAATACCGTGGATATGTCTTCAGCCGCATAGGCGACTGTTTCAATACGTTCTATCACGACCATCTGCCCTTTGAGTTGACCGGAGCGCAGAAGCGCGTCGTGCGCGAGATACGCGCCGACATGTGCTCGGGGCGGCAGATGAACCGCCTGCTGCAGGGCGACGTCGGCTCGGGAAAAACGCTCGTGGCCCTGCTGTCGATGCTCATCGCGCTGGACAATGGCTTTCAGGCCTGCATCATGGCACCCACGGAAATACTTGCCGAGCAACATCTTGAGACCATCCGCTCGTTCCTCGGCGACATGGCCGTAAGGACGGAACTGCTCACGGGCATCGTCAAAGGCAAGCGGCGCCGCGAAGTGCTGGCGGCGTTGGAGGCCGGCGAGGTGAACATCCTCGTCGGGACGCATGCCGTCATCGAGGATACGGTGCGCTTCGCGCGGCTCGGAATGGTCGTCGTCGACGAGCAGCACCGCTTCGGCGTGGCCCAGCGCGCACGCCTTTGGGCGAAGAGCGAACAGCCGCCCCATGTGCTCGTCATGACCGCGACGCCCATTCCTCGCACGCTGGCCATGACGCTCTACGGCGACTTGGACGTCAGCGTCATCGACGAGTTGCCGCCCGGACGCAAGCCCATCGTGACAAGCCATGTCTTCGACCGCCGCATGCCGAGCCTCTACGACGGCATACGCCGGCAGATAGCGCTCGGACGTCAGGTCTATATCGTCTTTCCGCTCATTGAGGAGAGCGAGAAGATTGACCTGAAGAACCTCGAAGACGGATATGAGATGCTCCGTCAGGTGTTCCCCGAGTTTCGCATGAGCAAGGTCCACGGCCGCATGAAATCCGCCGAGAAAGAGGAGGAGATGCAGCGGTTCGTGAGCGGCGAGACGCAGATTCTGGTGGCCACGACGGTGATAGAGGTCGGCGTCAACGTGCCCAACGCCTCGGTGATGGTCATTCTTGACGCCCAGCGCTTCGGCCTCTCGCAGCTCCACCAGCTGCGGGGCAGGGTGGGGCGCGGTGCCGACCAGTCGTTCTGTATTCTGGTCACACCATATAAGCTGAGCGAGGAGACGCGCAAGCGTATTGATATAATGTGTGATACGAACGACGGCTTCCGCATCGCCGAGGCCGACTTGAAGCTCCGCGGCCCCGGCGACCTTGAAGGAACGCAGCAGAGCGGTATGGCCTTTGACCTCAGGATTGCCGACATCGCGCGTGACGGACTGCTCGTCCAGATGGCGCGCGATGAGGCCCAGCGTGTCATAGAGGACGACCCGGAATGCGTGAAGGATGAATATGCCGTGCTGTGGAACAGATTAAGGGAATTAAAGAAAACGGATATTAATTGGGCTGCCATATCATAGGCTGAAGTGTTAAATAACACATAAAACGTGTTAATATAACGCTTTATTATAAAATATTTATTATCTTTGCAACGTTCACATTACAGACGGCGCGTCACGTCATAATTGGATTGTAATTATCCGGGGGCGCCGCTACCGATAACATGTGGCTTTTGCCACTTGACTAAGACAACCTATTATGATAATTAAGAAACTGAAGACTTTAGCAATATGCGCATTTGTGTCGTTGGCCGCAATTCCAGCCGCGGGACAGGACTTGCTTGCGCGTCAGGCTCCGATTGACAAAAAAATGAAGGCGGTTGATTCAGTAGCGCTCAGCCGGCTGATTCAGACCGAACAGTTTGACTCACCCGCCGCCGACCTTTATGAGGAATGGGAGAACAAATATGCCCACCGCGCTACGGCGCTGCCGGATTCCTTCCGCGTCGACTTGCGCGGATTCTGTATGCCGACGGATAGCCGCGTGCTCACGTCCAACTTCGGTGCGCGCTGGGGACGCCAGCACAAGGGACTTGACATCAAGGTCTATATCGGCGATACCATACGCGCGGCATTCAGTGGAAAGGTGCGCATCGTGAGATATGAAGCCCGCGGATACGGCAAATATGTCGTCATCCGTCACTATAACGGTCTTGAGACCATCTATGGACACATGTCGAAGCAGCTCGTGACGGAGGATCAGGAGGTGCGCGCAGGCGAACCGATCGGTCTCGGCGGAAACACGGGACGAAGCACGGGCTCACACCTCCACTTCGAGACGCGTCTCTGTGGCGTCGCCCTCAATCCCGCGCTGATGTTCGACTTCCGCAATCAGGACGTCGTGGATGACTACTATATGTTCCGTCGCAGTTCATACGAACATGAGTCCGTGGCAGCAAACCGCTTGCGTGGTGTCGGAAACAAATATACTTCCGGTGACGGTGATGACGTTGAACTGGCTACTGCGGCTCCGGCTGCGACATACGCCAAGAACGTCCGCTTCCACAAGGTGAGGTCCGGCGAGACGCTGTCGAGCATCGCACGTAAACGCGGTACGACGGTGTCGGCCCTCTGCAAGCTCAACCGCATCGGAAAGACGATGAGGCTGATGCCCGGACAGATTTTGAAGTACAACTGATTGTCGGCTGTCTGACCGTCGGGGGACGCCGCTGATGATCGTCACGGCAGGACGCTTACACATTATTATATATAAGTACGGCTTATGGATATTCATGCTGTGGTGGATTGGAAGGTCCGCCACAGCATGAAAACCGTTTAAGAAGACCATATGAAAGTAAGCTGGACTACCGTTAATTCCTTAACCCATAAAAAAGAAAATGGCAGAATCAAATTTCGTTGACTACGTTAAGATATATTGCCGCTCGGGAAAGGGCGGCCGTGGCTCAATGCACTTGCGTCATGTGAAGTACAATCCTAATGGCGGACCGGACGGCGGCGACGGTGGTAACGGTGGCAGCGTCTATCTGCGCGGCAATCATAACTACTGGACGCTGCTCCATCTGAAGTATGAACGTCACGTGAAGGCGGAACATGGTGGCAACGGCGGACGTGACAAGTGTCACGGAACAAACGGCAAGGACGTCTATATTGACGTGCCCTGCGGCACTGTTGTCTATAATGCAGAGACGGGAAAATATGTCTGCGACGTGACATATGACGGTCAGGAAGTGCTGCTGTTGAAGGGCGGCCGCGGCGGATTGGGCAATTTCCAGTTCCGTACGGCGACCAATCAGGCACCACGTTATGCCCAGCCGGGCGAGCCGATGCAGGAGATGACCATCGTTCTGGAGCTGAAACTGCTGGCTGACGTCGGCCTTGTGGGCTTCCCAAATGCCGGAAAGTCAACGCTGCTTTCGTCCTTGTCCAGTGCCCGGCCGAAGATTGCCAACTATCCTTTCACCACGCTGGAACCCTCGTTGGGCATCGTCGGCTATCGTGACCGCCAGTCATTCGTCATGGCCGACATCCCCGGTATCATCGAAGGAGCCAGCGAAGGCCGTGGTCTCGGCCTGCGCTTCCTGCGTCACATCGAGCGCAACTCGCTCCTGCTGTTCATGGTTCCGGGTGATACGGACGACATAAAGCGTGAATATGAGATACTTCTCAATGAGCTACGCAACTTCAATCCCGAGATGCTGGACAAGCACAGGGTGCTGGCTGTGACCAAATGCGACCTGCTTGACGACGAACTGATAGAGATGTTGCGCGAGACTTTGCCCGACGACCTGCCTGTTGTGTTCATCTCGGCCGTGGCGGGCACGGGCCTCAGTGAGCTGAAGGACGTGCTTTGGCGCGAGCTGAACAGTGAGAGCAACAAGATTCAGGGTATCATCGCCAGCGAAAATATCGTCCACCGTGACAAGGACATGAGCCGTTTTGCGGCCGAATTGCAGGCTGAGGGCGAGGACGAAATCGAGTATCTTGACGACGACGATATTGAAATCGAGGATATAGAAGACATAGAAGACTTCGAGTACGAGGAGGAAGAAGGGAATGAATAATCCCGTGGCCAATACCGTACTTAGGCCTGTACTTACGTATTATGACGTGGCGCCGGGTGTGGTTGCGTTCAGCAGTACGCGCCGCGGCGGATATGGAACGGGGCGTTATGGCGGTTTTAACGTCAACCGTTGGTGCGGCGACGACCCTGTGACGGTCGGACGGAACCGCCGTCTGCTTTGCGAGGAACTCGGACTTGCGTCCGACGACCGGCTTGTCATTCCCCATCAGACGCACGGAACGGCTGTGTTTGAAGTGTCGGAAGACTTTCTTGCCGTGTCCGACAGCAGCCGGCGGGATGCCGCTCTCGATGGTGTTGACGCCCTGATGACCGACGTCCCCGGCGTATGTGTCGGTGTCTCGACGGCCGATTGCATCCCCGTTCTGCTATATGATGAGGTCCGGAAGGCCTGTTGCGCGGTGCATGCAGGGTGGCGCGGAACCGTAGCGCGGATTGTCGAGACGGCGGTCGGCCGCATGCAGAGCCGCTTCGGTACCCGTCCGGAGCATATGAAGGCCGTTATCGGCCCCGGCATTTCGCTGAAAGCGTTTGAAGTCGGCGATGAGGTTTATGACGCGTTCCGTGATGCCGGCTTTGACATGGAAGCCATAAGCCGGCGTTTTGAGAAGTGGCATATAGACCTGTGGGCATGCAACCGCATGCAGCTTGAACGCTCCGGTGTCCGTCCCGAGGCCATCGTTACGGCCGGAGTGTGTACCTATTTCAATTCCGATGACTATTTCTCGGCGCGCCGTCTGGGCATGGCTTCCGGACGGATATTCAACGGAATCATGCTGAGAGACAACCTATAACGACAATGTTTTATTATTTTGACCTGATGAGATTGAGACTTTTATTGCTTTATATTGCCGTTCTTGTGGCGGCGGGCGTTGCTGCCAAAGATGATTTCACGCTTCTTGAGAAGCAGAAGATAAGCATAGAGACAGCCGGACTGTTTGAACGTTCCGACGCTTTCTCTGTCGATTTCGCGGGTCTGGCCACTTCCGAATACAGTTTTCCCTTGCCCGTTGGCAAGGCGCGGAAGGCCAAGGATAATTATGTTGAGATTACGACGGCACACGGCGACGCCGTGATGGCGATGTTCCCGGGCACCGTCCGCATCTCCAAGAGCCATCCGACGCTCGGCAATGTCGTCGTGGTGCGTCACGCCAACGGCCTTGAAACCATCTACGGGCACAACGCCCAGAACCTTGTTGCCGTCGGCGACCGTGTCAAGGCGGGCCAGACCGTGGCCATCGTGGGCGGAACGGGCGGTCGGACATATTGCACTTTCGCCATCATGGTCAACGGCGGACGCATCAATCCTGAAATCATTGTGAGCCTGAACAGCCACCGTCTGCTCCGTCAGACCCTGCTGTTCAAGAAGGCCGGCTTCCATGTTGACATCAGTGTGACGCATGAGGAGCGTGGCGAAAAGGCGCTGGTTGATGCTGCAACGAAGGCCAATCCGTTTGCGGGAGGCAACAAATACACTCTCAATCTGGCCAACCTAAATCCTGGAGAGTGGTGCTATCCGCTTGCCGGAGCCAAGGTGATAAGCCCATACGGTGGCCGCGGAGGCCGTAGACATACCGGAGTGGACATCAAGACGCGGCCCAATGACGACATATTGGCGGCTTTCGACGGTGTCGTGACAATGTCGCAGGTCTATCACGGCTACGGAAAGTGCATCAAGATAAAGCATCCCAACGGCATCGAGACGCTCTACAGCCACAACTCCAAGAACCTTGTCAAGGTCGGAGATTATGTCAAGGCCGGCCAGGTGATAGCCCTGACGGGCCGTACCGGACGCGCAACGACGGAGCATCTGCATTTCGAATGCCGCATCAACGGACGGCCGTTTGACCCCGCTAAGATATTCGATCATGCCAATCATGCTATCCGCATGGACCTCGTTACGTTCACGAAGCAGGGCAACGGAATCTCGATTAAATCGGATAAAAACTACATGGCTAAAGGAAAATGACGTCCTTTAGCCATTTTTTATTATGCCTTCGGGTATTTATATGCGTACCTTTATTATATAAACAAGTTCATGAAGGAGAATAACATCAATACATCTTATAGCGGCCGGGCGGCTGATTGTAGCGAAAAGAATATCGACCGGGCGTCTTATTACAGCGTCCGCGCGGCTTCGCTGAAGTCTGATATTGCGCGGTTGAAGCGTCGCAGCCGTATTTGTGTGGCCGTTGGGCTGGCTGCTTTTGTGGCCGCGGTGGCCGCAGTAGCGGCTTATACCGTTTACGGCGGATGGTGGTGGCTTTGCTGTGGCGCGCTTATGGCCGTCGGATATATCGTCGCGAGGCGGTTGGACGTGAGCTGTTGCGACCGGATGGAGCGTCGGACAGACCTTTGCTCCGTATATGAAAACGAACTGAAGTATCTCTCCGGCGATTTCACTCCGTTCGACGATGGCCGCCGATATGCCGATGCGGCCCATCCGTTTGCCTACGATATGGACATATTCGGGGCGCAATCGCTGTTCCACCGTATCAACCGCACCGTCACGTCAGGCGGCAGCGACCGCCTTGCAGCGATGCTTTCAGTACTTCCTCAGAACCGTGAAGACGCAGAAAACGGCGGTTTCATCGAAGAAAAAGGAAGCGAGGAAAAGCAGAGTGAAGTCGTTAAAAGACTTTGCGGGGAAATCGAGAGGCAGCGCGAGGCGGTTGACGCATTGGCCGGGATGGAGCCGTTGCGCACCGAATTCATTTCAAGAGGCATCCGCGGACATATCGACACCGCCTCGGTTAAATCGGCATTGCGCACGGTGAAAACGATGAAAATGCCCGGATTTGCCCATTCCATCGTTGCCTTGGGACTCTCGTGGGCTTCCATCGCGGGCTTCTTTGCTTCCGTGCTGTTGTGCATATTTACGTCCATTCCATCGGGATTGGCCGTGCTTTGGGGAACGGCGAACCTGTTCATAGCACTCATGTTGTGTGCAGGACCGTTGAAAAAGATCGGCTCTTCGGCCGGCCGGCTTCACAAAGAGCTGCGGGCATACGGTGAGCTGGTGAAGATAATCGTGCGTCATAGTGACTCTCCAGATATTGCGACAGCGTCTCCGGCGGCGGGTCCGTCCTCCGTCCTTACTGCCATAACGGCCGATTTGCACCATTCCATCGGTGCTTTTGACGACCTGCGGCGTATTCTTGACGGTCTCGACAGACGCGGGAATGTGCTCGGACTGATATTCTTCGACGCCCTTTTTCTCAGCGACATCTTCCTCGTGAGACGTTTCAGCCGTTGGCAGGAAGCCTATACCGGCAGCATCGACCGCTGGATTGACGAGGTAAGCATGACCGACGCGCTTGTCTCGATGGCCACGTTCAGATATAATGAGCCGTCAGCGGGACGTGCGGAAATCGTCGATTCCATCGAGCTAACGTACGAAGCACGCGACCTGTGGCATCCTTTCCTTGGTGCGCGGGCCGTGCGTAACGACTTCACGATTGACGGCACACATTATTATATAGTCACCGGAGCAAACATGGCGGGCAAGAGCACCTTCCTGCGTTCGCTCGGAGTGAACTATATTCTGGCCATGAACGGAATGCCCGTCTTCGCCGAGAGCTTCCGCGTGTCGCTCTTCTCGCTCTTTTCGAGCATGCGGACGAGCGACGATCTTGCCCATGGAATCAGCTATTTCAACGCCGAACTGCTCCGTCTCCGCCAACTCATAGACCATTGCCGGGGCCACCGCCATACGCTCATCATACTTGACGAGATACTGAAAGGCACTAATTCGCTGGACAAACTGAATGGCTCGCGGATGTTCCTTGAGGCCATTTCGCACCTGCCCGTGAGCGGCGTCATAGCCACCCACGACCTCGAATTGTCCCATATGGCCGACGATGAAACCGGCCGTTTTCACAATTTCTGCTTTGAAATACGCCTTTCGGACGAGATAACATACACCTATAAGATTACGCCCGGCGTGGCGCGCAATCAGAATGCGACCCATCTTCTGAAAGGAATTCTTGCCGATGTGCTCCGATAATCCCAAACTGTCAATGCTGTTTTGGTCATTCAGCTTGGGATGACGTGGCCCGGTCGACCCTGAGCACACGGTCGCAATAGTCCACCACGGCCGGCCGGTGGGTAATGAAGATGACCGTCTTTTCCTTTGTACTGAGGATATTCTGGAGCAGCTGCCGTTCCGTCTCCGTGTCGAGAGCGCTCGTCGCCTCGTCAAAGAGCATGACGGCGCGGTCGCGGAGCAGTCCGCGTGCGATGGCGATGCGTTGCGCCTGTCCCTCGCTGAGACCGCCTCCGGCCTCCGACGTCACCGTGTTCAGTCCTTCGGGCAGGTCAAAGACAAAGCCGGCACAAGCCATTTCCAGTGCGCGGCGCATGTCGTCGTCCGTCGCCATGGCGTTTCCGAGCAGCAGATTGTCGCGTATCGTACCGCTGAGGAGCGTGTTCCCCTGCGGGACATAAACGAAATTGCAGCGTGTCAGCGCCGAAAGCTCATGGTGCCCGCCGGCGCCGTAAATCTCGGCCCGTCCCTGCTGCGGCCTTATCAAGGCGAGAATGAGACGCACGAGTGTCGTCTTTCCCGCTCCCGTCTCGCCCAGTATGGCGGTGCAGCTGCCCGGCGGGAAGTCGAATGTCAGTCCGTCGATGACCCGTCTGTTGCCCCCGTCATACGTATATGTCACGTCCGTCAGCCTTACGCCGCACGGCCCGTCCATCTTGATTTCCTCCTCCTGTTCCTCCTGCGGCATGTCGTCAAGCTCCATGAGCCGTTCGGCCGCGGTGAAGACGGCCACGAACGCCGGTGCGAGCCGCGTCAGCTCGCGTGCCGGTCCCTGAATGCGGTAGACCAGCTGAAGGAACGCCGTCATCGCTCCGAACGTAATCGTATGGTTGTAGAGCCGCAGCGCGCTCCATAGGAAAGCCACGAGATAGCCCAGCGAGAATCCCGTGTTGAGAATGAGGTTCGACACGACGGAGAACGCCGTGCGCCGGCGGACATGCCTCCTCAGTTCCGTCTGGCTCTCGTCGAGCCGCCCGATTATGCTCCCGCCGCATTCGAGCGTCTTGACGACCATCCGGTGCTGGACGGTTTCCTGGAGGATGCTCTGCACGCGGCTGTCGCATGAGCGCACCAGCCGGGTGAACTTCCTCATCCGCGACACGTAGACGCGGCTAAGGATGATGAACGCCGGGAGTATGGCCACGGTGACGACGGCCAGCACGGTGTCCATGCGCATCAGATAGATGAATGCTCCGATGAACATTGTCAGTACAGAGAGTGTTCCCGGCAGCGTCTCCGTGAGGAATGTCACCACGGTCGAGACGTCCTGCTCCAGTCGGTTGACGATGTCGCCGCTGTGGTAGCGTTCGCGTCCGCGCCATTCCGACGACAGCAGTCTGGCCGTCATATCGCGCTGCATTCGGTTCTGTGCCCGTATGCCGAGGATGTTCTTGACCCACACGCGGCCGATGGACAGCCCGAACTCGCATGCTATCAGCGCGGCCATGACGCCCACGGCCGCCCACAGCGAACCCTCCCGCGCTCCAGCGGCGATGTCGATGGCGCGCTGTATGGCCCAGACGGAGCCGAGGCTGACGGCCACGTCGCTCAGTCCGAGGGCGGCGTTGAGCAGTGTCTGCCGTCTGTTGCCGCGCCACGCATGCCACAGCCATTTAAGGATGGCACTTGCCGGATATTTCTCTTCCGCGTTGCGGAATAGTCTTGATAGCATAGTTCTTTTGAAAGGTTTTTTTAAGGGTTTTAGGGACTTTAAGATCTTTAAGGTCTTTAGGGTCTTTAAGGACTTTAAGGTCATTAAGGATTGTCAGATTCTCGCGTCCTTCCCCCACATCATCTTATGCCGCAGCGTGTCGAAGTAGCGGGTGCCGCAGCGCTTGACGATTTTCACGTCGTAGGGAGCCTTGCGGAGCGTCAGCCGCGTCACGTCACAGCATTTTTCCGAGCGTCCGTCCACGGCCACGAGGAAATTGTGGCTGCGGCTTTCCACGGCCAGCGTGATTTCGGAGTCGTCGGCGATGACGATGGGCCGTATGTTCAGACTGTGTGGAGCCACGGCCGTCAGGACCAGTACGTGGGTTCCGGGCACGATGATTGGTCCGCCGTTGGACAGCGAGTAGGCCGTCGAGCCCGTCGGCGTGCTCACGACAAGGCCGTCGGCCTGAAACGTCGTGACATATTCGCCGTTGATGCTGGTGTGGATGGAAATCATTGAGGCGTTGTCCCGCTTGAGGATGGCCACGTCGTTCAGGGCGCAGTTGCTTCCCGCCAGTGGCTCGCCGTCGGTATCAACCATGATGACCACTCGGTTCTCCACCGTGTAGCTGCCGTCGTAGAGTGCTTCGATGACGTTGTCGAACTCTCCCTGTCCGACGTCGGCCAGAAATCCCAGCCGTCCCATGTTGACGCCGATGACGGGAATCGCTTTCGCTCCGACGCGTCCGACGGCCTTGAGGAACGTGCCGTCGCCGCCCATGGAGATGACGAAGTCGGCCGTGAAGCCGTCGCCGTCGAACACTGCAGCCCGTCCCGGCTCAATGAGATTTTCTCTTAGGAGGAAGTCATGATATTCGCGGTCGACGGAAATTCCCGCCCCGTGGCTTTCCAGCGAGACGAGCACATCGCGTATGGCAGCCGACTTTCTGGCCTGAAATGTGTTTCCGAAAATGGCGAAATTGAGTTTCCGTGATGTCATAAAAATCCATGTTTTATATATCTTTAGCCGTGCGTGTGCCGTTAATTGCCAAACATTCAGTACCTTTGCACGCAGCAGTCCGCCTTCGCCGCGACGTCTTTTCCTGCTTCCGTGAAGCAGTGGCGCCGCCGTTACGGGGCGATGATGTCTGCAAATTTACGTATTTTTGACGAGAACAGAACAGAAACGAATCGAAATTAAGGAGAAATGACCAAATTAAGTGTAAACATCAATAAGGTTGCCACCCTGCGCAATGCCCGCGGCGGCAACAATCCGGACGTGCTCGTCACGGCTACCGACTGTGAGTCGTTCGGCGCCGAGGGCATCACCGTCCATCCGCGTCCCGACGAGCGCCACATCCGTTATCAGGACGTGCGCGACATCCGCGGCCGCATCACGACGGAGCTGAACATCGAGGGCAACCCCATCCCGTCGTTCACCGACCTCGTCCTTGAGGTCCGTCCCACGCAGGTGACGCTCGTCCCCGACGCCATCGGCCAGCTGACGTCAAACCACGGCTGGGACACCATCGCCAACCGCACGTTCCTCACCGACGTCGTGGGCCGTTTCCGCGAGGCGGGCATACGCACGTCAATCTTCGTCGACGCCGACCCGGAGATGGTCATCGGGGCGCGCGAGTGCGGTGCCGACCGCGTTGAGCTCTACACCGAGCCCTACGCTTCCGGCTATGCCGCTGACCGCGCGGCGGCCATCGCTCCCTTCATCGCCGCCGCCGAGGAGGCCCGCCGTCAGGGGGTGGGACTTAACGCCGGCCACGACCTCAGCCTCCAGAACCTCCACTATTTCCATCGCTGCATTCCATGGACCGACGAGGTCAGCATCGGCCACGCCCTGATATGCGACGCGTTGTATATGGGACTGCGGGAGACGGTGAGGATGTATAAGGAAGCTCTTAGGAGTTAGAGGAGTGATAACCCCTCTAACTCCTATAACTCAAAAATAAAGAATTATGCGCAAAGTTTATCAGTTTATGGCCGACGGTTTCGAGGACATCGAGGCGTTGGCTGCAGTGGACATCCTCCGCCGTGGCGGAGTTGACGTCAAGACCGTGAGCATCACGGGCAGTGAATATGTCGAGTCGTCCCATGGCGTTACCGTCAAGACGGACATGCTCTTTGAAGATGTAAGACTGGATGATGCCGACCTGCTGATGCTGCCCGGCGGAATGCCCGGTGCGGAGCATCTCAACCGCCATGAAGGTCTGCGGGCCGCACTCTTGGGCCACAATGCCGCCGGCCGTCATATCGCCGCGATCTGCGCCGCCCCGATGGTGCTCGGCTCGCTGGGACTGCTTAACGGCCGCCGTGCGACGTGCTATCCCGGTTTTGAGGACCGCCTGACCGGTGCCACATATACCGCCGAACTCTTCACGACCGACGGAAACATCACGACAGGTGAAGGCCCGGCCGCCACATTCCCCTACGCTTACGCCCTGCTGACCATGCTCACCGATGGACAGACGGCCCAAGGTGTGGCCGAGGGAATGCGTTATGTGCATCTGATGGACAGCAAGTCCTGAATTAGCGTCAAGCGCACGTAGAGACGTCACACCGTGGCGTCTCTCATGGGCTGTTCTGCAACACCCGCTATAAACTCCTTTCATCCCGTCGGCACCCTCCCCTTGGGGGAGGGCCGGGGTGGGGTCCCTGTTCTCTTTTTTCCTGTTTTTACGTTCACGAGAGCAGCCACTTTCTAAAATAATTCTTCCCCGCTCTCAAATATCGAAATCTCGCGCGTATCAAAATTTAGGGGTTGGCGTGATGATATATTTACACTTTTCGTAACTTTCTTATTTATAGCCGTTTACAAACTGGGCCGGTGTCGCGGTAAGATAACGGCGTCGGGAATGTCTTGCCGTAAGGCCCTTACGACCTTGCCGC
>ERZ860264.1404-NODE-1404-length-16616-cov-3.092627_pt1 | contig 16616 bp, 12 predicted proteins | sample MGYA00509980_ERZ860264 | MGnify/ENA primary metagenome ERZ860264 (study PRJEB30046, sample SAMN00715212) | human gut metagenome | study: EMG produced TPA metagenomics assembly of the A metagenome-wide association study of gut microbiota in type 2... | reverse complement strand
TGAATGTACCTGTGTTCTCGCGGGCGAGTTTCTTGTACATACCGTACATATAACCTACTTCACGGCCACCTACGCCGATATCACCTGCGGGAACATCACGGTCGGGACCGAGATTACGCCAGAGTTCAAGAACGAAGGCCTGGCAGAAACGCATGATCTCAGCATCGCTCTTGCCGCGGGGACTGAAATCAGAACCGCCTTTAGCGCCACCCATAGGAAGAGTAGTAAGAGCGTTTTTGAATGTCTGCTCGAATCCGAGGAATTTCAGGACTGAAAGCGTTACAGAAGCATGGAAACGGATACCGCCCTTGTAGGGACCGATAGCGTTGTTGAACTGCACACGGTAGCCGATATTGTTCTGGACCTCTCCCTTGTCGTCAACCCATGTCACGCGGAATGTGAAAATACGATCAGGCTCAACCATACGCTCGATGATACGGGCTTTTTCGTATTCAGGATGCTGGTTGTAAACGTCTTCTACGCAAAGAAGAACTTCTTTCACTGCCTGGAGGAATTCCTTCTCTCCGGGATGCTTGGCCTCAAGATTGGCCAGAATCTCATTAATATTCATGTTAATCAGTTTAGATTTAGGTTTTCCTGTTAATACTTCCGCTCAGCGGATTTATTCACTGCAAACTTACAAAATAAATTTTACACCGCAATAAAAAAAACGGTCAAAATCACTTCTGAACAAGGTTTTGACCGTATGTTATACAACATATCTCAACGACATAAAAAAAAGACCCCGAAGGGTCTCTTTTCTTATAGTGGTCACAGCATGCAGTTTACTGTTTGAAGATCACAATACGATTCCAGTCATTGTGCGATGGATATTCCTGTACGTCTGAACCGAATGCCTTGGTTTCGAGACGGTCAGCTGAAATTCCGTATGTGTTGATAAGAGCGTTCTTGACAACTTCTGCTCGGCGCTGAGAAAGCTCCATATTGTATTCGGAAGTACCGGTGTCTTTGTCTGCGTAGCCGGCGATAACGATCTTTTCATTAGGATTGGCCTTCAGCCATTCAGCCATGGAATAGATATTGACTTCCTCTGTCGGAAGAATCTTGTCGCTGTTGATAGTGAAGCGGACGGTAGCCATCAGAGGAGCGTTCACGCAATCTTTCTGTACGACTTCAGGACAAGGCAGCAACTGTCTGTCCGCAGGCGAGGAGCTGTGCGCGGAGGTCATTGACCTGACCATTGAGAGCCGCGATCTGCGATACATAATTGCACTCGTTGAAGGTGTTCCAGCCACGGCCACCGATATTGAAGTTGAAACCGCCCATTGCACTTACGAGAGACTCGATTGATGAACCGGTAGCTACATTGTTCCAGTTGTCTGCATAGAATGTGGCACGTGCCTCAGCAAAGAAGTCAACATATTTACAAAGACGGAAGCGGAACTGGATACCTGCCGATACAGGGAGAGTCCACTGTACGGATTTAGGATCTCTCATAGAATACTCGCGTGTGATATTGGTCGCAGCGGGCTGCTCATTGAAATGATTCTTGAAGTCCCAGTTGGCATCTCCACCCACGCCCACGAATGGGATGATAGAGAATACACGGTTGGGATTCACCCCGCCAAGAGAGTTGAACATATCCCACATGAGTTCGGCGTGAAGACCGACATGCTTTGAACGGCCCCAGCCGTAGGCCTCCGCACCCGGCACAGGAGTGTCCCAATGCAACGCACCGCCGATTGCCTTGATACGGAATCCAAGATAAGGAGACATCCAGCGTCCGAAACCGAAACTATACGATGCAGTCCATTTCTTGGCCATTACAGAATGTTCGGCATGACCTGCCGTTCCTTTTTCTACGAGTGGCTGGTTGGCACCGGCGCCAATTTCAATAAACCAGTTATTGCGCCAATTTGAGAAATAATGGTTTGAATTGTCGCATGAAAATTCTGTCACTGTTACGGCGTCGTCTACAAATACATCCTGAGCATTCGCAACATTTCCGATAGCGAGAGAACCAGCGCAAATTGCTGTTGCGAGGTAAAGATTTCTTGCTTTCATACTGTGTGTTTTTTAGAATAGAATTTAGTTAAATTTCAAACCTTCCGCGGGAGATCTGATATAATATGGTTCCCGCCGGATTTACTACTTCAACGTTAAAATCCTTTAAACGGTTCGGCCAAATCCTAAATTTAACACATGGAGCATGTAATTTTTCCAGATATTCCCGACACCCATTGCAGCCATAACAAAACATAAAAAAGGAGCCCTCCTGACGGAAGGCTCCTTATATTATCTACTTATATTATCTATATATCTTCTCAGCAGATTACTGTTTGAAGATTACGATACGGTTCCAGTCGTTGTGTGAAGGATATTCCTGAACATCCGAACCGAATGCTGCAGTCGAGAGGCGATCCTCGGCGATGCCGTAAGTATTTACGAGCTCAGCCTTGACTGCGTCGGCACGACGCTGAGACAGCTTCATGTTGTAATCAGATGTACCGGTATCCTTGTCAGCATAACCGGCGATGATGATCTTCTCGTTGGGGTTAGCCTTGAGCCACTCAGCCATAGAGTAGATGTTGACTTCCTCTGTGGGGAGGATCTTGGCGCTGTTGATTGTGAAGCGTACTGTTGCCATGAGAGGAGCGTTGACACAGTCTTTCTCGACAACCTCGGGGCAGGGAAGCTGAGCCTGAAGGGCAGCCACTGTCTGACCGCAAGCGAGGAGCTGTGCGCGGAGGTCGTTGACCTGACCGTTGAGAGCGGCGATCTGAGAAACGTAGTTGCACTCGTTGAAAGTGTTCCAGCCGCGGCCGCCGATGTTGAAGTTGAAACCGCCCATAGCCTGAACGAGAGCGTCGAATGAGTTACCGCTTACGTTGTTGTTCCAGTTGTCAGCATAGAATGCCGCACGAGCCTCAGCGAAGAAGTCAACATACTTCGAAAGACGGAAACGGAACTGGAAACCTGCAGTAACAGGAAGAGTCCACTGTACAGACTTGAAGTCTGTTGATGAACGGGGATACTCACGAAGGCAGTTTGAAGCGACAGGCTCGCCCTTCTTGCCCTGACCGAGGAAATCCCAGTTTGCATCGCCACCAAGACCTACGAAAGGAATGATAGAGAATACACGGTTCTGGTTAACACCTGCGAAAGAGTTGAACATATCCCACATAAGCTCAAGCGAGAGGCTTGCATGCTTTGAGTGGCTCCATCCGGCGTTGGAAATAGCCTGCTCTGCATTGTTGGGGGTATCCCAATGAAGCGAGCCGTACATACCCTTGAAACGGAGACCAAGATAAGGACTCATCCAGCGACCGAAGCCCACGCTGTAAGTAGCAGTCCATTTCTTGCCGTCGACGGCATCCATGGCGTGGTCGGGATGAACATAGCCACGCTCTACGAGAGGCTGGTTAGCACCGGCGCTGATCTCGATGAACCAGTTGTTACGCCAATTTGAGAAATAGTGGTTGGTGTTGTCACATGTGAACTCTGTCACGGTAGCAGCATCATCCACAAACACGTCTTGCGCCATAGCAACGTTGCTGCATGCAAACGAACCAGCGCAAAGAGCCATTACGTAGTAAAGATTCTTAGCTTTCATACTGTAATTGTTTAAGAATAGAATTATTGTCTGTTTTATTAACGTTAAAAACAATTAATTTGTTTTAAAATTCCATATAATCATTTAAAATTTTAAAACATGGTGTGCGTCCTGTCAGTCAGATTGTGCGATTTTGGGTTAATTCTGATTAAATTCTCACGAAGATGACTTGTCCGCGTTTCAGTTTTCTAAAGATGGCGATTTTTTATTGAAGTGAATGGAGTTGCTGACAGTATATTGCGCCTAAATCATGACTTGTCTTGACCAGGGTAAAAAGCATGCACAACTCCATAGAGCCTCTGCGCTCTTTAGAAACTTTTTGCAAAATTACACATTATTTTTAATATACAAATTAATTTGCACTTTTTTTTTGATTTGTGCATTGTTTTTAGGGCCTGACAAAGATTTTTAGCAGTGGCATTACTGAATAATGCGTTTTTTTTGCTAATTTCGCTTTTTAAATAAAGATCTGATATGACAAAATTGATTTCTGTCAGCAAAGGACGTTGTCGTGCAGCATGAATTTCCATAAAAAATACAAGATTACCATCGAAGACGAAGCGCATTTGGCGGAAGTCGCCACACTAAGGCTGACCGGTCTCGGCATGTGGTGTGCTGTCGCCGGAGTGATCATAGGCTCTCTTCTTATAGCCGGCCTCCTTATCTCGGTATCACCTATAAGGACTCTGCTCCCCGGGTATCTCAAGGAAACACAGAGATCGGCCACAGAAGAGGGACTGCTACGTCTTGACTCTCTGATGGAGGCGTATGAAGTGAATAATGCTTACATAGACAATTACTTCCGTGTGACGGACACGGAAAGGGAACCTATAGATTCGGCTGCCGTCGTTCCGGTCTCACGCGAACTGACATCCGATTCACTAATGACCGCAACGAATGAAGAGCAGCGGTTTGTGTCGCAGATGGAGGAACGAGAGAGATTCAATATATCTGTCCTCGCGCCTCTGGCTGCTGACGGCGTGGCTTTCTCTCCGGTCACAGCCGACGGTATTTTTACCACAGAGTCAAAATCTTCGGAAGAAGGCATCATAATCATGCCTTATGAAGAAAGCATACAATGCGCGGCCGACGGTGCGGTCATAGCGTTATATTACTCTCCGACTGAACGCGGATACGTTCTGGCACTTCAGCACCCCAAAGGATTTGTGACCACCTATTCCGGGACCGGCACACCTCTTGTGGGCATCGGCGATAACGTCAATTCCGGGCAGATAATCGCACTCGCACCCGCTCCCGACTCAAAAGGAACAAGAAAATTCAAGATAAGGATGTGGCATAACGGTCTTGCCATTATACCATATGAGTATCTCGGCTTACCGGGACACAGCTCCGGATCTGAAACCGAAAGTTTCGAATCTCCCCGCGGGAGGCTATGACTGAAGACAGATCTGACCATCACGGATACACCTTAATATATTAAGAATGAAGCCCACTCAACAAAAGGCAACCAATATAGTGATACTCGGAAGCACCGGAAGCATCGGCACACAGACACTCGATATCGTGCGCGAATATCCGGAAAAATTCCAGGTAGTCGGTCTTGTAGCCCGTCGGAACTGGGAACTGCTTGCTTCTCAAGCAAGAGAGTTTCTTCCACTGAGAGTTGTAATAGCCGATAAGAATCTACATGGGAAATTACAGGAAGCTCTCGCCGATCTTAATGTGGAGGTAGAAGCAGGAGACGAAGCGATAGCCGATCTGGCCGCCATGACGGAAGCAGACACCGTGGTGACGGCCATGGTAGGATATAGCGGACTCGTACCCACCATACATGCCATCGGCGCAGGAAAGCGTATCGCCCTTGCAAACAAGGAAACACTCGTAGTGGCGGGTGAACTGATAACCGGACTCTTAAAAAATTCCGAATCTGAAATCATACCCGTCGACAGTGAACATTCAGCGATTTTTCAATGTCTTGTAGGAGAAAACAGATCCAGACTGCGTAAAATCATACTCACTGCAAGCGGCGGTCCGTTCAGGAAACTATCTGAATCCGAATTGAAACATGTCACGGTGAAGGATGCTCTGCGTCATCCCAACTGGGATATGGGCGCGAAAGTAACGATCGACTCAGCTTCCATGATGAACAAAGGATTCGAAATGATAGAAGCCCGCTGGCTGTTTGACTGTCCTGCAAAAAAGATAGAGATCTCTGTACATCCGCAATCCGTAGTCCACTCTATGGTGGAGTTCTGTGACGGTTCGGTCAAGGCCCAGCTCGGTGTTCCGGACATGCATCTGCCGATACGATATGCTCTCGGATATCCGGAACGTCTTGCTACGGACGCCGCACCACTCTCATTGACCGAATATGGAACTTTAACATTCGAGGATCCTGACATGAAAAAATTTCCTCTCCTTGGAATGGCCTTCGAGGCCATTGAAAAGGGAGGCAACATGCCCTGTATACTCAACGCAGCAAACGAAGTGGCCGTGGCCGCGTTTCTCAACAATAAGATACGATTTACCGATATGCCGGATATCGTAAAGAAAACAATGGCTGCAATCGATTTTATAGAAGATGTGACTCTCGACAATCTCATACATACAAATCTTGAGGCACGCCGATACGCAGAAGCCATTATTACCGGTGAGTGAATCATAGTGACAAATATACAAAGCTAACAATTAATAATCTTTTAACCTTTGGATACATTTCTAATCAAGGCAGTGCAACTGATACTGGCATTTGCCATTCTCGTGATAATACATGAATTCGGACATTTTCTTTTCGCCCGTCTGTTTGGTGTGCGCGTAGAGAAATTTTATATATTTTTCGATCCCTGGACAGAAATATTCAAATGGCGTCCTAAACGTTATTACGGTTTTTTCGGTAAAACCCAAAAGCTTAAAAGCGCGGAATCCGAAATTTCCGAAGATGGTCCGGTCGAACAGGTCTCCCCTATCCCCGCATCAGGCAATGAAAAGAAAAAAGACTCTTTCTGGGGAAATACCGAATATGGCATAGGCTGGCTTCCACTCGGCGGTTATTGCAAAATATCGGGAATGATCGACGAGTCTATGGATACCGAACAAATGAAGCAACCGGCGCAGAAATGGGAATTCCGTTCCAAACCCGCATGGCAACGCCTGCTGATCATGATAGCCGGTGTGCTGTTCAACTTCTTGCTCGCCATTGTGATATATGCAGGAATTGTATATGCCACCGGAGAAAGATATGTGACATTCAAGGAAGCGAAACTGGGAATGGAATATTCCGGAGAAGCTCAAAAAATAGGATTTCATAACGGAGACATTCCCCTCATGGCCGACGGTCATGAACTCGACAATCCATTCGAAGGACGTCTGAGCATGGTGCAGGCAAAGACTGTTACAGTCCTCCGCAACGGACAGGACACCGTCGACATAGCCATTCCGGACAAATTCATATTTAATCTCGACCGGGAAGCCCAAAGCGACACTGCCTCGATAAATTTCTTTACTTACCGCATTCCGGTACGCGTCACTCAGGTGGTGGCAGGCGAAGGAGCTGCCAAGGCAGGAATAGAAACCGGCGATGAAATCATCGCCATAGACGGAACTCCTACTCCTGCCCTTACGGATTTCTTCCGCACATTGCCCGGTCACGACAACAAGACTGTCGCGATCACTGTGGTCAGACAAAAAGGTGAACGGCCAGACACCCTGTCTCTACCGGTACAACTGTCCTCAAACTCAAAAATGGGCATAGGGCTTGAAGTCAATCCGGCGGCATTCTACAAATACGAAGAGAAGCACTACGGCCTGTTCGAATCAATACCCCGAGGCATCGAAATGGGAACTGACCGCCTTGTAAACTATGCCAAGTCGATGAAAATGGTATTTACAAAAGAGGGGGCAAGTTCTATAGGGGGATTCGGATCCATAGGCAGCATATTCCCGGAGAAATGGGATTGGATAGCATTCTGGAATATCGCGGCCTTCCTGTCGGTAGCTCTCGCGTTCATGAATATTCTGCCCATACCGGCTCTTGACGGCGGCCACGTGATGTTCCTGCTCTACGAAGTGATATTCCGCCGCAAGCCGAGTGAGAAATTCATGGAATATGCCCAGATCACAGGCATGATAATCCTCATACTGCTTCTTGTCTATGCCAACGGCATGGATATTATAAGACTGTTCAAATAGGGCGATCCACGATTCCATTATCCACAAAATACAACCTGACAATATATGAAAAATAACAAACCGCATACACCTGTCATCTCTGGAGAAAAAGGAGTGATCAGCCTGCGACCCGGCAAGGAGGAATCCTTGCTCCGGCACCACCCCTGGGTGTTTTCCGGGGCTATAGCCACTCTTCCTCCCAACATCGAGGAAGGGGATATTGTGACAGTCTGTGACAGCAGAGGCAATATATTGGGGACAGGACACTACCAGATAGGAAGCATTTCCGTACGCATACTTGAATTCGGGATCTCGGGACTTCCCGAGGATTTCTATTTCCAACGTCTGACAAGCGCCTATGAATTGCGGCGCACACTCGGACTGATCCGCAAAGACAATAACTGTTTCCGCCTCGTACACGGAGAAGGAGATTTCTTACCCGGACTGATTGTCGACATATATGGAGACACAGCAGTCGTACAGGCGCACTCGCCGGGCATGCATTTCGCCCGTCGGACAATAGCCGACGCTCTGACACGACTGCCGGAAGCGCGTATCAGGAATGTGTATTACAAGAGCGAGACGACCCTCCCCTACAAGGCGGGACTCGATCCGGAAAACGAATATCTCGTCGGCAGTTATGACGGCAATATCGCCACAGAAAACGGACTTCAATTCAACATCGACTGGCTGAAAGGACAAAAGACCGGCTTTTTTGTGGACCAACGCGAAAACCGCCGTCTGCTCGAAAAATTTTCCGCCGGAAAGACCGTATTGAATATGTTCTGCTATACTGGAGGTTTTTCAGTCTACGCCATGAGGGGAGGCGCCCTTAGCGTGGATTCAGTCGATTCGTCAAGCAAGGCGGCCGCTCTCACGGATGCGAATATAGCCCTGAACTTCCCCGGTGACACACGCCATAGGACTTATGCCGAAGACGCATTCAAGTTTTTAGGAGATATGCCCGATAACAAATACGATCTGATTGTACTTGATCCGCCGGCATTCGCCAAACATCGTGGCGCGATCAAGAACGGACTTATAGGATATCGCAAGCTTAACGCCAAGGCATTCGAGAAAATAAAGCCAGGAGGAATTCTATTCACATTCTCTTGTTCACAGGCCATAAGCAGGGATATGTTTCGCATGGCTGTATTTACGGCAGCCGCCAAATCCGGACGTAAAGTAAGAATACTTCATCAGCTATCACAGCCGGCGGACCATCCGATAGACATATCACATCCGGAAGGAGAATATCTGAAAGGACTTGTCCTCTCAGTAGAGTAATACCCTCAAGAGATCTTCTGTCTGTTTAAAATTGCTTCGAACCTAAAATCAATAACAACATATCGATATGAAAAAGATTATTCCGACATTGATAATAGGCACAATGGCAGGTCTGAATGCCAACGCCTATGTCGACAAGAACTTCAACTACCATGTTGACCGTTTCGCAGATATAGAAGTACTTCGTTATGAAGTTCCCGAATTCGAACGTCTGACACCCCGGCAACGTACGATGGTTTATTATCTCACCCAGGCTGCCCAGATGGGCCGCGATATCATATGGGACCAGAACGGCCGCTATAATCTCCAGATACGTCAGCTTCTGGAAAAAATATACCAGAATTATGAAGGTGACCGTAATTCCGCGGATTTCAAGGCATTCGAAAAATATCTGAAAGAGGTATGGTTCGGCACCGGCATCCACCACCACTATTCGACAGATAAATTCAAACCGGAGTTTTCCAAAGAGTTTTTCCTGACCGAGACCGGCAAAATAAGCCCTTGCTGCCTGCCACTTGAAGAGGGAGAGACGCCCGAACAGATGATCGACAAACTGACTGAAGTTATTTTCAATCCTTCAGTAATGCCGAAACGCGTCAATCAAGACGGCACACAGGACGTCGTGGCAACTTCCGCAGGCAATCTTTATGGCGATGGTGTGACCCAGAAAGAAGTGGAGGCTTTTTATGAAGCCATGAAAGATCCTAAGGATACTACCCCGATTTCCTACGGACTCAACGCCAAGGTTGTGAAAGACAAGGACGGCAAACTGAAAGAAGAGGTATATTGTCTTAACGGACTTTATGGACCCGCCATCTCACAGATAATCTATTGGCTTGACAAGGCAAAAAGTGTGGCGGAAAATGACGCCCAGAAAGCTTACATCACCGCTCTGATAGATTTCTACATAACAGGAGATCTCCGTACGTTCGACGAGTATTCCATCCTCTGGGCCGAGGATACAAAATCCGATGTGGATTTCGTAAACGGATTTATCGAAAGTTACGGCGACCCGCTCGGCATGACCGGATCATGGGAATCATACGTTAACTTCAAGAATGCCAAATCCTCGTCACGCACTGAGACTATTTCTTCCAACGCCCAATGGTTCGAAGACAACTCCCCCGTCGACAAACGATTCAAGAAAGAAAATGTCAAGGGAGTATCTGCAAAAGTAATCAACGCCGCCATGCTTGCCGGCGATGCATTCCCATCGACAGCCATCGGCATCAACCTCCCGAACTCGAACTGGATACGCGCGGCCCACGGTTCTAAATCGGTTACAATAGAAAATATCACCGAAGCGTACGAGATGGCCAGCCATGGCAACGGCTTCAACGAAGAGTTCGTGATCGACAAGCCGACATCAAAGATCATGGACGACTATCTTTACATCACCGACATGCTCCATACGGACCTTCATGAGTGTCTGGGTCATGCGTCCGGCCAACTCCTGCCGGGTGTCGACGGAGATGCGCTGAAGGAAAACGGTTCAGCTCTTGAGGAAGCACGCGCCGACCTCTTCGCTCTCTATTATCTGGCAGACCCGAAACTCCTCGAACTCGGTATTCTCGTCAATCCTGACGCATATCAGGCCGAATATTACAAATATATGCTCAACGGCCTTATGACACAGCTCAACCGCATCGAACCTGGCAATGACATAGAAGAGGCTCATATGCGCAACCGTCAGCTGATAGCGAAATGGGTTCTTGCCAACGGCAAAAAGAAAGGTAAAGGAGGCAAAGACGTTGTAGAACTTGTCAAAAAAGGTGGCAAGACATATGTCAAGATCAATGACTACCGCGAGATGCGCAATCTTTTCGGACAATTGCTCGGCGAGATACAGCGCATCAAGAGCGAGGGAGACTATAAAGCCGGCAATGATCTGATACAGAAATATGCCGTCAAGGTTGATCCGAAACTGCACAAGGAAGTGCTCGACCGCTTCTCCAAACTTGACATCCCTCCCTACAGAGGATTTATCAATCCTGTCTATACCCCGGTGCTTGATGACAAGGGAGAGATTATCGACGTGACCATTTCATGGCCCGAGAATTACTCCGAACAGATGCTTCGTCTCAGCCGTGACTACTCACCTCTGACAAAATAACCATTCCCTTATGACGACAGACCGATGAAAGAGATCAAACATCTTTTTTTCACATATCGTAACGGTGCGGTGGCTGACACACTGCGCCGTTACGGCATGCCCTATAAAATAATTTTCGGACTCGATATCCCGAGAATTGCAGAAATAGCGCGCGGTCTGCAACCCTCTCTGGAACTCGCGGAAAGCCTTTGGGCGGACAAGGATGTCCGGGAATCGCGACTGCTCGCCACTTATCTGTTTCCATTGGAAGAGATGACTGAAGACTATTGCATGAGACTTGCCTCCGAAGTCATCACACAGGAAGAAGCGGACATGCTTGCCTTCAGACTGCTTAAGAGAATGCCTTTCGCAAACGCTCTTCTATCGCGCATGCAGTCTGACCTGACATATGGACAGGCGGCGCGGGCTCTGCAGGCTCATATTACATGAGTCTGACCATACTGAGCAATTCGGCACAATATTTGTTATAAAACTGTGGGGCGGTTTCTGACCGTCCCGCAGTTTTGCTTTTATACAATAGAAAATAACAAATTCATAATATTATGGCAAAAGGTAAAATCGGGGTTACTACCGAAAATATCTTCCCCGTTATCAAAAAATTTCTTTACAGCGATCACGAGATCTTCTTACGTGAGTTAGTTTCGAATGCCATCGATGCCACACAGAAACTGAAAACTCTGGCATCGTTCGGAGAATTCAAAGGTGAACTCGGCGAAATGAATGTGCGTGTAGCAATCGACAAAGAAGCCGGCACATTGACTGTATCCGATCACGGCATAGGCATGGACGCCGATGACATCGAGAAATACATTAATCAGATAGCATTCTCGGGTGCGGAGGAATTTCTTGAAAAATATAAGGATAACGCCAATTCCATCATAGGTCACTTCGGACTGGGATTCTACTCCGCCTTCATGGTATCAAAGAAAGTAATTATCCGCTCTCTTTCTTACAAAGAAGGTGCAAAAGCTGTGGAATGGACATGCGACGGGAGTCCGGAATTCGAAATGCAGGAAACAGAGAAAACATCGCGAGGAACCGATATCATTCTTTATATAGACGATGACAACAAGGAGTTTCTGGAACAGACTCGCATAGACGCTTTGCTTAAGAAATATTGCCGGTTCCTGCCGGTTCCGGTCATCAGCGGGAAAGTCCAGGAATGGAAAGACGGCAAATATGTGGACTCCGACAAAGACAATATTGTCAATTCCACGGAACCTCTCTGGACAAAGAAGCCTACGGAACTCACAGACAAGGATTATCTCGAGTTTTATCATGAACTGCGTCCCGGAGAAGAAGATCCCATGTTCTGGATACACCTGAATGTGGATTATCCCTTCAATCTTACAGGAATACTTTATTTCCCGAAAATCAAAAACAATATCGATATCCGCCAGAACCGTATTCAGCTCTACTGCAATCAGGTATATGTGACGGATCAGGTAGAAGGCGTCGTTCCGGAATTCATGATGCTCATGCAAGGTGTCATCGATTCTCCCGACATTCCGCTGAACGTGAGCCGCAGCTATCTGCAGGCCGACCAGCAGGTCAAGAAGATATCTTCCTATATCTCCAAAAAGGTTGCGGAGAAACTCGACAGAATGTTCAAGGATGACCGCAAGTCTTTCGAACAGAAATGGAATGACATAGAGGTCTTCATAAAGTATGGCATGCTTACGGACGAGAAGTTCTACGAAGCCTCAAAGAAATTCTTCCTGCTCCGTGATGTCAACGACAATTATTACACACTCGATGAGTACCGCACTCTTGTCGAATCAGCTCAGACCGACCGTGAAAACACGATCATATATCTGTATGCCACCGACAAGACCGCACAATACTCATATATTAAAGCGGCAGAAGAGAAAGGCTATAATGTACTCCTTCTTGACGGTCAGCTCGACCAGCATCTTATCCATATGCTTGAGAGCAAGCTTGAGAAAATCCGTTTTGTACGTGTCGACTCCGACACCCCCGAACGTCTGATCGCGAAAAACGATGACAAGAGTGCCAATCTGTCTCCCCTCGAGGCAGACATAGTTACCGGCATGTTCCGCAGCCAGATGCCCGAGATAAAGGATACAAATTTTATTGTAGAATACACATCTCTCGGCAAGACCGACGCACCGGCGACTATCACTCAGAATGAAATGATGCGCCGTATGAAAGAAATGGCGGCTCTGCAACCTAGTATGAACTTCTACGGCTCCATGCCAAGCATGTATGCATTGGTAGTCAATACCGAACAACCGGCTGTCAAAAAGATTGTCGAGGATGGTAAAGCCGCGCTTGAAAGCGAACTGTTACCGGTACGCGCGGAAATAGAGACGCTCAACAATGAAATAGAGACTCTGCGCAAAGAGATGAATGAAAAGAAAGATGATACCGAGAAAGAACCTCTTAAGACCCGCATAGCCGATAAAGAAAAGACTGTCGAGGAGAAACGTGCCGAAGAAGATAAACTCATCAAGGAATACGCCTCCACTCAGCCTGTTCTCAAACAGATCATTGATCTCGCTCTTTTGCAGAGTGGATTGCTTAAAGGAGAAGATCTGTCGGCCTTTATCCACCGCTCGATCTCATTGTTATAAAACATATGCTCAGACTGCATAAGATTAATTCCTGACAAAAGGATGATCTTATTAAACCAAAGGGGAGACGCGTAGAATTATCCATGCGTCTCCCCTTTATATATAAAGTAATCGGTTTATTATTCCTGAACGGATTTGGAGATTGAGTTCTCATCTCCGATCATTATAATTGCAATATTTGTCTGTGGACTTTTGATCAGCAGAAAGGCTTCAGTTTCTGCTCCGGAAGGAAGCATCCATGCCTTGACGACATTCCCTCCCTCGTTTGAATTAAGAAACATAGTCACAGGTTCCGCAAATTTGATTTCCTGCGAGATTTTATCTGCCACCTCCTCAGAAAGCATGGCAGTGGTTATAGACTTAAGACCCTCCTTCTCGATTTCCTCTGCAGGAGCATCCATAATCATAGTTGCAACAGGGCGTACATTATTATTAAAGAAATCAATCAGCGTACCGGCATTGATTGAAAGCCCTCCGGCCATGGCCAAAGCCAATGTCATTAAAATTTTCTTCATAAGGTTCAATATATTAGTGCGTTATCAATTAAGTAAGTGATTTTAAAACCTCATATATCAATTGCCTGTGCTTCTGATATATGTTTAATCCGATCAATTACTTTATCATTGTATCTTTCCAATTGAAAAGCAACAATCTATTTTATTTTACAAATGTAATAAAAATTATCGAGAATTGCGCGTAGCCGAAATAAGAATTTTGTAGGATCAGTATGGGCAGATGTAAGCTGGGGAGAATTCTGGAGTTGGGACCCCAAAGATACATGAGTCCTTATCACGCGTAATGCACTCTTACGCCTGAGATAAACAAAGAGGCTAATAAAATATACGCTCGCGTCAGGCTGACACGAGCGTATATTTTATTTCCGTAAATAATTCAATCCGCCATATTAGGCTCGGGACCATATTCATTGCTTCCCGGATCAGAAGGCTTGCAGAACCATACAAGCAAAAGGATTGCTCCTGCCAGAGGTATAAGCGCGATAAAAATCCACCATCCGCTTTTGGAAATATCGTGAAGGCGACGGACAGATAATCCCAAACCGGGAAGGAGCAAAGCAAGAGACACAACTCCCTGAATGGCTGATACGACCGATGTCCCTGCCCCGAAGATACCAAGGATAAATCCAATTGCCATACCGAGTATAGCTGTAAAAAGCACATACCACCAATATTCCGAACGGGATGCACGACCGTTAAAATTGCAATAATTCTGGGCAAGAGCCTTGTTTACAGCCTCGCCGAATGTAACTTGTCTCTGATACATGATTCAAAAGTTTTGTGTTGTGGAATTATATAAAAAATGCCCGCCGTACCGGACTTGCCGGAACGGCGAGCATTGATTTATCATAACGGTCTTCAGCCGTTGATGTCAATATGTTCTACATCGATTATGGCTTCGGGACTGTCTGTGAGCTGCAGCGCGGCCAGTTCCTCCTTGTTGGCGACAACAAGTTTCTGATATTCGCGCAGACCTGTTCCGGCAGGAATCAGATGTCCGCAGATCACGTTCTCCTTCATGCCCTCGAGCGTATCGGACTTGCCATTGATAGCAGCCTCGTTAAGCACCTTGGTGGTTTCCTGGAATGAAGCGGCCGACATAAAGCTGGAAGTCTGAAGGGCGGCACGCGTGATACCCTGAAGAATCTGGCGTGATGTAGCCGGCACAGCGTCACGCACAGTCATGGTGCGGAGATCCTTGCGCTTGAGTGATGAATTCTCGTCACGAAGCTTACGCTGGGTGATGATCATACCTGCACGATAGGTCTGGCTGTCGCCTGCATCGGTAATGTACTTCTTGCCCCAGATATTGTCGTTCTCATCCATGAAGTCTCGTTTGTCGACAACCTGCTGCTCAAGGAAGCGAGTATCACCTGGATCGATGATGTTCACCTTGCGCATCATCTGGCGTACAATAACCTCAAAGTGCTTGTCATTGATCTTCACACCCTGCATGCGGTACACATCCTGAACCTCGTTCACTATGTACTCCTGAACGGCGGTCGGGCCCATGATATTGAGGATATCCTCGGGCGTGATCGCTCCGTCGGACAAGGGAGTACCGGCACGTACATAATCATTTTCCTGAACAAGAATCTGTTTCGACAGAGGCACGAGATACTTCTTCTCCTGTCCGAGTTTGCTTGTGACTGAAATCTCACGGTTACCACGCTTGATCTTTCCGATCATGACCTCACCGTCAATCTCTGAAACCACTGCCGGGTTCGACGGGTTGCGGGCCTCGAAAAGCTCGGTGACACGTGGAAGACCACCGGTGATGTCACCCGCACTGTTTGACGCACGTGGAATCTTCACGAACACCTCACCCGGAGTCAGCTTGTCGCCCTCGTTTATCAGAAGGTGGGCACCCACAGGAAGTGAATAAGTGCGGATAAGGTCTCCGTTCGAGCTGTAAAGCTGCGCCGAAGGAACCTTGGTACGGTCTTTCGACTCAATGATAATCTTTTCGTGAAGATTCGTACCTTCCTCAGATTCGACACGATAAGTCACACCTTCCTCGACATTCTCGAATTTTACCGTACCGCCTTCCTCTGCCACGATAACGGCGTTGAAAGGGTCCCATTCGCAGATCATGGTTCCGGAAGCGACTTCCTGACCATCCTTGCAATATAGACGCGAACCATAAGGAATGTTGGCGTTCATAAGAACGATTCCAGACTTTGGCTCCACGATTCGCATCTCGGCCATACGGCCCACTACTATATCGACACCGTCCTTGTCTTTGACCGTACGGAGCTCCTCGATCTCGAGACGGCCGTCATGACGGGTGGTGACATCTTTCTTTGCAGCCACGTTACCGGCGACACCACCGACGTGGAATGTACGAAGAGTAAGCTGTGTACCCGGCTCACCGATAGACTGCGCCGCGATCACACCGACAACCT
>ERZ860264.1391-NODE-1391-length-16748-cov-2.936860_pt1 | contig 16748 bp, 8 predicted proteins | sample MGYA00509980_ERZ860264 | MGnify/ENA primary metagenome ERZ860264 (study PRJEB30046, sample SAMN00715212) | human gut metagenome | study: EMG produced TPA metagenomics assembly of the A metagenome-wide association study of gut microbiota in type 2... | reverse complement strand
TGCATATTGCCATATATGTAAATGGGAAATTTAATTGCCTGAGAAAAAGGTAAAGTCCGAAAATTAAAATACACGGTTCTCCATATATTCAAGAAGGGTTGGCATAATCGTGCTTCCAGACTTCCTAAAATTTTTTTTAATAAAATCATTTAATTAAAGGTATTAATGAAGATGCTTGAGAACGTTCGTTCTTATTAAGTCCCAGCGAATAATATATAGGAATTGTAGTCACTCCTCCCATCAACAGGCTGAGTAACCATGGGATGTTGATTTTTGATAATATAAGAAAAATTAAAGAGGATATTACGGAACAAATTATTGTGGGAAATAAAACCATTTTACAATATTTTTCTATACTGAGGTCTATAAGTTGTTTTGAATAAATAATATTTACAATTCCACCAATTAAACTTTTACATATCCCCCAGTTTATGAAAACCCAATAAGGAGCAAAATTGTAATATTCAAACATCAATATGCTGATCCCTAAAGGTAAAATATTGCTTAGAGATTTTGTTATATTATAATACTTTACCTTTCCTACAGCCATGATGCTGTGATAAAGTGCGACCGTCCATTGTTCGACTAATGTTGATATAATTAGTATGATGCATAAAATGGGGGTCCATTCCGGAACTTTTGTCAGCCAAAGAGATAATATGGGTTTAATATAAAAAATTACCGGAATGCAGGTAAATGCAAAAATCAAATATGAGAATTTACAACTGGCATAGGTGTATTTCAACATTTGCTCATGCTTTTGTCCTCCTTCTGATTTTACTATAACAGGAGTTACGGCTTTCAGCATGTTTGCAGACAATCCCATCATAACTCCCGAAAGTTGAGTGGCAATTCCCATTGCTGCGTTTATGGAGGTGCCGAAATAATGGTTGGCTACTATATTCATGCCATATAAAGAGATCATGCCGGTGCCAATGTTGATAAGATTCCACCCGGAAAAAGATAACATTTCGTGGATCAGTTTATTGTCTCGGTTTTTTCTAATCGCGATTGTGCGGCATTCTTTATATTTCCATTTGCAATAAAGCTGTGTTATAAGTCTGAGAGAAAATGACTCTACAGTCATTAAGATCGCATATGTTATAAGTTTCTCTGCAGGTAAATAGAGTATGCATAATGCTATGAGAAACTTCAAGACAACATCTAATACACCTATGATTGCATATATCAGCATATTTTCATGGGCATTTATTTCAGCTTCATAGGGCACTACTGTTATAGAGAATACGGTGGAGAACATCAGACATCCATATATCCAGATTGCATCCCATAGTTTGCCAGGTGGAATATTCAGTATTCCGTTGAAAAAGAAAAAGCCTGCTGCCAATAAAATGGTAGCTGAGATTAAAGCGAGAGCATTGTGTATTAGTAATGAATTATTGAAAATGCGTATTATTTTATTTTTATCCCCTTCTCCTTCGGCATAACTTATAAATCGTTGTGTGACAATGCTGAGTGAAGCATTTATGAACCCCAACATCGATATTGCCCCACCCACGACATTATATAAACCATAGTCTTCAACTCCTAAACCTTCAAGAAGAAATCGGGTAGTAAAGACACTTAGCAGTAATGATGCAAGCGTCCTCACATAAAGGAATCCTGTGTTTTTTATAATTCTATTAGGCGTTGACATTAATATGCGCAAATTTTACTCTCGCGGCGGCGTATGGCGCGGGAGAGGAAGATATTGGCGATGATCCAGACGAGGAGATCTACGCCGAAGAGTAGGGTAATGTCTACGTAGCAGGAGGCTATGTAGTTGAGGAGGGTCAGAAGGAAACTGGATCCCACTATCACAGGCATAGCCACGCGCTGGCTCATGCCAAGCGCCAGAAGCTTGTGGTGGATGTGCGTCTTGTCGGGTAGAAAGGGATTGCGGTGCTCGCGGAGTCTGTGAAGATAGACTCTGACCACATCGAAACAGGGTATGAGCAGAGGCGCGAACGCCAGCACCGCAGGGTTCATCCCGTTGGACGTGATTTCGATCGCGCAGATGCGTATGCTGAGTACGCTCAGGATCAGACCGATGGTCAGGGCGCCGGTGTCGCCCATGAAGATTTTACGATGCCGCCGTGCGTCGCCGAACACGTTGTAGTAGAAAAAGGGGAGGAGTGCCCCGAGCGTGGAGAGCGATAGCAGAGCGTAGATGTGAAGTCCGGCTCTGAAGAATATATAGCTGAAGAAAGCACACGCTATCGCGCTCAGGCCCGATGCAAGACCGTCTATGCCGTCGATCAGGTTGATGGCGTTGGTGATGAATACGGTCAGAAGTATTGTCACCAGGCCGGCGGCAATCAGCGGAATGTGATCGATGAGTAGAAAGCCGTGCAGATTGTCGATGTGCAGCCCTCCGACGACGAGAAGCGACGCCGCAAGGATCTGCGCCACGAACTTGGCGCGGTAGCGCAGGCCGATCAGGTCGTCGGTCATGCCTATTAGATAAAGTATGATCACGGCGCAGCCGATGAAGCAGAGGCTTGTCAGCGATCCGCCTATCATTGTCTCGACCATGTCGGGAATGTAATGGCGGCTTATGCCGAACATCAGCAGGATCGAGAAGAATATGGCGGGGAAGAACGCTATGCCGCCGAGGCGGGGCACAGCGCCTTTGTGGATCTTGCGGGGATCCATCTCGTCGAAAAGATTCTTACGGAACGCTATCAGCAATATCTGAGGGATGATGAATCCTGTCAGGATGGCCACCACCAGAAACACTGTGACGTAAGCGTATATCCAGATTGTGGTGAAAGTCATAAGCGTTATTTTGTGTTATTGCCGTAACCGTAACCTTTGCCGTAGCCATGCCCGTAACCGTATCCATAACCGTAGCGATAGCCGTAGCGGCGGCCTCCTGCCTCGGTGCCGTTGAGGATGATGGACATGTTCTTGTATTTTTTCTCCTGATAGAGTTTCTCGAGTTCGGGCACCATGGCGCGTTCGAGGAGTCCGGCACGGACCACAAATACCGTCCTGTCGGAGACTGATTCCACGATCTGCGCGTCTGCCATTATCTCGATCGGCGGGCAGTCGATGAATACGTAGTCGTATTCGTTTCTGACCGTGTCGATGAGATGTCGGAAGCGGGGTGTCTCGAGAAGTTCTGTGGGGTTGGGCGGTATGCGGCCTATGGGTAGGAAGGAGAGTCCCGGCTGGAGTGTGTCGGCCACGATGACTTCCCCGATATTGTCGATCTTGCCTACGAGGTAGTCGCTGAGACCCTCTTTAGGGGAGCCGACATAGGCCGATGCCGATCCGCGGCGCAGGTCGCCGTCGATGACGAGTACGCTCTTGCCTTTGATGGCGAGGGATATGCCGGTATTTACGGTCAGAAATGTCTTCCCACTGCCGGGATTGAACGAGGTGACCATGATGACGCTGCCCTTTTCTTTGGAAGTCAGGAAGCCGAGGTTGGTGCGGAGCACGCGGAATGCCTCGTTCATCACGTCGCGGTTGCCTTCGTGGACAACTACGCGCGGATCGTCCGCATGTTCGGTCTTCTCTCTGTCGAGCGGTATCTCGCCGAGGAAGGGTACGGTCAGATCCTCTATGTCCTTGCGTCCGCGCACTTTGGTGTTGTTGACCTCTTTGACATATATTACGGCAAAGGGGATCAGAAGTCCAAGCAGCACGGAGACGGCGAGGACGTTGCGTCTGACGGGAGAAGTGGGCACCGGACTGCCGTCGGGGCGGTCGATGACACGCGTGTTGTAGGCGGTGAAGGCCTGCGAGAGTTCGTTTTCCTCGCGCTTCTGAAGCAGGAAGAGATAGAGCGATTCCTTCACTTTCTGCTGGCGCTCTACCGAAAGAAGGTAGCGGGCCTGCGAGGGGTTGGCGGCGATGCGCGAGGTGGTCTGACGCTCGCTCTTCTCAAGATTGGAGATCTGCGTATTGAGCGAGATGATATGGTTGTCGACCGCTGTCAGGATGGAGTGGCGCAGCGATGCAAGCTGCTTGTCGAGGTCGGCCACCACGGGGTTTTTGACCGACGAGTTGGCGGCGATCGTGTTGCGTTCGATCAGTCTCGTGTTGTAGGTGTCGATCTGATTCTCGATGCCGGGATTGTTGATGCCGACATTGCTCGGGAAGGTCTGGTTGCGGTTGGCGTCGTTGGCGAGGTAGGCTCTGACGTAGCGGGTCATCTGCAGTTCGGTGCCGAGTGCAACGAGACGGTCGGAGGTCTCCTTGTTCTGCGCCATGTAGAGGCTCGACGCCTGGTCGACGTCAGGGATCAGATGCGCGCTCTTGTAGGAGGAGATGTTATGGTCTACGTTGCCCAGCTCGCTCTCGATCACTCCGAGACGCTCGTTGATGAAGTTGGAGGTGCTGACGGCTATCTGGTTCTTGTCGAGCACCCAGTTCTCGTTGTAGACGTCGATAAGTGTGTTGAGCACATCGTCGGCGCGTTCGGTCGAGGTGTCGGCATAGGTGAGGTTGATAACGTTGCCTTTTTCGTTTTTAAGCGCCACCTTGAGTTTCGAGCGGAATGCGGAAACGGCCGAGCGGAGGGGCATCTTGGAGACATGGAGATCATATGACGTCCCTTCCGCATAACTGTCGGAAGGAGTGACTATGATCTTGCCGGCCGGAGTGCGCAACGTCTCGCCGAAATGCGCCTTGACGGCGCGGGGGGACGTCCGCCCTTCGGCTTCAAAATGGCTGAGAGTGATTTCATTGCCCGGACCCACGCTTAGGTCGAACGACGCGGGGCTTTCATCGCGGAGGTCGAGAAATGTCACCTTGACCGGAAGAGTCGCGCCATAAAGGACTTCGGTGTGATATTTGCCGTCGGCGGTGTAGCTGATGTCGAGGTCGAGACGTTTCACAACCTCCTCCATGAAGTTTTTAGACTCGAGCAGCGATATCTCGTCAAGCACGTTGGTGTTTGACGAAAAAAGGCCGAGATCGGAGAATCCGTCAAGTTCCGACGAAGTGGATTTCCCTTTTGAGTCATCCTTGATGCGGATTGAAGCGGTGCGCGTGTAGACGGGAGGTGTCATGAGCAGATAGGCCACAGCCAGCGAGACGCAGACCGCCAGCGACAGGAGTATCCAGGGCCATTTGCCCAGACCTGTCATGAATATGTCTTCAAGCCGCACGTTGTTGGCGATGTTGGGTTGTTTTTCTTTAGGCTTCGGTGCCATGTCGCTAAATGTATTTGGTTGTCAGGATTTTCGGTTTATTTGAATATCAGTACGGCGATCGATGTGGCGAGCGAGGCTATCGACACCCAGAACGATGCTGTGAGTACGTTGTTGCCGTTGACGGTGGTGGAGCGCTTTTTCATGTTGTTGGGCTCGACGTAGACTATGTCGTTCTGACGCAGATAGTAGACCGGCGAGGAGTAAAGCGCGTTGGCGTTGGTGAGGTCGACACGATAGGTGTACTGCCGGTTGCCTTCTTCTCTGACGACAAGCACGTTGTCGCGCTTTCCCGAGATGGTCAGATCGCCTGCCAGAGTGAGGGCTTCGAGTATGTTGATGCGGTCTTTGTTGATCTCGTAGCGTCCCGGACGGTTCACCTCTCCCATGACGGATATGCCGGTGTCGACATATTCGAGTGTCACGACAGGATCCTTGACAAGATCTTCCGATATGAGACGGCGCTTTATATATTCCGTAGCCTCGCTGCGGGTCATGCCGGCGATATGTATCTTGCCTAAAACAGGGAAATCGATATCGCCTTCGGGAGATACAGTGTAGGCCGATACGGCCTGATTGTTATTGGAGGAATTGTTTGACGCCCCAACCCGTCGGGAAACGACAGGGAGGTTGAAGAGATCGGCGAGTACGGGATCTTTGGAATTGACAACTATCGAGATCTTGTCATTGGGCCGCACCTTGATGTCGGCGGTTTCCGTTATCTCGATCAGGCCGCCGTTGTAGGCGTCCTGCATATAGGTCACGTCTTTGGGTACGGAGCATGAGCTTAGAATCAGAAGCCCGGCTGCGAAAAGCGAGGATTTTAATTTATTTTTCATTTTATTATCGGCCGACAGTTAGTAGTCGGATGTTATTGTTGTGGGATGGTATTATGATATAGGGAAAAGGGGGAAGACCTGTGCCTGAAAGGGGAGGTCGGAAAGTGGGGTAAGTTGAGTCGAGGCAATAGCCTTTAATCCTGCTTGCGAATGTATACTATTGTAAATCAGTATATTGCGAGTAGGCGTCGAAAAGAATCGTCTGATGTCCCCAGGCATCCAATCGTGTTAGCAGGGAATGATTTAAAACTGGTAAGTTTTCTATAAATCAGCCTCTCTTTTTAAGAGATTTGGATGCAGGATAACAAGCAGATTGACAGTATATTAAATTGAGACTGCGAATTCTGGATGCAAAACAGTGTAATTTTTATAGTATTGCAAATCTTAAAAAATGACAAAATTCTTTTTCAGAATTATGTTGTTTAACAGAAAATTTATAACTTTGCACCTGTTTTATAGGCTCTCTTAAAAAGAGATTTGGATATCAAAGGCTGTGGATTATGATACTGTTGGCACGGTCAACGTCATCCGTGTCAAGACTTGCCAGATAGATCTGAGTGGTGGCTTCCGAATCATGGCCCATTCCTTCGCTGATGACGCGCATGGGTATGCCTTTGGCTCTGGCGGCGGAGGCCCAGCTGTGACGGGCGACATATAGAGTCAGCGGAATGGTGATTTCCACCATATCCGCTATTTTTTTAAGTGCGTGGTTTATGTTGTAGCCCACATTACGATAGGTCGATCTTTCGTTCGCTTTCTTCTTTCTTATTATCGGCAGCAGATAGGGACTTTCATTTTCCGGATATTTGTCAAGGATATGCTGCATCTCTTCGGTCCATTCGATAACCAGCCGCTGGCCTGTTTTGCGGCGTCGGTATGAGATGCGTCCCCGTGCCAGATCCTCCTTCCGGAGAAATGCCATGTCGATTAGGCTCATGCCGCGGAGGTAGAAGCTCATTATGAACATGTCGCGGGCAAAATCGAGTGATTTGAGATTGGAGAGGTCGAGGCTCTTGATTTCCTTGATTTTGGCAAGAGGAAGAGCTCTTTTGACGGTCTTGCCTATGCCCGTGTAGACATGTCTGAAGGGATGTCGGTTTTCGATCAGGTCATGTTCGGCGGCGCGGTTATAGACGGCGCGGAGTATGCGTATATAGAATGAGACGGTGTTGGGGGAGATGCCTTTCTTGCGTAGCCACGCCTCATAGTCTTCCATAATGTCTGACGTGAGGCAATCGATCATGATGTCTTTGCCGTTGCGGAATTTCCGGAAGCTGTTGAGCGTGGAGGTATAGGTCTCGGCGGTGCGTATCTTGCCGTTGGTGCGGAGACGAGCTATGCTGTCGGTCATGAAGTTGAACAGCGAGTAGGAGTTGGTGAAGCGGTTGAATTCGTCGACGATGTCGTCGACAGTGTAGGAGAATCCTTTGTTTTCCATGCCGCGTTCGATCGTGACGAGCCGTTCCAGATCGCGGCGGATGAAATCGCGTATCGACAGGAGTCGTTGTCTTCTTTCGGGAAGATGGGAAAAGGTCGCGATGGCCGATCGTCTTTCATCCCATTCGGAGGGGAGGATGGTATAAGGAGAGAGAAGCCGTCTGATTTTCTTCGCGTGTATGATCTGATAATAGATCATGCCCTCTTCCTCCTGGCGGGGGGAGGGGCGGAATTTTATTTTTACAGAAGCCATTTCATAAAAAGGTTGGTTAATCTCATTTAAACGTTAATTACGGACGGCAAAGAAACCAAATGACGCTGTAAATCCCGCTTATCCGCGCGCCAATTTTGCGCGCAGGAAGCAACCGACTCGGTTTTCACCGTCTCGGAGAGGCGCTGCTCCGAAAGAGACTGCTCCGATAGACGCTGCTCCGACAGGGACACGCGTGACATTGGAGCGGGTAAGTAATCCTCTCGAATGGCTCAGGGAATCAGCCAATTTGTCCGAATAAGAAAAAATACGTAATTTTGTGGTATAAAGAGAAGACAATGAGCTGACAATGGTTTTGCTGACAGGAATAACCCGATTCATACACCGGCTTTCACTTGTCGCTATATCGATTATAGCGACTGCGGTGTTATGCGTCAGCTGTTCCAATGGTGACCGGACGGTCAGGGAGGAAGAGTCGTTGCGCAGAGCACTGGAGGTGCAACGTCTGCGCAACCTCGCCCGGGGAGATGCCGTATCCGCTAAAATAGCGGCCATTGTCGACAGTATGCGGGAGGGGCGCCACGATATTTTTTACTTTTCGTCGGTAAATGTATTGATTGACCAACTCTTCACGGAAGGAAGGTTCTCTCTTGCTGACTCGCTTGCGTCTGAGATGATTCAGGAAGCAGCCGATGAACGAGACTCCGTCGCCCAGGGAGTGGCACACAGAATCCGGGGACAGATGTTCTATAAACTCTTACGGCCGCAAAAGGCTTATGCCGAGTTTCTTCAAGGCCGCAGTCTGCTCCCGGACACGACCGTCGATCTGCAGATTTTCTCCAACGCCGCAAGTATGGATGAATGGGGATGGATTGCTGCCCGCGCTCTGAATGACACTGCCGGCATGAACCGGTGCGGACGGAGGTATGCTGAATCGGTGGCCCGGATGATGAAGACCGGATGGAGGGACTCTACGGCCCATTTTCCTGTCACGGCACTTGCCTTTGAGGCTCTGCAGTCGCTGTCGGAAGGCGATCTGACAACCGCACGACTAAAAATCATACAAGCCTCGGGCATGATCAACAAAAGATTTCCGGCCAATGCATACGAGCATTTCTATGAGGCGCGCAGCCGGCTAAACGCCGCATCCGGAGATATCGTCGGAGCCGTTGCCGACATCGACACTCTTATCAACGCCTATCGTTCATTACCCTGGTTTCAACGGATCGCCCTGCGCGAAAAAGCGAGATTGCTTGCCGACGCCGGCCGCAATGATCAGGCCGTGGCCGTAATGAACCGTCTTATGATGTTGAATGATTCGCTGAATTCCGAACAGACCGACCGCCAGCTCAGCGACCTGACTTCCCTCTACCGTTCCGAACTTGACCGCGAGCACCGAAATTCGGAACGGCTCAAGACCACATCCCTGATAGTCATCATAGCCCTGCTGACCGTCATGCTCGTCATATCCTTCCTCAACGTAAGGTATCAACGCCGCAAAAACATCATTCTCATAGAGCGCCTGAGGGATTTCGACAAACGTAGTGCATCCAGCCATAACGACGAACCCTCTTCACCTCCCGAGTCGGTCATGGATCTTCTCGACAAAAAGATGCTGTCAGACCGGCCCTTTGTCAATCCTGCCTTCGGACGCAAAGAGCTTGCGGCTTTGGCGGGACTCACTCCGGATGAACTCGGGGCGATGATAAAGAACGAACGTAGCCAGACTGTAATCGGCTACATCAACGCCTGTCGTGCCGAAGAAGCGCGGAGAATACTTGAATCCGCCCCCGAAACAGCGGTCGCCACCATAGCGACAGAACTCGGATTCGGCACGCCCCGCACCATGCAGCGGGTGTTCAGACAGCATTTCGGAATGTCGCCTACCCGATTCAAAGAATTGTCTAAAGAGTCAAAAAACCGCTGATCCAAGGCGCTTTACAGCAACGACAAGCCGGCTGCATGCGAAATTGTCGCATCATCCGGCGAAATTGTCGCATGAAAGTCAGGTCCGCTCCCCATGTTATTGCCTAATTTTGCAATGCATTTCCCGGAATTTTCTGATGAAATTGAGATTCCGGGAATATCGGACCGTAAATATCACATTATACATGATCTCAAAATTTAGCTGTAAATGCTTTCTGTGGCTGATGCTGGCGGCAGTGGCACTTTGTTTTCAAAGCTGTAGCGAAGATGACAGTCCCCGGCCGGAGGAGGGGCTGTTTGCCGGCCCATATGACGAGATTGTTCTCGGGGAGGAGGGAAAGGCCCTTCCTCAGGGAAGTGTCCGCATTGCCATAAAAGCCGAGGACGGGACGGTTTTCGAACGGGAAGCCCGCCACAATCGCGATGCCTTATCCTATGTGAGACTTTCCGAAGGACTTCGGGAAGGTACTTACAGACTGCTTTATGCGAGCGTTGACCGCCCGTCAGACACAAATGACGGAACCGAATATGACGAATATGGTCTGGGCAGCCGCATATGCGTCTCTGCTTCAGGTATCACGGTAATCGATACATATAATTCCAGATTCGGTTGTGTAGGTCTCGGCTCGAAGGATGATCCGTTGGTAATCACCAGTCCGTCGCATCTTTTTCAGCTGATGATGGCGGTAAACGATTATGACTCGAACCGACTGATAACCGAAAGCACGTATTTCAGTCAGGAATGCGACATCGATATGAAATCCATGTCGCGCAGCTGCGATGCCGAATACGGATGGATGCCTATCGGAGCAAATACCAACACCCCTTTCCGCGGAGTCTATCTCGGTAACGGCTATAAGATAAGTAACCTGATAATAAAGCGACCGCACACGGCAGGTGTAGGACTGTTCGGATTTATTCACAACGCGTCGATCGATGGTCTTGAGATGGATAAATGCTCGGTCGAAGGCCAGTTTGCCGTCGGTGCACTCGCCGGTGCCGTGATTACCGCCGGCGACAACGACCGGGGCAGCGGCACCGTTACCAACTGTACGGTCACTGACTGCACCGTGAGCGGCAATGGCTCGAGCGCCATGCTCGGAGGGTTGCTCGGCGCTGTCGACATGCATTCCCGGGCTTTGATAGGTGACTGTTCGGCTAAGAACGGTTCTGTGACCGGCGGTATGAACGTCGGCGGTATCGTCGGCGGAGCGGGAATATACTCCTCGGTCATGGTGACGGGATGCGAGAATAGCTCGTCGGTAAAGGGATTTGTGGCCGGAGCAGGTGGAATCGTCGGCACCGCCGACACGCTGCAGGTGGTCGGATCGCGCAACTATGCACGTATCGAGGGCCCGACCGCTTCAAGCAGCCAGAGTTCCGGTGCCGGAACCGGAGGCATCGTCGGCGGTTCGGGATTCTCATGGATCACAGGTTGCAGCAACGAAGGCGATGTATCGGGCTTCGAGGGTGTCGGCGGTATTATTGGGAGCACGCGCATCAAGGGAAGCCAGACGGAGTCTTATTATTATAACCAGAGCGTGTTGCGCTACTGCTATAACCGGGGATCAGTGAGCGGCATCAGATTCGTGGGCGGAGCCATAGGTGAAGCGCAGGCGGGAGCTTTCGGAGTGTCTAACTGCGGAAGCGTCAGTGCCGACGGTTACGCTGGCGGAATCTGCGGTACGGCCTCCGTGGCCGTGATTCATAACTCCGCCAATAGCGGTGACGTGAAGGCATCTTCGCATGCGGCCGGCATCTGCGGCAAAACGACATGGGGTTCATTCGCCATCAATCAGAATGCAGGTGCCGTTAAGGCCACGACCGGGCATGCGGGAGGTATCGCCGGTCTTGCCGGAAACAATACCGTCATAACTTATTGCTCGAACTTCGCGCCTGTAGACGGCGGTTCGGGATATGCGGGCGGTATTGTGGGAGATATCGGTGAGCCGCGCGAATGGACAGGCTGGGATATAGCGGAATGTGTAGTAGGCTCGATGGAATGTGTGATGGGGCTGGCGGGGCCCTGTCTTGCTGTGGCCGAAGGGGCCGTGGAGATGGCACATGCTGTGGAAATAGCCATTAAGATTGTGGAAACAAGTATGGAAGTGGCCCTGCAAGGCTGTGACTATACTCTTATCGGTTTTGGAATCAGTGAGATGCTGAATCCGGAGATGGAGGCGGAATTGCAGGCCGATATGCACGCCGATGCCCAGGCCGCCACTTCCGACAGCGAAGCCATGCTTGCCGAAATCCGCAATAAGTGTAATCCCGACTCCCCGCAGTTCGCGCTTTCTAACTTCGCGAACCTGTATCGCGGTCAGATCGAAAACCATGCGGCATGGTACAAAGAAGAGGGTAATGACGAGATTTTCAATGAAAATATCAACGAAAAGCGCGAAGCGCGCGCTGAGGAACTCGAGAAGATCGCACACATAAAGGAGATTGTGCATACCACTGTCGCCGGAGTGTGCGTGGCGGTCGGAACGATAACGCTCATAGCCGGAGAAGTGGCCACCGGGGGCGCGGCCACCGCAATTCTTGCCGCCGGAGCCGTTGCCTCGATTGTCGGCGGAGTGAACGCCGTGGTGAAATGCTGCACCGAGTTTGAGAAGAACGCCGTGATTATCTCCCAGTGTGTCAATGCCGCCGCGGTGAGGTCTACGGGCAGACATTCATCCATGTCCGGACGCCTCTGCGACGGATGTGTGATCTATGACTCCATGACCACTACGGGCGCTAACGGTGAATTTGCCGGCGAGATAGGACATCACTGCGACGTGAGCCACAATATATCGCTTGCTCCTCACGATGGATCCAAGCCCGACGGCGCATTGAAAAGATGTGTCTACGCCGACTCGTCCCTCGGCAACGGGACCACAAAATGGAACAACGATATTCTGTCGGTGTCTTATGACATGATGGCGAAAGAATCTACATTTAGTTCACTCGGTTTTTCATTCGGCAACAATGGAAGATGGACTCTGTCCTCGCAGGAAAAGTGCCCGTATCCAAATGTATCGGAGATGAGAAAGTAAAGAAGAAACACTATTTAAATAAGTGATGAAAAAGATAAAGAGATTATTGGCGGCAGCGTGTCTTTTACTTGCAGTCGGGATGACCGGATGCCATGACGACGACCTTGAATATGAAACGCCGGGCGAACTCCAGGGCACAGGCGACGACCGTGTCACAGTGGTATATATGCGCAGTCCGGGCGTAGGTGTACCGGATGCTTCGGGCGATGTTTCCGTCCTTCTTGAGGATCCCTCTGCGCTCCGGACGCTGAAGTTTACCGGTCATATTCGTCACGGCGGGGACACACGCGGGGACACCTCGTTTGCATGTCATATACGCATAGGATCAACCGATATTCCAGACGGAGTATATTTCCTGAAAATAGAGGGCGATAATGTTCCTGAGTTGGGGCAGCGCAAGGTGAAGTTCGTCTCCAGCGTAGGAGAGGAGGCTCCGGCAGGTTCCATGAGCTATGACGACCTTGAGGGTTCCGGGACGCAGAGCGATCCCTACCGGATCAATGATGATGGAGATTTCCTCACTATGATCTGGTATCTTGAGGATGACCCCGATAATGGCTATGGGAAATATTTCCTGCAGACAGAATCTTTTGATGTGCCGCGCCGCAGTCAGATGATCGACGGTCATGTATACGCTCCGGTGCAATTCTCGGGGACGTATGACGGTGGAGGCCACGAGCTGCGCAATCTTACTTATCAGGGAGGTTCGAATCAGGAAACCGACAGCGACATAGGCATCTTCCGGATGCTGTTCTCGGCTACGGTGAAGAATCTGACTATCAGCAGGGCGATGGTGGTCAATGCCGCAAGTCGTGTGGGTCTTGTGGCAGGTCGGGCCTATGGTTACTGCAATCTGGAGAATATTACCATAGATGGTTCAATCACGGCATCAGGCTCTGATATCGGCGGCCTGATCGGAGAATCGTTTGCCGCGCTAAGGGTCAATAACATAAAGATAGGCGCATTCTCGCTGATCGGAAGTGAGAATGCGGCCGAGAACGTGGGTCTGCTCGTTGGCGAGCAGTATCAGAATGATCTTACAGTGGATGGCGTCACCACTCCGGGGCATGTATTCACCGTGACCGGACATAGAAATGTGGGAGGCCTTGCAGGGCTTATTAACGTGAACAGCGCCAAGTTAAGCAACATCACTCTCGAACATAGTGTGGATCAGGAGACAAACGATGTCAAGATTGTATACGGATCCGAAAAATATGTGGGTGGCCTGATAGGCAATCTGCAGGTATCTCATGCCATAGAACTGAACAATGTGAATGTCAAGGCTCCTGTACGCGGCGGTCAGGATGTAGGAGGTCTTATAGGTCATGCGTTCGTAGTGGACGCCACGGTCAACGGCGCACTTGTTTCATCGGTAGTGAACGGCGGCAAGTCTGTGGGCGGTTTCTTCGGCTATCTCGGTTATATGATGTCCGGCGCTAAAATTATATTTGATTGCGAAAGCAGGCCGGTGCGCTATGTGGTCAAGTCGTCGGGCGACGCCGGGGTCAAAGGCGACACATATGTCGGCGGCATGATCGGATATTACGATGCCACTGACGGAGATATGTGGTTTAGGGGGAAAGTGGAGATAGCGGTGAATGTGAAGGGCGGCTCGCATGTGGGTGGAGCATTCGGATATGCGACGAAGCTTGATAAATTCAATCCTTACGATATCGATTTCTCCTCGGCCACGATGCGTGTCGAGGCTTCCGGAAGCAATGCCGGCGGAGTAATAGGACTTGCCCATCATTGCTCGCTTGACGGAGGCAAAGTCATCAGCCCTATACATGAACTGCCGGATATCGACGCGTGCTTCAGCGGAGTCGTGACCGCGGCAGAGAACGCAGGCGGAATTGTGGGACGACAAGAAGAATCAGGTTCGATAGACGGGATGGCTTGCGCGGCAACCGTGACTGCCTCTGTTTCCGATGCCGGCGGTATTGTCGGCAGACTTGACTACTATGTGGCGCACTGTGTGAGCTATGGCCGTGTGGATGCCCGGCAAAGTGCCGGAGGAATATACGGTTCAGGTTATGACACTGCCAATATAAGTGTGTACAGATGCGTGAACTATGGCGATGTGCATGGCGACAGCAACGCCGGCGGTATCGGAGGCTACACTTATATGTCCAAAAATCCGAGTCTCAATATCAGAGAATGCTATAACTCGGGCAATATAAAGAGTTCTGTGGCCGGCGGCATAATCGGATTAGCGGGTTGCAAGGACACCGGCTCCAAGAACACCTATTTTGATATCAAATATTCCGGAAACCATGGTCGGGTCGAGGGTATGGGCGGCAATGACGGCTATTCGGCCGGAATTGTGGCCAAGATGGATCATCGCCACGGTTATGTGGCACAGTGCTGCAACAAAGGAGAAATCTCAGGACCGGCCCAGAAAGCCGTGGCCGGCATTGTGGCCCACATGGGCGATGGCGGAGGCAGCGGATTGCACTATAATTACGGTCTTGTCACACGTTGCATCAATTATGGCAAAATCAGTTCCTCTGACGCCAATACGCGTGTGGGAGGGGTGGTAGGAATTCTGGAATATGGTTTTTCCATGGACTATGGCCATAAAATCACCGACTGCGCCAATTATGGAGAGTTACCCACGAAGCAGAAACACGACAACGGTGGAATCCTCGGTTATACGCAAGCCTATACCAACACTTACCGCACATTCAACAAAGGGAAAGTGTCGCACGGCAACGCCATTATAGGCGATCACGCAGGCGCCTCGCTCTTCCATCACAGCCACAACTATTTTCTGGAAGACACAGGCAAAGACTGGCCTTCGTCTACAAAGGTCAGAACCGCTGACCTTTGCAAAGAGAGCACCTATGCCGACTTCGACTTCACCAATATATGGTGCATGACTTCCGATGGTCCCCAGCTTTACAACTGTCCTTTCCAATAAACCGTAAGTGAAATTCACAACGGTGATTTTCACTGGAAGCGCAGGTTGCAAACTGTTTGTAGGTTTGCAACTTTTTTGCTATTTTTGCGTATTTAAGTATATGAGGACTTTCCTGCCTGTCAATTCATGGGCGGGACTGTCCCGATATGCTGTGGAATGGTGTAAATATTCAAGAAGTGGAACAGAAAGATCAGGCGCAGCCCGACAAATCGAAGAAAGTCATTGAAGAGGCTGCCAACTCAGAATATAAATATGGCTTCACATCCGATATCGACACGGAAATAGTGCCTCCGGGTCTTAACGAGGATGTAGTACGTTTCATATCGGCTACCAAAGGGGAACCGGACTGGCTTCTCGAATACCGCCTCAAGGCCTTTCGCTACTGGCAGACTCTCGCGCCGCCGACATGGGCGCATCTTGACATACCCGAAATAGATTTCCAAGCCATAAGCTATTATGCCGCCCCCAAGAAGAAAGAGCTGAAGAACAGCATGGACGAGGTGGATCCGGAACTTGTCAAGACGTTCAACAAGCTCGGCATATCGCTCGAGGAGCAGAAACGCCTCGCCGGCGTGGCGGTCGATGCCGTGCTCGACTCCGTCAGTGTCAAGACGACACACCGTGAGCGACTTGCCGAACTGGGCGTCATATTCTGTTCGATGTCGGAGGCGGTGAAGGATTATCCGGAGCTGGTGCGGAAGTATCTCGGTTCGGTGGTCGGTTATCGCGACAACTTCTACGCCGCGCTCAACGCCGCGGTATTCTCCGACGGTTCGTTTGTCTATATACCCAAGGGGGTGCGCTGTCCGATGGAGCTGAGCACATATTTCCGTATCAACGCATCGGGAACAGGCCAGTTCGAGCGGACTCTCATAGTGGCCGACGACGACGCATATGTCAGCTATCTCGAAGGATGCACGGCACCGATGCGCGACGAGAACCAGCTGCACGCCGCAGTTGTGGAGATCGTGGTCGAGGAGCGTGCGGAAGTAAAATATTCGACGGTCCAGAACTGGTATGCCGGCGACCGCGAGGGACGCGGCGGCGTGTTCAACTTCGTGACCAAACGCGGACTCTGTCGCGGACATCGCTCTAAAATCTCATGGACACAGGTGGAGACCGGGTCGGCCATCACGTGGAAATATCCGAGCTGCGTGCTCAAGGGCGATGAAAGTGTGGGCGAATTCTACAGCGTGGCGCTTACCAACAACCGCC
>ERZ860264.1373-NODE-1373-length-16923-cov-3.296360_pt1 | contig 16923 bp, 12 predicted proteins | sample MGYA00509980_ERZ860264 | MGnify/ENA primary metagenome ERZ860264 (study PRJEB30046, sample SAMN00715212) | human gut metagenome | study: EMG produced TPA metagenomics assembly of the A metagenome-wide association study of gut microbiota in type 2... | reverse complement strand
ATGGATTTTAATCTTGAGGTTGGAGATCTGGCCTATCCGGCCGATCCTATGTCGGAGGTTGTTTCTGTTGACTATGTCGGTGTGAATGGTGCGCAATGTAAGCGGATCGTGTTTAAGGGCGCAGAGGGGGAAGATCAGATGTGGCGCTATTGGGTGGAAGGCGTAGGTGCAAGCGATAATAATTATATGTATCCGGTTGTCATGCCGGTCGGATGGTCTCGCAGAATGGAAGAATGTTATGACGGAGAGGATCTGATATTCACGTATAATGATTTTTCGGCACCGTCTGGAATATGTCGGATCTTTGGAGAGAACGAGACTGCGGATGACGTGCGGATCTATGATCTTGTGGGGCGCAGGTTTTCAGAGCCGCTTTCGCCAGGAATATATGTCAGGGACGGTTCTAAGTTTATCGTGAGATAATGTTTTAGGTGTGCAAGAGAGTGCTTGGATTTAAATCCAGACACTCTCTTGATTAGAGGTGGAATACTCTTGATCCTGATGTGACATTTCAGCCGGAATTTGATATTGATTCGAAAAATCTGCTGACCTGACATTAACCCTAATCTCCAGTTCCCTTTCGATAGTTTCCGATAGAATATAAAAGAGGATATAAAAAAGTTGCTCGCCTGTTTCTAATGAAACAGACGAGCTGGGGATTGTGGGGAAGTGGGCGATTACGGATTCGAACCGCAGACCCTCTGCTTGTAAGGCAGACGCTCTAAACCAGCTGAGCTAATCGCCCGATTGCGAGTGCAAAGTTATAGCTTTTTTCTGAAACTGCCAAATTTTTTTGCTAATTTTGTGTAAAATTTTTCGCGATTTTCTCGGGCTGTATGACCAATGATCAGATTATCAGCCTTATAATCGCGGAGTGCAAAAATAGCACAATTATGGTAAAAAATATAAAGATCGCGGATTTTGATTATCCGCTTCCCGACGAAAGAGTCGCGCGTCATCCGCTCGCCAAAAGAGACGAGTGTAAACTTCTTGTTTATGACGGGCGTCACAAAGTCTCTCACGATATCTTCAAATCATTGCCGGTGCTTCTTCCCGAAGGCTCGTTGCTGGTCTGCAATGACACGCGTGTGATCAATGCGCGTATACGCTTCGAGAAGGCGACAGGTTCCAAAATAGAGGTTTTTCTGCTTGAACCTGTCTTCCCGGAAGATTATGTGCTGATGTTTCAGGCCCGCGGCCGTTGCCGGTGGAGCTGCATGGTCGGCAATCTGAAACGCTGGAAAGATCATCCTCTTTTAAAGGAACTCGATATAGATGGACGCAAAGTCACTCTTACGGCCACGCGCCATGAAGCCCGCGAAGGAAATGCCCACGAAGTGGAATTTGTATGGGATGATGAAAATGTGACTTTTGCTTCGATTGTCGATGCCGCGGGATATATTCCCATTCCTCCATATCTGAAAAGGGAATCAGAGGAGACGGATGCTGACGATTACCAGACGGTATACGCGCGTATAAAAGGTAGCGTGGCGGCTCCGACGGCGGGTCTGCATTTCACTCCCGAGGTTTTCGCCGGTCTGCGTGCGAGGGGGATAGACACGATCCCGGTCACTCTTCATGTAGGAGCGGGAACTTTCCAGCCTGTAAAGTCCGAGGAGATAGGGGAGCATCCCATGCATACGGAAGTCTTCACAGTCACCCGCGAGCTTGTAGTTTCTCTCGCCGATGCATTGCGCACGGGACGTCCTGTGACTGCTGTCGGAACGACATCGGTGCGTACGCTGGAATCATTGCCATATTTGGGAATGCATATTGAGAAGGGGGCTGAGGAACTGAATGTGACCCAATGGGAGGCATATGAATTTTCCGATACCGCTGATGACAGGCGCGCGAGCACAATCTCCGCTCTTGATGCACTGACCGATTATATGGATAAGCATGGCCTTCATTCCATCACTGCCTCGACATCAATAATGATCGCACCCGGTTTCCGCTGGCGCATAGTCGACAGAATGGTCACCAACTTTCATCAGCCGCAGAGTACATTGCTTCTGCTTGTCTCCTCTTTTCTGGGAATGAATGCCGATGGCCGTCCGCGCTGGCGCGATATATATGAAGAGGCTCTTGCGGGAGGTTATAGATTCCTCAGTTATGGGGACGCCTGTCTTTTCAGCCGGGATGGAATCCAATAAGTTAAGAAAACTCGTTTTTGACAGAAGCGTAGACAATGCTCCTGTCTGTTTGCCAGGGTCGAAAAGCATCGCGGCAAGAGCCTTGGTGTTGTCGTATGTATTCGGCAACCGCACGAGACTGACAGGTTTGCCGGATTGCGATGATACAAGAGAACTATCGGCTGCCATGGCATTGCTCTCTCAGAGCGGGGATGGACTTACCCGATATGACCTCGGCACAGGGGGGACGTCGCTCCGTTTCTTTCTCGCGCTTGCCGCTTCTTTACCCGGCAAAGATATGATAATCGATTGCAGCGACGCCATGAGGAGGCGCCCATTGCGCCCGTTGATAGATGCTTTGCGTCAGGCAGGCGCCGATATCGAATGTCTGGAGACGGAAGGATGCGCGCCATTGCGGGTGAGAGGAGGAAAACTTTGCGGTGATGGGGTCGAGGTAAATACTGAAATGAGCAGTCAGTTTGCCTCGGCGTTGCTGATGGTTTCGCCGTTATGGACATCCCCGTTTATTTTGCCGCGCACTGTCAGTGCTGTGTCCAGACCTTATATCGATATGACAGTCAGGATGGTCAGAGCGTTCGGTATGGCTCCGCAACAATATCACGTTGAGGCAGACTGGTCAGCGGCGAGCTATTTCTATGAGTATGCGCTGTTGAATCCGGGATGTGAAGTGGTAATCAAGAATATGCCTCCTTTGACCGGTTCACTTCAAGGAGACAGCGCATGCGCGGATATATTTAGCCGAACAGGCGTTTATACGCATGTCGATGATTTCGGGCATGGGCATATATGCGGCGATCCGGAAGCTATTTCGCGTGTCAGGCAGAAGAGGGAAGAGTTGATTCTCGATCTCGGTGACCAGCCTGATCTGGTGCCGGCACTTGTTGTGGGACTATGTTTTGCCGGGATTTATTTCCGTATTGTCCATATCTCACATCTCCGTCACAAAGAAAGTGACCGTCTTGAGGTATTAAAGACCGAGATGGCCAAAGCCGGTTATGAAATAGAAATCGGCAATGACTCTCTTGTATGGACAGGAAATAAGAAACCGGTTGTAGAAAGGTCTGTCTTTGATTCTCACGGTGACCATCGCATCGCGATGGCTCTCTCTGTGGCGACAGTAGCCGGTGGCAGGATGGATTTGCGGGATGCAGATGCCGTGACAAAATCATTTCCCGGTTTTTATAACCAGATTGCAAAGCTGGGAATCATTTGACGCTGTTGAGCCTCTTTCCAATTTTGAAAACAAATAACAAATAAAAACTGGCAAAAAAAGACTTTGAAAGATTGATTTTTTGCTGAAAACAACTTTGTATGTCGTAGATATGTTATTACTTAAGTAAGTGATCAAATCAAAACGATAGTAAGTAAATTCAATCTGATTATGGAAAGCGACAGACTCAGACCCGACAATATAATTTTGGTCAAAGTATATGAAGATACCGGAGCATTGGCAGCTGAAAGTAAAGGTAAAGGATTTCACACCGTGCTTGAGGCTATAAATGCGACTTATGATTCGATGACCGATGATGAAAACAAGGCTGATAAAGAGGATTACGTTTTCGAAGTCTCGAACCTCACAACCGGAGTATCGGCCAGATACCGGATCAATGCCCATGGCAATCTGAAACTCATAGTGTAGTAAGACGGATCAGCCTTTGATCCGTATTTTTAAATATACTCTTAAGTAAGAGCACAAAACTTCTTATAGTAAAAATCAAATGAAATAAACCGCATCCCAAAAGTCTGTCGTAGAACGTTCGGGACGCGGTTTTGGTATGTATCTTACAGTTTCTTGGTGAGCTGTTCAGAATCTTATTTTGGAAGCTCCCCGGTTGCTGACTTTAATGACTGTCTGACCCGGAACCGGATTTGCAATCCGAGTCCCTTGTAGGTCGAAATAACGTACTTGACGATGTTCATCCGGCGTAAAGGAAATCTCTTCAATTCCAGCCATGTCTGCTATATTAAACGCAGGAGAAAGAGTCTGTATCTGTGTGTTTCCTTCCGGAGTAGTCAGGGTTATGCGTAGGTCGTACCATCCGTCTCCGCTGCCTGTGGTAACATTGCCGAGATCGACCAGATAGTGGTTGCCGAGAGCTGCGGAACGTTCTGTCTCGTTCTGGGAAATATCGAGTGCTCGCCACTCTTCACTACCATAAGGTGCATATTCTATACTTGGGGTTACATCATAGGTTATTGTTACGGTGCCGTTTGAGAAGTAACGTTGAGCGTAGGGATGGAAATACCAGTATTGAATAAATTTCGTACCTCCCGCAAACAATTCTATGACAGCGTTCTTACCGGTCTCTATGCGGTTGGTTATCTTCCCGTCACTGTTTTTGAACAGTAGCGATGTAAGGGTAGGAGGTTCCCAAGTCGATAGTGATTGATCGTAAGATATTTCAGTGATATTTATGGGTTGCATGCCATCGATGCGGAAATCGGGAGTATCGGTGAGTACATATTTCATCTTGCCGAAGCCTTCTTCACTTGGGTTCCATGAATTCTGGAATTCGTCAAGATCAGTCTCTTTGTCTTTTACAAGGCGGCCGTTGAAATAGACTTCACTTTGGAGTTTATCCCAGTCCGTGCGGAATGTTCCGGCAAGGTCTATTATATAACTCGAAAGAGAGAATCCTGTTGTCGCGCCCGTGTCATGATCCTCATTGCGCCATACATTAGTGGCGAGGAAGGGTGTCGAGTCACCGAATTTCATTGCGAGAGCTGCCTGAGAATAGTTCGAGTATTCATTTCCCCATGTGTATTCGGGGAGATATTCCCTATATTTTGTTTCATCCGTCCAGGGCTTTGCGGTGAACATATATGTGGCCGGATGAAAATATCTTGCAGTGTGGTCAGTGTTCGACATCGGATCTAAAATTCCGAAAAACCATGGCCAGTCAGGATCGGAGTTGTCAATTGCCAATGCGCACTTAGTCTGCTCCATTAGGCTTAGGTTATTTATGCCGTCGGCATTGTTGATGACGGCCGTTGACATATCAAGCGGAGTATCGATTTTTATCTGCGAAGTAGTTTCAAGCTTTGTACTTGATTCATTGAAAGCGATTCCGAAGTCATATTCTATACCCTTGAAGTCAGTCTCGGCAAAATTCCAGTCGAGCTTACTGTAATCGGATAAGGTCACGGAAATTGGATCGGAAGACGGATTTATCGCGGCTGCGATGTAACCACCTTCCAGATCGGTAGTGAATGTGTTTATTTTGAATATGAAAGCCCAGCGTCCGGATGCTTTGTTGCATGAGGGGATCCAATAAGATATGGGATTGTCATTGTCAGGATCAAGTCCGAAATTTGTGTAATATGTAGGGACTCCACTTGCCATAATTTGATTACCGTTTGCTTTGTATTTTGAGTTATAAAAGATGTAGTCGCTTGCCCCCGAAGGACAATTACCTCCGTTCTCAGCTCCCATTTCAGTACCTTCCCAATTTTTAGTTGCGAATTCAATCGGATTTCCGTTAGCCATGACAAATGACAACGGTAGCATAGTACATTCGTTGGCATCCGCTTTAAGTTCAGGAGTGTTTTCGTTCACAATGACATCATCAATAAAATAATATGAAGAGCCACGGTTAACGAAATATCCTACTTCTTCATTAATATACAGGTTGTTGAACTCGACAACAACATCGATCATACCCTCGGGGAGATTCGCGGTGCAGATTCCTGATGTTTCGTCATATATGAAGTCTTCTTCCGGTTCGAGCATGTTGAATCCTGTTTCATCGAAATAAAATATCATTATACCTTGTGAAAGCTTTCCCTTGATAATTTTGATATTGACAGGATGTATCGGGCGTTCAGTTTCGATTTTTAACGGCACATCTTCAGTTGATGATTTTGCCTTGAAGCGGACTGGAGAATTCTCTTTTTGCACAATCGGAAAATTGTCTGGTTGCATGACTCGGATTTGTGGTGTAGAAGCCATACTTCCGAGAGCGCAAAGAAGCGAAAGTGTTGTGATAAATGTGCGCATAATAATTGTGTTTGTTAAATGTTGATAATTATGTTCGGCTCACGATGGCAAAAGTAGGCAGTATTTTCAGAATAAGCCAAAAAGACATATCTACTGTATATCTTTTTTAGTTGGTGATATATATCTACTGTATATCTACATATGAAATAATATACGATTTTTTGCGGTGGAATGATTATTTTTGCGCTATGAAGAATATTTTTCTGATAATTGCTTTCTTATTTACTGTGAGCTGTTCGCATAGACCGAAGGATGACCCTTTGAAACTTGGACCTTATCCGCGTGAATTATGCGAGCTTATTGTTCGTACTCAGATGGCTCCGATGATTGAGCGTGACGAAGTGTGCTGTTCGCTCCGGAACGAAGTGGAGCGTCATCTGATTCATGATACTACGGCTCACACTCGGGCTGTGCGGCTTTATATGGGGGATGCTGTGATGTGTCCGGGACGCACTCAGAAAAGCAGACGAGAATTGCTTGACAGTGCGTTGCAATTGGTCGATTCTGTCAATTATCCTGCTATGATGCATAGAATCAGGTCTGAGATTCTCAAATTGGAGGCTCCATTCACAAAAAATACTTATTTCGAAATAAAGAGGGAAATAGATTATTTCGGAAGTATAGGCGATACACTTGCTATGGCATTGCTTGAAGTATCACTGGGTCCTTGCTTCTACGATGTCGGATGTGTGGAGGAAGCCATGGAAGTTACTCAAAAGGTTATGAAGACTTTTGAAAGAATAGGACAATCTCGCTTTGTGAGCCGTACACGCATAAATGAAGCGATGTATTATGGTGCGCTTGGAGATTCGGCACGGAGGGATTCTGTGAATCGGATATTGCTTTCAGATAAGGAAATACAGAATAATTCGCCAGTGTTTCGTGAAGGGTTGGTAAGAAACGCCTATCTTGAAGTTAAAGATACGGCTTATCTGAATGAAGGATGGCGTATTGTGAGATCTGATTCCAATCTCGTCAACAGATATACAGCCTATTATGCTCTTTTTGCCGACAGAATGTTGCAGGAGAACAATGCTGATTCGGCATTGCGGCTGTTGAGATGCGGTCAGGAAATAGGGAAAAAGTTCGGTTTTCCGAATGTTCATCATGTGTTGCTTCTGATGGAGACAAAGGCAAAGGCATTTGATATGAAAATGGAGACGGATTCTGCCCTGCGATATTTAAAGATGGTAATGCATTTAAGTGATTCGGTCAGGGCGCTGTCAAGTGGAGAAGAGATTATGCGCACAACGTACGGTCGCGAGATAGAATCATTGAAATATGAACAGGAGTTGCAGCGGGACAGGGACCGATGGGTCTGGAGCATAGTGGTTATGGTTATGATTCTTCTGGCATTTGCCGGTTTTGCCTGGATATGGAGGCAACGGCAGTCCACACAGTTGCGCCTTGTCAGCGAACAGGCCGAGATGGAACGTACAAGACACAAACTTGCGGCCAACATACTCGCAAAACAGGAAAAGGACAATTTGCTGACAGAGATGAATCGCCACATAGACCGTATGACATCAGAGGGGCATATGACTAATTCCGCCGCTTCGGATTTGCAGGCTATGATACGTCTGCATGAGACGGGGCAGAAAGAATGGGAGGCATTTGAAGAATTGCTGGTCAAGATCAGGCCGGGATTTATGGCCCGGTTGCATGAACTTGCTCCCGAGATGTCGATAAAATATTGTCGCCTTGCGGCGTATATTTATGTCGGAATGTCGAGCCAGCAGATCGCCGGCCTGCTGGTGATCAGTCCGAAGAGTGTATATCAGGCCCGCTGGCGGTTGCGCAGGCAACTTGCTGTCCCTGAAGGGGAGGGCCTTGAGGAATTTTTGGAAAGCCTCGGAAGCGATCATCCATAATCCTAATTTTAAAGTGGTCGAATTTGACCACTTTAGAATGAGTGCAGGATTACCATCTTTTGTGTTGAGTGCATCCGAGTGGGTAGAAAAGACTAATGCGATAGGAATAATTGTAAAAAAGGCCGTTATGGTGGCACGTATGCCCACAAGGATATAGCTTTTGAATTTGGTTCTGCAATTTGGAGAGCCTCAATGCGGTGTTCATTGAGCAGGGAATGCCACAATCAGAACGATTGGTAAAACTGAATCAGATCGCCATCTCTCAGATGAGTATCCTCGAAAGCGGAGAGAACGACAGAAAACTGTTAAAATAATGTTATTGCAAGCTGCCAAAAACGATTTAATGGCGCAGAATGACTCTCCGAGGCTCAAAAAGTTTGCACGTCACTTATCATCTGAAAACTGATGCGTGATGAATAGAAAGATGTTGATGTCGGAAATGTCGAAGTGCAAATCAAGCGAGACCCGACCGATGACAACAACTATCGCCTTCATCTCGGAGGAAAGAGAGTGTTCCAATGGTTCAAAGAAAAGTGGCAATCGCTGAAACAGACAGTCAAAAGCGGCTTCGGAATCAGATGACGCAAAGGGAGCCACAGGCTCATCACTTGTGGCCCCCTTTACTATAATTTTATTTTCACCTATACTAAATGCATTATTTAATCCCAATTAATTGCACCCAGAGAAAACCACATTTGTATTTTCGCATCTTGGGGTAACTTTTTGACCAAAATAGCGTATCGGGTAAAATACCATGTTTCTGTATTGTCGTCAGGAACAGTGGATGTTCCTACACATATCGTCCAGTTGTAAGTTCTTTCAATGTTATCGAAATAATATCGGTTGCGATAGGTGTCAATTACCCAGTTATGAATATCGTAGGTTATCAATAATGTGTAATTATTGAAATCCACCTTTTTATAGGCATCGGAAAAGCCTAACGGATCATATGGAAGTTCCGACAAATCGTTAACAACAAACTTTTTATCGGCCCACCCCTTAATCTTATCTACCCATTCTGTGTCCGTGATGTTGAATTCTGAGGTACATGGCTGATAATGTTTGGAAATTGACAGAACTGTTTCGGTTGACGGCTCGTCATTGTTGTTGCAGGAATACAGCAGCAACAGTGATAGTATAAATGTTATCAGATGTTTCATTTGTCAAAATTATATCTTCCACAAAGTTCAGCAGAAATATCGGCTTTGGGATAAAACAAGTTTTATTCGCTGGATTTTTTGCTAGATTTTTTCGGATGCGGCTCATATATACAGAACTGGAGAGTTAATACGAAACCTTCAGCCTTAAAAGCAACAACAGCAATATATAAAGTGGTGATGACTCGAGCCGTTTTACATACAAATTGTTAATGGTGAATAAATTGCTTACCATTTAATATGTAAATATTTCCCGGAATTAGCGTGTTAACCTTTCTTCCTGACAAATCGTAATAATCACAGTTATCTTCTTTTCCATCAATTGCCACATTGTCTATACTGGAAGATGGGAAATCGTCGGTTTCTATAAAATTAGTCATGTAATCCCAGCCAGGCGATGTCATATATTGCTGTTTCGTTCCGACGGGTACATAGACAGGGATCGAAGGGTTTACACTCGCAAAAGGCGTTCCGTCGGATTCATATGCTGATGCCTGGATACATGCGGGTGGAACAGTTGCCTTGCAGTATATTTTTTGCAGACTGCCGCATAAGGCAAATGCCCGGTCGCCGAGGCTTTTGAGCGAGGGCGGCAAGACCACGGCTGTGAGCTTGTTGCAACTCTGAAACGCATTCTGCTCAATTGATTCCAATGTCTCCGGAAAATCTAAGTCTGACATTTTGACTTGGTCGAATGCAAACTCCGCGATGGCAACGGCTTTGGTGGGAACATTCACTTTTTTCAAAGAAAAACAGCCTGAAAAGACACTGTTCGGAACGAGAGCCGAATTATTCGGCAAATGGGCTTCGGAGAGATTCCAGATATTGTAGAACTGACCGCCATTAGAACAAAGCATGCAATTATCAGGCAAAATCGCCTTTTCAAGTGCAGAATTGGCGAACGCCATGCATCCGAGATATTCAAGTGATTGCGGAAAGTTGATCTCAGATATTTTACAACAATAGAACGCGCTGCAGACAATCGCTTTCAGCGACTCTGGTAGTGTTATTTTACCTGTCAGGCCTCTGCATTGATAAAAAGCCTGTTCGTCAATAACTTCCAGACTTTCGGGAAATACAAGCTGTTCGGTGGTTAAACTTATACAGTCGGTAAAAGCCGCCTTATCTATTTTTCGTAAAGTATTTGGTAATTTAACCTCATTGAGTGAAATCGCATAGGCAACTGCAAATTCGCCTATTTCGGTTACGTTGTCAGGAAAAACAATCTTTTCCAAAGGGATTGTCGTGACTACCCATGTATCCCAGTTCATTTGCGTATCAATATGAAACAGAGCGCAGTCAGGAATCTTTCCGCCCTCAATCTCGGCGTGTTCAAGGTCGATGATTTTTAGCTGACCGTTGAACGATGACTCCCACAGGGTGTTGAAATCAGCATCGTTCATCGGACCTTCCACAGAGATGGATGATATCTCGTAGATACGCTCACCCAGCAAAGATGCAAGGGTGCCGCTTTCTGTCAAAATCGCGTTGAATGACTCCCCACTATCATAATTTCTGACAGAAGAATTGTGTTTGTAAGAAAACTTAAATTCTTTGAAAGAGAGGTTATTTAACTGGGTATGTTCTGAAACAACAGCGGGAAGTACGATACGTTCACCATTATCTGATGAGTTCATGATGCTTGTATGCGCGAAAGCCGAGAACGGAATCGCTATCATCAGACATATTATTATTGTTTTGAGAGTTCGGTTTACCATTTATCAATTAGATTTATTTGCAAAGTTCGGCAGAAAAAAGGACTCCGGGATAAAACAAGTTTTATTCGCCGGATTTTTTTGCGAGATTTTTTCGGATTCGACTCATATACACCGGCCTGGAGAGTTTATACGAAACCTTAAGCCTTAAAAACAACAACAGCAATACACAAAGTGGTAATGACTCGAGTGTTCTACATACAACTTATTTAATGGCGTATAAATTTTTTACCATTTGATATATAGATATGCCCCGGAGAGGGTGTTTCAATCTTTCGTCCGAATAAATCATAGAAATTGTTATCTTGTTCTTTATTGTCGATTGTTACACAGTCTATGTCTGAGGACGGGAAATCATCTGTCTCAATTATTTCTTTGAAAAGGTTCCACTGCCATTGGCTTTGATATTTTGCTTTGGTGCCGACTGGTACATATAGAACAGCTTCTGAAATCCATTCTTCGGCAAATGGACCATTCTGACCTATTTCGCAGAAAGGAGGTATTTCAGATGCGCAATATACTGTTTTAAGATCCTCAATAACGAAACTGCCGTCTCCCAATGATTTTAAATTGCCGGGCAAAACAATTTTTTCTGCGATACAATAACAGAATACGTCTTTCCCAATAGATTCCAAGGTCTCGGGGAGTGAGATGTCTTTTAGATTCGTACACAACATAAATGCATTATCCGCAATGCGTCTGACACAATTGGGAATATTCACCTCTTCCAAGGCATTACACATAGAGAACAGACCCATTGGTATTTCCTCAATGACATCAGGAAAAGATATGTGTTTCAATTTAGGGCAAAGCTGAAAAGCCATTGGACCTAAATCAATTATAGAGTTAGGGAACTCAACTTGTATGATTCCACATGATTGAAAAGCGCCCTCTTGGATAGTCTCAAGTCCATCATTTAATTCGATATTCTCAAAAGGAGTATTGGCAAAAGCATGTTCACCAATCAATTTTAAGGTGTTCGGCAGAATCGGCGATTGGCTTAGACTTCTACAGTCAATGAAGGTCTGGTATTTTATTTCTTCTACTCCATCGGGAATCATAATATCGCAGTCAAGCCAATAATCATACCCGAATGCCGTTGAACCCAATTCTTTTAACTTGGACGGGATATTTATTTCTTCAAGGTGCATGAAAGCGAATGCCGCTTTTCCTATCCGGACAATTTCTTCAGGCAATATAATTTTTCTTATGCCCAGCCAATGCCCAGTTTCAAATTGGATGGTATGGTAAAGGGCGTAGTCGGGTACTACGTTGTCCTTTAATTGAGAATGACTGAGGTCAAGAATCTGTAGATTTCCTATGGTGGCGCATTCCCAAATAGCATTGAAGTCAGAAGCGTCAATGGGTCCTGACACAGTGATGGAAGTTGCGGAATCCGCACCATTCTCAGCCAAAAGGGTTTTAAGCTGTCCGTAATCCGAGGTCACTACATCAAGTGTTGTCGTGGATTCAGATTCAAGCCGTTGAAGAACAACCTTTTCTCCAGAAGTTAAGAATGTGTTGAGAATCACTCTGTGTTCTGTTAGATTGCCGTCTGGTAAAAGGTCAATAGGGACTGCTGACGAAATTAGTTCTTCAGCCGAATCCGATATTGGAACAATATCATTTGCATCATATCCCTCAGTGATGTTTATCTCAGCGAATGCCATAAAAGGTACAGCAACCATCAGGCATAAGATTGATATAAGTATCCTATTTTTCATTTGCGAATTTTTTATTGGCAAAGTTCGGCAGAAAAAATGACTTCGAGATAAAACAAGTTTTATTCGCCGGATTTTTTGGCGAGATTTTTTCGGATTCGGCTTAGATATACTGGTGTGACGAGAAGATAAGAAGCTATATCACGTAATGAGACGATGTCTAAAATCTCAGGATATTGGGAGATTAAGTCAAGATAGCGTTCTGTAGGTGTCTTTCTGTATAGTTCAAGTTGACGGGAATAAATTTCACTGAACAGTACACCATTTACAGCAGAAAGATTGCCGTCAAAGGATGCGTAAAATACATTTCGTGCCTCTTGAGTTCTTATTTGGCATACCGAAGTGTCGGTTCCTGCTTTTATTGTGACTCCGGAGGAAAGCCCATTGAAAGAGTTGTAATAATCAGCTACAATCTCTCCCTCAAAAGCAAAGCCTACAACCGCGTCATTGCCCGAAGAGGTCAAGGTCGTATATTTGAAATACCCCGATTCTATTACACCAAGATTTCTGGCAACATATCCCTGCTGGACGAAAACATCATCCTTAGGGTAATGGACAATACGGCCATTCTCATGGCAATAATCCTTAATTGCCGTGAGGTCAATCAGAGAGTCGTATTGATTGAACTGCGCCATATACCAACACAAAATTAGCGATTTTTTTCTCATAGCCATGCAATACAGAGCCTCAAATCTTTGGAGACTCGAAAAAGAATCGCATTATATATTGCAGGGTGTTCGTTGATGATGTGATTAGATGGCGTATATTCATTGGTGAAACCGCATCCCGGAAAGTCTGTGTTGTGGAACTTCCGGGATGCGGTTATTGTGGGACGATTCTTGATTGTAGTAATTAAGGAACTGTTCTTTAATCTGTCAGATTAAGAAGATGATGTGTCGGAGGTCATGGGATAGCCTGATATGCGGCGATGGCTTTCTCGAATGCGCCCAGTACGTCTGACATCTTATAGAGACCATCCGCATTTTTATCGACTCCCTCCAGGCTGAGCTGATAGACCATGGGCGGATTGTCAAGATCAAGCAGCTCCATGTTCTTGAGTTGATTTACCGACTGATAGACGATATTGATGTCCGCATATTCCTCTCCGTCGGGTCCGACAAATTTCTCGAAGACAATTTTTGAACCGATCGGAGTTTTCTTCTCTATGGCATTGGGAAGTTCATAGTCTTCGATTCCGAGAGCTTTCGCTACGGAAGAAAGGTTTGAATCATGGCCGACGAGGAATGTGAATTTGCGGTCGGGAGAGCGAAGCTCGTCATACATGTATTGTACCAGAGGATAAGCTACGTTAGAAGCTACTACCGGGGCGGTGAAAAGAACGTCCTGATATGTATCCTTCACGTGGGCGAGCCGTTCCCAGTCCTTGCGGGTCAGTTTGTGGCCGAAAGCTGCCTTTATCGAATCGGGCTGTTCATAATATTGAAGTATGAATGCGTCGCTTGCGGAGTTGAGTTCCTTGAGTGCTGACCCCGCTTTCATGGCCGGTTCTTTGAATTTTTCAAGAACGATTTCTGTATTGTAATTGTCGAATGCTTTCAGATAAGGATCGTTGGCCTTTGCCATAGGAGAATCCTTTACATCGAGCACTTCCATCATGAGTTCATAGTCCGGCTTTATGTTTTCATTTATTCCGACGATACCTTTTTTACCACCCATTTCATTGATCTGTTTCATGGCGATCTCTATGAATTCGGGACTTACCTTCGTAAGCTGAGGATTGAAAAGAGGATCCATCTTTGATGGGGTGTAACGATGGTTGACAGTTACTCCGCCGACCGGCATGAATCCGGATGTGAAGTATTGGGCTGTGGCGATACATCTTTGCATAGAATTGGCAATGACGTTAAGGTCATCTGCCGTCGGAGTATAATTTTCAGGAAAAAGACCGGCATCGACCGCCCATTTGCGGAAATATTGGCCCATCTGTGTTTCAAGGACACCCCCTCGAAGAGTCAGCTCGCTCTTCCCGGCTGTCCATTTGTTCCATTCATGAGGAGTCATGCGTCCGAGAGCGGATTTGCTGTCAGACAGCGGTGACCGGATGTTATGCCTGCTAAGGACTACAGCCTCTTTGAGCTTGTATTTGTCCTTGAAATCCTGACTGCGCTGTTGTTGGGCTTCTGAGTTCAGTGAGGTGCCTAATATGAGGAAGGAGGCAATCAATGCTGTAAATAGGTTTTTCATAATATCAGCTTTTTCTAATATGTTAAGACCTTTTAAATTCAAACACTCTTTTAACTGAATATGTTTTAAAAATTGTTGCAATATGTTTTTTAACATGTTTCAAAACTGTTAAATCACGGTGCTTGTTAAAAATCACAAAACACACAGACAGCAGTTTGAAATAAAATATAGATACCCAAAATTTCATGCTATGAAAACTACAATATTACTATCCGCTGCGTTTCTTACAGTTTCCGCAATGATTCCTTCTGCAATGGCGCAGGATGAAAAACCTAAATTCAAATTTACACCTGCCGGACGAATATTGCTTGACGGTGCGTTGTTCGCGCCCCATCATGACGGGTTTGCCGACGGTGTGGCCGTTCCTGATATCCGTCTCGGCGGAAAAGTCGAATATGGCAATTGGCTTGCAAAGATAGATGTGGGATATGCTTTCGGTAAGATCGGCATGAAAGATGTCTATCTGCAGTATAAATTCAATGACAATAATCTTCTGCGGGGTGGTTATTTCGTGCATCAGTTCGGATTGCAGTCTGCAACTTCGAGTTCGATGAAGCCGAGTTTCGAGGCTCCCCTCACTGACACATATATGAATGCCACCGGACGTAATCTCGGATTCATGTACATGTATGACAAAGGTCAGTTCCTGGCAACGGCCAGTGTGATAGTGGGCACGAAACTCACCGAACATGCCAACGATGCTGGGAAAGTGAGTGTCGGAGGAATTTCCCGTTTGCTGTGGCGTCCGCTTCATTCCGAAGGAAAAGTAGCGCAGGTCGGTGTATCGGGCTGGTACCAGTCTGCATTTCATGAGGCCATAGAGAAAGAAGATGGAACTCCTGGTGTGTCAAAAGGATTTTTCGACTATTCTGCCAATTATCCTACGCGTGTGGATCAGATCACATTGCTTTCGACTGATATAGAGAATGCGCGTGGAGTCTTCAAACTTTCTCCCGAAATGCTTTTTTCAGCCGGGCGATTCGCACTTGAAGGCCAATACTATTATATGAATGTAAACCGCAAAGATGGACATGCGTTCGTGTCGAACGGCGCTTACGGATTGCTCCGAGGGCTTATTTTCGGAGACAGTTCCTATGCCTATTCATCGGCCGACGGCGGTCTTGCCACTCCGAAACCCAAAACTCTCGAATGTGTGCTTGGATACAATTATACGAATGCCAACAGCAACAAGGCGGCTATATATGGCGGTATCAGCAATGATTTCTCAGTAACTTTCAATTATTATATCAATAAGTATATGCTTGCACGTCTCAGATGGTCGTATACCAATGTGCGCGGATCTTCTGCAGTTCCTGACAATCATGTCAACATAATCGAGGCCAGAGTGCAGTTCAAGTTCTAAAATAAGAGTTTATACCGATACGTTAGAGATAACGGGAGGGGCGGCTGTCCTTCTCGTTATCTCTAATTTATATTTGTATAGACATGACAGGAGCTCTGTGGATATTGGTTTTTACTGTGGCGGTCGGAATAATCCTATATATAGGAGAGCTGCGGTGGAGACGTAAGGCAAAATTTAATGGTGTAGAAAAGGGGGATAGTGAAATTCCGGAAAGCACTACTGTGGACGATAAGAAGGTAAGTTCGGAAGAAATCTCGTCTGAAAGTTCGGAAGGAGAGGAATGTTGCGGGTTGCATCTCGTGTGTGAGAAAGATTCGTTGTCTCCTATGAGTGATGAAATTCTTTATTACGATGACGAGGAGCTGGACCGGTTTATTGGACGGCCTGCAGATTCATATTCTGCGGAAGAAACCGAAGAATTTCGCGATGTGCTTATGACTTTGCGCCCGGAAGACGTTCCCGGATGGGCAAGAAGCATCACTCAGAGGCGTCTTGAACTCCCCTCGGATGTGCGTGATGAGCTGCTTATACTCGTCAATGAGCAAAGAACACGAAAATAGCAAAATTTAATTTACATTCATTAACATTTATAAACACATTTTAATCTGACTGATTTACAATAAGATAAACGGATAAAAGCGGAAAAACGCGAAAAAAGTTCGAACAAAATTTGCACAGGGTGGTTTTTTGCACTAATTTTGCAACCGCAAACGGGAAACAGAACGCCACTCACGAGAGCGA
>ERZ860264.1365-NODE-1365-length-17039-cov-3.714143_pt1 | contig 17039 bp, 12 predicted proteins | sample MGYA00509980_ERZ860264 | MGnify/ENA primary metagenome ERZ860264 (study PRJEB30046, sample SAMN00715212) | human gut metagenome | study: EMG produced TPA metagenomics assembly of the A metagenome-wide association study of gut microbiota in type 2... | reverse complement strand
ATGCGTGACTGCTTGCAGGCAAAGCATTCTGTCCATGAGCTGAGTGAACGAACATGAGGTTTTTATATTGTGAAGAAATGGAATAAAGAACGATTCGCGACGATATGGGAAAATCTGGAGAGCATGATCAAACTTCGAAGTCTGCGGGCAAGAATTTTCCTGCTGATTCTGGTGATCGGACTGGTCCCCTGTATTGTCATGCGGCACGGTATCGTAAGCAATTATGAGGATATGGCGGTGGAACAGCGGATCACGGTGGTGCAGAACCAGTTGATGATCCTGGCGAACCACCTGGTCAGCAACAATTATTTGAGCAGCCACGGCGTCAGAGAGGATACCGGCAATTCCCGAGAGGTCATCAATGCGGAGCTGGAGATGCTGTCCAATCTGTACGAAGGCCGTGTGATGATCATTAACAAAAACTTTAAGGTGGAAAAAGATACCTACGGCATCAGTGAGGGGAAGACGATCATTTCCGAGGAAGTCATTAAGTGCTTTCAGGGGGAAAATATCTCTCACTACGACCCGGAGCACGGTTACATAGAGATGACTACTCCCATCATGGATACCACAGCCAATACCACGGACGAGAACGGTAAAAAAAATCCCGATGCGATCCGAGGTGTCATGCTGACCAGTATTTCTAATGACAGTATTGTAAATGCCAGGGAAGTGTTGAACCGCAAGGCATATATCATGGAAGTGATCATGATCGTGGCAATCCTGGCGCTGGCAATTCTGCTGTCCAGAGTGCTGACGATGCCTTTCAACAGAGTTACCCAGGCGATCAATGCGGTGAGGGAAGGATTCAGTGATGAGACCATCTCTGTGCCTGATTATGTGGAGACGGTACATATCGTGGATGCTTTTAACCAACTGTTGAAGCGCATGAAAGCACTGGACGACTCGAGACAGGAATTTGTAGCTAATGTGTCCCACGAACTGAAGACTCCCATGACATCCATCAAAGTACTGGCGGATTCCCTGCTGGCACAGGACGACGCTCCTGCGGAGCTGTATCGTGAGTTCATGGAAGACATTACATCCGAAATCGATAGAGAGAATCAGATCATCACCGACCTGTTGGCACTGGTGAAGATGGATAAAAAGGTACAGGACCTGAACATTGTATCATTGAATATCAATGATCTGACAGAATTGATCCTGAAAAGACTGCGTCCTATCGCCCGGAAAAAAGATGTGGAAGTCGTATTTGAGAGCGTTCGCCCCGTAGTAGCGGAAGTTGATGAGGTTAAGATGACGCTGATCATGACGAATCTGGTAGAAAATGCCATCAAATACAACAAGGATCATGGCTGGGTAAAGGTGGTACTGGATGCGGATCACCAGTATTTTACTTTTGAAGTCAGCGATTCCGGAATCGGTATTCCGGAGGAATCCCTGGCACACATCTGCGAGCGTTTTTATCGTGTGGACAAGTCCCATTCCAGAGAGATCGGAGGAACCGGACTGGGGCTGGCGATCGCGAAGAGTGCGGTGCTGATGCACAAAGGATCCCTTACGGTGACCAGTACAGAAGGACAGGGATCCTGTTTCCTGGTGAAGATTCCGCTAATGTATATAGCGTCTTAGAAGGACTGTGAATTATGAAGAAAATAGTAAGTTATATGATGACAGGAATATTGCTGTTGTCGTTTTTGTTGACCGGATGTGGTTCGCCAGAACCCCAGACTGGGAAGAAAATGTCCATGTATTATATCAATACAGCGGAGACGAAGGTTGAGGTACATGAACAGTATCTGAACACGAAGACTTTGGACGAACAGTTGGATGAGACCATGAGGTATCTCTCGACGACTCCGGAAAAGCTGGAATATAAGGCACCTTTGGATATGGGATTCCGGGTCCTGGATTATGAAGTAGAAGATGGAAAACTACTGATCAACGTAGACAAGGCGTATTCGGAACTGTCTCCCACCACGGAGGTGCTGGTGCGTGCGGCCATCGTAAGAACGCTTACGCAGCTGCCCAATGTGAAGTATGTGGGCATTACCGTAGAGGACAGCCAGTTGTACGATAATGCCGGGGAGATGGTAGGCTGGATGAATGCCGATCAGTTCATCAATAATGACGGTAACGAGATCAATACCTACGAACTGGTGAAGGTAAAGCTGTATTTTGCCAATGCGGCTGGGGATAAACTGATCGCTTCATACAGAGAAAAGCATTATTCCACCAATACACCTCTGGAGCGTTTTGTAGTGGAAGAGCTGATCGCCGGTCCCAGCGGACAGATCGAGGGATTATATCCGGTGATCAATCCGGAGACGAAGATCGTCAATATTCTGACTAAGGATGGAATCTGTTATGTAAATCTGGATTCCAATTTCCTCACGGTGATAAATAACGTATCCACGGAAGTGGCAGTTTACTCTATCGTGAATTCGCTGGTAGAACTTGACAATATCAATAAAGTACAGATTCTGGTCAATGGCGAAGTGCCGCCTACTTTCAGCAATTCCACGTTTGAAAGAAACCTGGATTATGTTACGACATTGGAACAGTAAATATTTACGGATATGGATTGCTTTGCGTTTTATCGCAGAGACAGTCCGTTCTGTGGTGCAGGCGCGTAAGACGTATGCAGAAAGGAATTTAATGAGACGACCACTTTTTACAGTGTGTTTGTGTCTCGTGACAATAATCGCAATCATGAGAATACTGGCAGGGGTGGGAACCGGTGAAGATACCGGCCTGCCGCCTGACGGAAGTCCGGTGAAGATCACGGGACGGATAGACACAAGAAGTTCTGAAGAAATTATTCTAAAATCAATTTCTATTATTCAAAACGATCAAGAATATTCCTATTCTGGAAAATTACAATGTGAACTGGAAAATATGAAAACGGCAATGATCACTGCAGGTGCTGTAACCGAAGAAGAGAAAACCCTTAAGATCGGGCAACAGATCGTTCTGGAAGGGACTTTTGCTTTGTTTTCGACCGCGACCAATCCGGGAGAATTTGATGCGCAGGCATACTATGCGGCCAAGGGGATTGGTGGCAGAGTACGGAAGGCACAGATTCTGGCCGCAGGGGAGAAGTACAGCTTTTTGCGGGAAAAACTGTATGGATTCCGGCAGGTGTTGCATGACAGGCTTGCAGAAGTTTTTCCTGCGAAAGAAGCCTCCGTTATGCAGACATTGTTGCTTGGGGAGAAGGAGGAACTGGACGCTGAGGTAAAGGCGCTGTATCAGAAAAACGGAATTGCCCATATCTTAAGTATTTCGGGATTACATATTACTCTGCTTGGAATGGGGGTATACCGGTTGCTTAAGAGACTGGGATTACCTGTCAGGGCGGCAGCAGTGGGTGGTGCAATGCTGCTTCTTATATATGGTGTGATGGTGGGCATGAGTGTGTCTGCCAGCCGTGCCATCGGAATGTATCTGTTGCAGATGCTCGGGATATTTGTGGGCAGGACTTATGACATGTTGACAGGGCTGGGACTGATGGCACTATTGCTCGTCTTACAGGAACCGGAGCGACTTTTTGATGTGAGCTTTTTAATGTCCTTCGGAGCGGTGCTGGGGATCTGCATTCTGACGCCGGTGTTTTCCGGGGGGTGTTGGGAAAGGGATGCAGATGCGGAGTCAGAAGTCAAAGGGATATCGACATGGCTTCGTACCGTGGCAGATATTCTGGGGGATTCCGCCTATGAGAGAAACAAGTACCGGGAAGGCTGGCGCAAGGTGGCGTATGAAGAAATTCGCCGTATGGTGTCTGCGGTCAAAGGAGGCTTTGCTGCCAGTGTGGGAGTCATCCTGTTTACACTGCCCGTACAGTTATGGTTTTTTTATGAAATCCCGGTCTATTCGGTGCTGTTGAATCTGTTGGTGCTGCCATTTATGAGTGCGGTAGTGGCGGGAGGAATCCTGTCGTTGATTCCGGGACTTGGTATTGTGGGGACGGTGGATTGTCTGATCCTGTGGTGGTATGAGTGGATCTGTGAAAGATTCGGAGAACTGCCGGGAGCGGTATGGTGTGTGGGGCAGCCTGAGAGATGGCAGATTGCTTGTTATTATGCCGGGATATTTCTGCTGGTCTTCGGCAGAAAATATGTGGAAGCATGGAAGAAACGGGAAACGTATGGGGAGGAAAATGTTCCGGGAGACAGGCTGCATTCTGCGAGAACCCCATGGTGTCTTATAACGAGAGGAGCGGATGAAAGCATCAGGAATAGAAAAAGGGATTGTAAGGGAGAGATGATGCATAGGAACAGAGTCCCGCACCTGATCGCAGCTGTGATGATCCTAGGATTATTGATTGGTTTGCTCACAGGAAATTTTGATTGTGGGAGTCGCGTGACTTTTCTGGACGTGGGGCAGGGCGACGGCATCGTGGTGGAGACCGGGCAGGGAGCCTATCTGTTCGACTGTGGCAGCACCAGCCGGAAGAACATCGGGGAATATGTGCTGAAGCCTTATCTCAAGAGCCGTGGCATCTCATCTCTTCGCGGTGTATTTGTTTCCCACCCTGATGAAGATCATATGAATGGAGTATTGGAATTGATGGAGAACGGTGAGGAATGGGGGATTACTGCTGAGCAGTTGTTCCTACCAGCGATCCGAGAGTCGGAGCGCAGGGAAACCTTTGAGCAGCTGCTTGCAGCGGCGGAGGATGCCGGGATACCGGTAAGCTACATAAAATGCGGCGATGAGATCAGAGACAGTCAACTTAGGTTGTTGTGTCTGCACCCAGAGGAGAATACGACCCTTGCAGATGCCAACGCCTATTCGGAATGCTTTTATGTGGAGGTATTTGCGAAGAAGATGAAGCAGGAAGCAATAGACGACAGGAAAGCCAATGACGCAAGTGGGGCATCTGCCATTGGGAAGATCAGCATTCTTCTGACCGGGGATGTGGAAGGAGAAGGGGAACGGCAATTGACGCAGAAATTGCAGGCGTTGCAGGAATCGCAGGCGTTGCAGGAATCGCAGTCGTTGCAGGAATCCCGGTCGCTGCAGGAATCCCGGTCGCTGCAAGAATCCCGGTCGCTACAGGAATCGCAGTCGCTACAGGAATCGCAGTCGCTACAGTTAACCAGGAGATTGCAGGAACAGCGCGGACAGAGGAAGTTCAGGGTAGATATACTGAAGGTAGCTCATCATGGCTCCGGCTATTCCACCGGCACCGAGTTCCTTACCACCGCCAGTCCTGTCACCGCGATCATATCCTGTGGCCGCAACAATTCCTATGGACATCCCCATGTCGAGACGCTGCAGCGATTAGAGGACGCCCGGGTGCCCTGGTATGGCACCATGGACTACGGAGCCCTGACGGTGACTGTCGATTCTCATGGGAATCGCCTGCATGGGTACCTGAGGCGGAAATAAGACGTGATACCCACGGCATTTGAAAAGTGTGGGTATGAGAGACAGGAAGAAGGCATGATACCCACGGCATTTGAAAAGCGTGGGTATGAGAGACGGGAAGAAGGCATGATACCCACGGAGCACAAAAAGTGTGGGTATGAGAGGCAGGAAGAAGGCATGATACCCACGGCATTTGAAAAGCGTGGGTATGAGAGGCAGGAAGAAGACGTGATACCCATGGAGCACGAAAAGTGTGGGTATGAGAGACAGGAAGAAGGCATGATACCCACGGTGCTTGAAAAGCGTGGGTATGAGAGGCAGGAAGAAGGCATGATACCCACGGCATTTGAAAAGTGTGGGTATGAGAGTCAGGAAGAAACTGAAATACCATCGCTTCTTAGAAAATATGGGTATATGCAATACAACAATAGAAGGGAGAATCATATGTTTGCGAATTATTGGGAGATACAAAATCGTGTAAAGTACATCAAGGAAGAATTAAGTCATATAGAAGCTGTGGAAAAGGAAATGCCTGCGGGAGAACTTATTGTAGCAAAGAATAATAAGAACTATAAGTGGTATTTTCATAATCAGAATACCACGATATATTTGCCGAAGAAAGAAATTGAACTTGCTAAGAAATTAACATTAAAAAAATATTACCAGTTGCGTAAGGAAGAATTACAAAGAGAGTTGCAGGCATGCCAGATGTATATGCAGAAGGCGGATTGTAAGAAAGATATGTTGGAAAAAATGTTGGACAATGCGGAATATGAACGGCTTTTAGGAGGACGAAGACATTCTGTTAAAAAAGAGCTAGAGAATTGGATGAATGAAAAATATGAGAAAAATGGCAGTCATCCTGAGAACCTCATTGTAAAAGGAACACAGGGAAAATTTCTGCGTTCGAAGTCAGAGGCTATTATAGATAAGGTCTTGTACACAAATGGAATTCCCTTTCGATATGAAGATAAACTCGTCCTCGAGAACACTTTTTTGTATCCGGATTTTACAACCAGGCACCCTAAAACGGGACAGGTATATTATTGGGAACATTTTGGATTGATGGATCAGCCGGAGTATATAAACAGAGCTTGCCAAAAAATAAAAATGTATTGTGAAAACGGAATTATACCAGGGATAAATCTGATTCTGACATATGAGACAAAAGAGAATCCCTTGTCAATTGATCAGGTGGAAAAAATAGTGAAAGAATATTTCCTATAGAAAAGGATATTATGGTACAATTTATAAGAAAACATTCCAAGGAAGGGGAAATTGATATGAAGCACCTGATCATTGTAAAGTTTAAAGAAAATGTATGGGCCAGGGAAAGCGAGGCGAGCAGAGAGATGCTTGCGGATATCCGGGAAATCTTCGATCGGACGCAGCAGATCGAAGGCGTCCATACAGTGAATATTTATGAAAATGTGACGCCGAGACCGAACCGGCATGACCTGATGATCGAGATGGAGATGGCTCCGGAGGCGCTGCCTGTATACGATGATTCCGCGGCTCATCAGGAATGGAAGGCAAAGTACGGGGAGTATATTCAGACTAAGACCATTTTTGATTACGAATAAAGTATATAATTTTATGAGATAGGAGAAAACGAGAATGAAAGAAAACCAGAATATGATTGCAGGTCAGATCAATTAACAGATGACAGAAGGGCTGGAGTCAGTTATGGAAGAATTTGATATCAGAGAAGCTACGCCGAAAGATGCGGAGAAGATCATCGCATATTTAGCACAGGTAGGTGGAGAGACAGATTATCTGTCCTTTGGAAAAGAAGGGCTTCCTATTTCGATAGAAGAGGAAGAGAAATTTATACAGAATATAAATAAGGAGGAACATTCCGTTCTCTATGTAGTATGGAAAAATGGAGAGATCATCGGAGATGCCAGCCTAAGCGGATTCTCCAGAAGGATGAGCCACCGCGCCGAATTCGGAATCTCTGTGGTCAAGTCGGAATGGGGGCAGGGAATTGGTAGTGCACTGTTACAGAAATGCATTATGTATGCTAAAGAACATGCGATAGAACTGATCAATCTGGAAGTCCGAAACGATAATATACGCGCTATTCATGTCTATGAGAAATATGGCTTCCGGAAAATAGGGACCTCACCGGCGTATTATAAGATGGACGGAACATATTATGATTTCGATCTGATGGTATTAGACCTGAGAAGGGAAAGGCGGTAGTTATCGTTATCGCCGCGGCCGTCATCGCGAAGACCATCGAAGGAGCGACGATAGCGGAGCAGAACTCAGCACGATCGTAGTACAGATGCATTAACACAGAAATATAAAGAAATACAAAGTGACCCCAAGAACCGCAAAGAAACACAAAGGAGCCATAACACCATGGAAATATTTGACATCGTAGATGAAAAAGGCATTCCCACAGGGGAGACCATAGAACGCACACAGGCGCATGAAAAAGGTGTCCGACACAGAACCGCCCATATCTGGATCGTGAGGGAACAGGACGGAAAAGCCCAGCTGTTATTACAGAAGCGTTCCGCAGAGAAAGACAGTTTTCCGGGGCGGTTCGATACCTCTTCTGCCGGGCATATTCAGGCGGGGGACGAGCCGGAAGAGTCCGCAATCCGGGAACTTCACGAAGAACTGGGAATCCGGGCAGCAAAGGAGGATCTTACATTCGCCGGATGTTTTGATATTCAATACGAAAAAGAATTCTATGGAAAAATGTTCCGGGACAATGAAGTGGCATTCGTCTACATGTACACCAAGCCTGTAGATGCTAAAAAGCTTACCCTGCAAAAAGAGGAAGTGGAGAGCGTGGAGTGGTTCGATATGGAGGAACTGGACACCGCATTGCAGCCGCCCAGAGACCAAAGGTTCTGCGTCCCTATGGAGGGCTTCCAGATTGCAAAACAATGGTGGGAGAGCAGAAGATAATTAAACTGTCTCTACAGGTCTGACTGGCAGACAGAATTGCAGCACATGCGAGAGATGATTTCGACGCCGGAGGTTTTGGTGTATTACGATGCCATATAGCAGGCAACGGAAGAATTCAGACAGGCAGAGTAAAAAAAGAGCTGCCCTCATAATGAGGACAACTCTTTTATTTTAATAAGATTTTCACCAGATGAAATTACTTCACAGTTACGGAAGTGATGTGAGGGTTCACACCTTCGTACCAGTACAGGAAGCCTTCCATATCAACAGTGTCACCGATCTTTAAGTTCTTTACAGCATTGTAAACATCGGTGGTGTTGTCGCACAGATAAGACTCAACGGTGAAGGTATAGGTCTGACCATTCAGAGATACGTTGAAGTACAGGTCGTTACCGTCTTCGCCGGAACCGTCCCAGTTGTACAGGAAAGCAACGTCATTGCCGTCAGCATCCTGACCAGCAGCTTCTACGGTCATGCCCTTGAAAGCTACGAACTGGTTCTGGTAGTTGATCAGATCATCGGTACCTAACAGATCGGTCACATCGGTAACGGGAGCAATGTAGCTGCCCTCTTCGATCTCGAAGGTAGCACCTTCGGCAATCTCTACTTCACCGGACCACTCGGTCTTATAACCGGTTACCTTAATCTTGGTACCGGGTACCAGCTTTGCATAATCCTCTTCGGAACATGCGGCATTATAAATGAAGTAAGCACCGTCCTGATCCTGGGTGTACAGGGTAGCCTTGTCTTCCCACCAGGACTGTTTAGCCTGAACATAAGCCTCGATCACAACTTCGGAATCGAGATCAGCAGCCATGTACTCTTCATAGGTCATAACACCCTCGGACTTCTCATCAGCAACAGCTTCAGCAGCCTCGGTAGAAGCTTCTGTAGTAGCTTCGGTAGCAGCCTCAGTGGTGGCAGCAGCGGTAGATTCAGCAGCAACGTCTGCATTGCTGTTTCCACATGCAGCGAGAGACAGAACCAGAGCCATAGCCATGGTTAATGCAAGTGTCTTCTTTTTCATAATAATCCTCCATTCCTGCGCTTTGTGGCGCATATGGGTCTGTGCAGATACACAGACATCTCCTCAATTTATCCGGTGCGCTCAGACACCGAACAGTTCCATTATACCTGAAACACAAGATAAATCAAGGCTTTTTGCAAAAAGAGCCCCATCCGCAGGAGAAATACCATCAGAAGCTATCTTACGAATGGGGCTGAAAAATTACTTTTTTCTGTTTTTTAAATATTCTCGCCCTACATACAGCAGGATCAGGATCCAGGTGACTGCAAGTGTGCTTAACAGGATCACGGAAGTCCGGGGCATGGCACCAAGTTCCTTTTTGCCGAAGGAGGCGTCACTTCCCTGGCCGAGACGGTACAGGCTCTCCACATCACTGTAAAGCTTTTGCATGTAGGCATCATCCACAGTTTCTTTTCTGCGGGTGGACTTCACTACGTTTTCAATCAACTGTCCGGAAGCATCACGTAAGGATGCGGAACCGTTAAATACCGGTGTGACAAAAGTATTGTCCACATGATCCAAAAGTAGTTTGGAAGCTTCAATCTTCACTGCATAATGTGTACCGTTATCCGCACCGCATTCGGACAGATAATCCTGATACTCTGCGGAGTTCTGTGCCTTAGAGGTTACAGGTACATAACCTTCTGTCTCGGAATAAGCGATCTGCACATCGTTGGTGAGCAGATACTGGGCAAACAGCCAGGATGCCAGTACTTCCTGAGAGTCCGATTTATTGAAAACGCAGACGGAAGGACCCTGAGAGATCATTTCGGGATGCTCCGGGTCAAACTGGGGAATCATCCGCACGGCGGTCTCAAACTGCACCAGAGAATCCTCGCTGATATCCGACAGCGGAGCGTCCGTACCCATCCAGGTGGCTCCGGCAGTGGAATCAATGGCGAAAATACATTGCCCGGCATTCAGGAAGTTCGCAGGATAACCGGAGATCTTGAAGGTGGAAAAGGCACCGCTCTTTACATGTCCGGCAATACCATACAGGAGATCCGTGGTGGTATCGTTGAAAAGTTCAATGCTGCCGTCAGCCGTGGAATATCCTGCGTTCTTTTGCTTTAACATCTGGATCATCATGTTGTCGGTGGACTTGTAGATAAACGGGATCAGTACATTCTGTCCGTTGGCTACATAGGTGCCGTCCGCATTTTTGGCGGTGGCAGCCTCGGAGACTTCCCAGATGAAGTCCCAGGTCAGTACATCCGGCAGAGTATATCCAAGATTTTCCACGTAGGTCTTATTCACGTAGCAGGCTTCGGTGGAACGCATGTAGGGTACGGCATAGTAATGACCGTCGATGGAGCATTCATTCAGAAACTGGGGAATGACTTCTTCTCTTGCAGGACCGTCATAGGCAAGTTCCGTGCCGCCCAGACCGTATTTTTCATCGGCAAACAGGTCATCCAGAGGAACTACGGTATTCTGTCCGGTGAGGTAGGTGGCAATGTGATCTGGGTAGGTGATGCAGACATTGGGTGTCGTATTGGTGGAAATATTGGTAATGACATCGTTGTAAATTTTGCCGTAATCCGTGTATAAATTCAGGTTCACCGTGATATTGGGATACAAGGCTTCAAAATCTGCAATGGCTTTTTTGTAGATTTCTGTCTGGGTCTTGTTGGTATCGTTTTTCGCCCAGAAGGTGATCTCATAGTTTCTGGAAGTATCGAATTCCTCCGGAACAGCGAATTCCGGCAGCCCCTTGGACCCATGGCAGCCGGTCAGAGACAGGGACAGCCCGCCCAGGGCACATACGAGTGCCAGCTTTTTGCTAAATTGACTCATCCTTTGGTACCTCCCCTGGCAACACCTGCCATGACTTTTTTACGGAATACGAGGAACAACACCACCAGAGGAACGGAGATCACGACCACCGCAGCCATCATGGCAGGGATGTTCTCTCTACCGAAACCATTCTCACGGATCTCCTGGATACCGTTGGACACCAGATAGTAATCCGGATCATCGGTGATCAGTCTGGGCCACACATAGGAGTTCCAGCATTCAATAACCTTCAGGATCACGATGGTGATCAGCGTGGGCTTGCAGATGGGCACCATGACCTTGCGCAGATATCGCAGATCAGAAGTACCGTCCACCTTGGCGGCATAATACAGCTCATCCGGAATCTGTGCGAAATTCTCCCGCAGCAGATAGATATAAAATACGCTGGTCACGGAAGGCAGGATCAGGCCGGTGAAGGTATTGCGCAGATCCAGGTTCGTGATGGTGGTGAAATTCGTAATGACCACCAGCTCGTTCGGAATCATCATCAGAGATAAAAATAACGTAAAGATCAGATCTTTTCCGGCAAAGTTCAACCTTGCAAAAGCGAAGGCCGCCAGGGTGATGACTACCAGCATAATGGCAGTGGTGACCACAGTGAAAAACAAAGTGTTCCACAGGTATCTTCCCAGAGAAACAGTGGTAAAAGCGTCCACGTAGTTCTGCAGAGTGGGAGACAGGGTGAAAAACTTCGGAATATATTCCGCATTATAGGAACCGTAGCTTTTTACGGAGGTCAGTACCATCCAGTAAAAAGGGAACAGTACGATCAGCGCCCACAGACACAGAAAAAAGTAGATGATCCCATTGCGGATATTGCCGTGGATCCGGGTGCGTTTCTCGATTCTTTCATAATCAGATGTAATATCAGACATCACAAAGACCTCCTTTCCTATACATAGTGGACATGCTTTTTGCTGACCAGCAGATTGATGCAGGTGATGGTCAGGACGATGGCAAACAGCAGGATCGCCGCAGCGGAAGCATAGGAAGGATATCCGCCGCTGTCGCCGTAGAGCATGTCGTAGACGTAGCCGACGATAGTATTCATCTCTGCGGCATTTAAGTTCGTGCCGAAGAGTGCCACGGCATCACTGTAGGCTTTGAATGCGCCGATAAAGCCGGTGATGATCAGGTAGAATACCATGGGGGAGATCATGGGCAGTGTGATCTTGGTGAACATCCGGAAACGGGAAGTGCCGTCCACTCTTGCTGCATTGTAGTACATGGGGTTCACACTGGCGAGAGCACTGGTCAGGATCAGGATCTTAAAGGGCATAACGATCCAGATGGTATAAAAGCACAGCACGAACATTTTCGCCCAGTAGGGTCCGTCGATGAAATCCACGGAGCTGCCGCCGAAAAACTGGATCAGTAGATTGATCAGACCGTCGGAGTAAGGAGTTTTTTTGAAAAGAATCATGAAGACCAGACCGACCGCCAGAGTATTGGTCACATAGGGCAGGAAAAATATGGTCTGGAACAGATCCCGCAGCGGTTTGATGGAGCTTAAGGCGGCGGAGATCAAAAGCGCCAGTCCGGTGGAGACAGGAACGGTGATGATGACCAGAATAAAGGTATTTTTCAATGCCTGTAAAAAGTACGGATCGTGGAGCACATAGGAGTAATTGTACATGCCTATGCCGTAAAAGGTCTGGGATGCAGAATTGTAACCCTCTTCAAAGGAGTACACGAATACGTCGATAAGAGGATAGATCATAAAAGCACCCAGAAACAGGAATGCCGGCAATAGATAGAGCCAGGCTTTCATATTTTGTTTTTCCATAAGAAACCTCAATTCTTTCTGCAGCCCATGAATACCGCCGGACTGCAAAATCGGATAAAATATTAAAAACGGATGCGTTCTTCGGTGTCGGTGCAAAAGAGGAATACTTTTGCGGGCTTTAAGCCGAAATGCACTTTTCCGGTGGGAAGAGATTTCCCTTCGTCCGCATCAATGATGGAACGGATGGTAACGTTCTGGGACTTCTCATGGGTGGAAACAATGCTCACATCCCGGCCCATGACCTCCAGACGTACCAGATCGCAGGAGAGCGGTCCGTCCTCTTTTAAGAGGAAGCCTTCCGGGCGGATGCCGACATGCACGGGCTGATCCGATACTCCGGGAGTGGACAGGACAGCCTCGGAGCCGATGTATAACTGCTCCTTTTTTACCTCACCGGAAAATACGTTGATGGGAGGTGTGCCGAGGAACTTTGCAACGAACAGATTCACGGGATCATCGTATACGTTCTGGGGCTTGCCGATCTGCTGTACGATACCGTCCTTCATCACGACGATCATATCGGAGATGCTCATGGCTTCGTCCTGATCGTGGGTAACGAAGATGGTGGTGATCTGCGTCTCCTGCTGGATCCGGCGGATCTCTTCTCTGGTCTGGAGACGGAGTCTGGCATCCAGATTGGAGAGAGGCTCGTCCAAAAGAAGAACGCGAGGCAGCTTGACTAAGGCTCTGGCGATGGCAACACGCTGCTGCTGACCGCCGGAGAGCTCATTGGGTTTGCGCTCTAACAGGTGATCGATCTGTACCAGCTTTGCCGCTTCCAGCACGCGCTTACTTATCTCTTCTTTGGAAAGCTTGTCAGCACCCTTCAGATTCTCCAGAGGGAACTGAATGTTTTTTTCCACAGTGAGGTGGGGGTAGAGGGCATAGTTCTGGAACACCATGCCGACACCGCGGTTCTCGGGCGGAAGTCCGGTGACATCATCTTCGCCGAAAAAGATCTTGCCCTCGGTGGGTTTCAGCAGACCGCAGATCAGATTCAGGGCAGTACTTTTGCCACAGCCGGAGGGACCTAAGAGTCCGATCAGCTTGCCGTCGGGGATCTCGAAGTCGAAGTCATTCACGGCAATGACATCCTCGCGGTTCTTCCTGCCGCGGACAGAACCGCGGGCGGGGAATTTCTTGGTCAGATGCTGTAATACGATTTTCATGTGTATATTTCCTTTCTTATAATGATAATGAATTCAAAATAAGTCGAACAGTTCAGTCCGCGCTATTCGCAAAGCCGCGTTATCACGCCTTTGCGCTAAATTCCATAGGAATCTTTCAAAATCCTACAGCGATTTGCACCAGGTGGATTTAAATTCCGTAGGAATCACGCAAATCGCTGGATATATGATCCAGGTCGGGGTATACGAAGCTTTCGGAGATGCCGAATACCCGCAGGCTTTCTATAAAGTATTGTTTCCGCCCGGAGGGAATAATGATTTTATACAGCATATTTTCATCGCAGATGTCTTCCAGACGTTCCAGAGAGTTATGTACGGTGAAGTTGGAGTACTGGGAGTACATGCGGAGGTTGTTTTCCGTGGAGCTGCAAGCCAGGATCTTGTTTTTCAATTCCGGATTGTGGTGGTTGTGTTTGAAGGCGGGCAGCAGCATTTCCTGGGTGGTGTCCGCATCAATGGGATAGATGCAGTTGCCGAAGCCTTCCTTCTCGTTCAACAGACCCGGTGTCAGTACCCAGACGCAGGCATCGGTGTCCGGAGTCTCCCGGTAAGTCTCCGTGGCGAAAAATACGGCAATCAGGGGAGACTGGGTCCAGTCTAACATTCTCGTGGGCAGACCGTAGTGCTGCATCAGGGAGACCCAGCCGGCATAATTGTGTTTGTCGGGAGGATTGTCCAGGATCTGTCTCGCCCGGATATAGAAATCATTGGCTATATAGCGTTCGGAGTCCAGTCTTTTCTGGCTTCGCTGGATGGAAGGGATCAGAGTCAGATCCGCGTTCTCTTCCCCGCGGAACCAGAGGCGGACGCCGTGCTTCTGGCGTAACGTACTGACGAACTGCAGGAGTTCATCGATGGTGCTTACTTTTTGTGTTAACATGATAGACCTCGTTCTTATTTTATCCTAGTTGGATGCCTGCGGATTGTTTTGTACTATTCGCATATCGGGGCATCAAGCTACTTTATTATAGATGGTTTTTCGCAGTTGTACAAGTAGCCATTCTGTGATATGGTAAAAGAAAGAATACGGAAAACGTTTTTATAATAAAAATAAAGCACACAGGAAGGAGTACACTATGGCAAAATGGCTTGATAATGCAATCTTTTATGAAATCTATCCCCAGTCTTTTCTGGATACCAATGGTGACGGTATCGGTGATTTTCAGGGTATCATAGAAAAACTGGATTATATTAAGGAACTGGGATGTAATGCGATCTGGATGAATCCCTGTTTTGCATCCCCCTTCGGAGACGCAGGCTATGATGTGGCGGACTACTATCAGGCAGCTCCCAGATACGGCACCAATGCGGACCTGAAGCGCCTGTTTAACGAAGTACACAAGCGGAATATGCATATCCTGTTAGACCTGGTGCCGGGACATACATCTGTGGCACATCCCTGGTTTAAGGAGTCCTGTAAGGCAGATCGTAATGAATTTACTGATCGTTATATCTGGACCGACAGCACCTGGGGACAGCTGGAAAACATGGGAAGTCTGTGCGGTATCTCCGAGAGAGAGGGCTCAGTGATCGTGAACTTTTTCGCACACCAGCCGGCACTCAATTACGGATTTTATAAAAAGACACAGGACTGGCAGCAGGATCCCGATGATCCGGGTCCTAAGGCGACGCTTGCAGAGATGGAAAATGTCATGCGGTTCTGGATCGGCATGGGCTGTGACGGCTTCCGTGTGGATATGGCAGGTTCTCTGGTGAAAAATGATGAGGACAGCAAGGGAAACATTGCTCTGTGGAGAAAGGTAAGAGCGTTCCTGGATGCAGAGTTCCCCGAGGCAGTGCTGGTATCCGAATGGGGAGAACCGGACAAGTCCCTGCAGGGCGGCTTCCATATGGACTTTTTACTTCATTTTGGACCGTCTCATTATAACGATCTGTTCCGCTGCGAGGAGCCTTTCTTCTCCGGAAGAGGTAAAGGCGATGTGGCAGCCTTCGTGGAGAAATATAAGGAAAATTATGAAAAGGCACAGCGCAAGGGTCTGATCTGTATTCCCTCCGGCAACCATGATATGGATCGTCTGGCGAGAAGCATTCATGGGGAGGAATTAAAGGTGGCATTTGCATTCCTTCTGTCCATGCCAGGTGCACCGTTCCTGTATTACGGTGATGAGATTGGTATGCGCTATGTGGAAAATCTGCACTCCGTAGAGGGCGGTTACGGACGCACCGGTTCCCGCTCGCCCATGCAGTGGGATCATACCACCAACGCCGGTTTCAGCGCAGCACCGAAGGAAAAGCTCTATGTCAAACAAGATGAATCTGCAGACCGTCCCACGGTGGAAGCGCAGATGGCAGATCCGGATTCTCTGTATCATGAGATTCAGAAATTAATTAACATCCGTCAGGCGCACAGTGCATTGCAGAGCCGTGGAGAGATCGAGTTCGTCTATGCCGAGGAAAAACAATATCCTCTGGCCTACCTGCGCAGTGATGACAACGAGAAGATTCTGGTCATCATCAATCCGGCGGACAGAGAGGTCAGCTTCGACGGAGACTATGCGGTAAAGGAAGCTTTATATACCTTCGGCGGTGAAGCTGTATTTGCAGGCGGAAAGGTTACTGTGCCCGGGGGCAGCGCCGGATTTTATCTGTTGTAGTTGGTAGAATGTATTTTAAAAGAAGTGGATGATCAGTCTGGCGTAGCGGAGGAGCTTTCGAAAAAATGATTGCGGCATCTCTAAAAAAATATGCTATAATGAGCGTAATGCTAGAGTATAAATGAAAAGAGAACCGTATGAATCAGGTAAATTATCAGAAAGAATTAGAGAAAATTTTAAATACCTTACAGGAGAAGGGCGAGGCAGCGTCGGATTACCGACCGCCCCGCCTGTTTCTGCATAGCTGCTGTGCACCATGCAGCAGCTATTGTCTGGAATATCTGTGCCGTTATTTTTTGATCACGGTATTTTATTACAATCCCAACATTTCCTTTTCGGAAGAATACCGAAAGCGCGTGGCGGAGCAG
>ERZ860264.1364-NODE-1364-length-17054-cov-14.212542_pt1 | contig 17054 bp, 24 predicted proteins | sample MGYA00509980_ERZ860264 | MGnify/ENA primary metagenome ERZ860264 (study PRJEB30046, sample SAMN00715212) | human gut metagenome | study: EMG produced TPA metagenomics assembly of the A metagenome-wide association study of gut microbiota in type 2... | reverse complement strand
GCATAAAATAAACACAAATTGTTTCGCTATATGGAAACAAAAGATTATCTTTGCAGCATAAAAACAACAACTTATGGAAGAAAAGGCTAAATTCAAAATCATCTACTCAAAAGATGCAGATGATTTTCTGAACGACTTACCAACAAAGATTAAAGACAAAATTATCTATAACATTGCCAAAGCCAAGTTTGTGATAGATCCGGAACTCTTTAAAAAGTTAGACGATACGGATATATGGGAGTTCAGAACATTCTATAACAAAGTAAAATACAGGCTGCTGGCTTTTTGGGATAAAGATAACGGAACAAATACCCTTGTTATTGCAACACATGGATTTATAAAGAAAACCCAAAAAACACCACCCAAGGAAATAGCGAAAGCCGAAGATATTAGAAAAGCATATTTTAATTCAAAAAAATAAAGCGTATGGAAACAATGAAATTTTATACAGAAGAAGAAATATTAGATAAGCACATAGGGAAAAAAGGCACTCCCAAAAGAGATCAGTTTGAAGCTGATTTAAACTCTTTCTTAATTGGTGAAGCCATTAAACAAGCTCGTCAGTCGAAGAACCTAACACAAGAGGAATTAGGGAATCTGATAGGAGTGCAGCGGGCTCAAATCTCCCGAATTGAAAACGGTAAGAATTTAACCTTTTCCACCATTGCAAGAGTTTTTAAGGCTATGGGAATAAGTGCTAAACTTGAAATAGGAAGCATGGGTAAAGTTGCGTTATGGTAACTAACTATACAACAAAATGTTATATCAAATCCGGGAGCGAAAACGCATCCCGGAAGCCTCTCTTTTTTATACACAAAAATTCATATTTACACAAAATTTAACACGCCTAAAAATTCTCCTTCCTTCCGCTGCGCTTGCTTTACCTTTTCCGTGATTTTCTTCTCACTTTCTCTCTCGCGGTCCGTCCGGATGGCAAGCGAAGCGCCTATAAAATCTCAAAAATCGACACGCGCGTATTACTGGCAATTTTGAGTTACTTTTGAGTACCTTTTTCGACATGGCTCAAACCCTTTATTCATGCGGAGTTTCGGATAGCTATTGCAACTTTTTTACGAGCTATTGCAACTTTTTTACGAGCTATTGCAACTTTTTTACGCAAAAATGGGGGTATTAAAACAATTATATTACAACTTTATTGCGTAATTAGTTGCAATAACATATATTTGCAACGTAAAACAATACAGTTATGGAGAATAAACCTATTATGTTGGCTCAAGCCAACGCCCTAACACAAGCAAGATACGATTTTAATCCTATCGAGAAGCGGTGTCTGTATCAGATCATCCGGGAAGTCCGCAGGCTGTTTATAGACAGTAATACCGGACAACGGGATTTATTCAACAATATGCGGGTTAAACTTACTCCGGATCTGCTCGCAGAATGTAGTGACAAAAGCAATATAGCCAAAGTTTACGAATCCCTAAAACGGCTTAGAAAACGGGATGTAGAAATAGATAACGAAGATGTTTGGATGAATACAGGGTACGTCACAATGGTAAAGCATGACAAACGGGCAAACATCTACGAGGTCGAGGTTTCTTCGGAGATCATGCCCTATTTAGTCGCTTTAGCCGAGAATTTCACAAGTTACGATCTAACGGTGGCAATCAGCCTAAAAAGTGCCTATTCGCAACGTTTTTATGAATACTGCTGCCAATTTAAGAACCGCACAAACAAGACCTTTTTCTTTTCCGTGGATGATCTCAAGAAAATGATGATGTTAGAGGACAAAAAAGGTTATGACAACTCAAGCAATTTTAAAACAAAAGTTCTCGATGTGGCTCAAAAGGAACTGAAAGAAGCATACGATAACGGGCAATCCGATCTGTATTTTGATTACCAAGTGAAGGACAAACAAGGGCGCAAGATCCTTTCATGGTTTTTCTTTATCCATACCAAAGAGGAAGAACAAAAAACCGATTACAAGACGGTCGGCGAGTGCATCCGGCAAATTCACAACATACTGTCAACCTTCTTTCCACGTGATAGCAAGTATGTGAAACGGGTAATAGCAGCCGTTAACCTTCGTCCGGATATAGCAATGGAACTAACCGATAAGATACAGAAGAAAGTAAACGATTACAGCCGGAAAGAAATTGCCCCTATCATCCGGTATGTATTACGAGAAGATTATAATATCATGTAAATCAAGATTATGAAAACAACAATCAAGGAAAATGATCGGGTTATTATCCCGGCTGAAATTAATGGCTTTGGGATAGATATAAAAGCAAGGGTTTCAAAAGTAGAAACATTTGCAGGTAGAACATTAGTCCAGGTCGATTACCTCGAACCGGGTGCAGATCCTGAAGGGGGTAAAGGGGGATGCTTCCATATTGAACAGGTTCTAAAACTGGTATAGGTTCCTGATCGAGCGACTGTGAACTAACTTCACAAAGAATATATTTTTTGTAGATTTTGTAGAAACCTAAATATATTCTTTATATTTTTGCACATAACTTATTTAATAACAATAAAATGGGTGATATACAATCAAGCACTATCAGAGTGCCGAAAAACGTACTTGAAGATATAAAAATATATTGCCGAAAAGCGGGGCAACCAGTCGGGGAATGGGTCGAAAAGGCTTGGTTCTTCCTACAAAAAAACGATTTCGACATCTACGATACCGAAGCAACCCCGTTCCTGCCCGTCCCGGCAGAGATCGAGAAAGAACGCAACCAGGTGGATGCGCTTTGTAAGCTGATGAGCGAGTTTATTATATCCCAAAGACAGATACAGTTACCCGCACCCGAATTTATCATCCAGGCAGCAACAGAAAAGGCACAAGCCGAAAGCAAAGTACATGAGCAAGCAAAGGAACTGGAACGGCTTCAGGAAGAGAACAAGGTTCTTCAGGAACGGATCGAGAAAGCACATAAAGAACTAATCCGGGTTCAGACCGAACAAAAAACATTCGGAAAAATCAAAGTAAATACAACATTATGAAGCACCCAGACCCAAAGTGCCAAGAAGCACAAGACGAGTTTTTAAGAAACTGCCCTCCGGAAGACAGGGAATTTCATGCCAGGGTTTTCCGCTATGGGAACGCAGCTTGTTGGTATCACCAATTAGCCAACAATCCCAGGAACGAAGATAGTCTGAAACTATACTTTGAGGAATGGTTACAGGGATTGCCTACCAATATCGCAACCGATATGAGAAAAAGAGGTTTAGAGTATTGTAAATCTGTGATTTCCTTTACTCGTTATGTAAATGAACGTACCGATATAGGCTTAGAAGAATGGATGCAAGAGCACTTATCGGAAGAGGATTATAACGCCTTTAAGACAAACAGTTCATCTATTGAAAAATAAAATATCAAAGGATTATGAACCCTTTTTAATAAGTTTTTGTTACATTTGTACAGTCGCATTGCGATTGTATTTTAGATATTGAATAAAAAAGCGTATAGCTGATTTCCAGGCAGGTGAAAAGTCGAAATTAAACCTGATGCCATGAGAACAGTCTACACGCCCACCTGTTATATCATAGCGGTGGGCGTTACCTGTCTGGCATCAAGGGCTTCGACTCCCACACCTGCGGATAGGCTAACTGCCCTTCCGCTTTTTTTATGTCCGGCTTGTCGGTAGGGCACAAGCTAATAAACTTTGTAACAGATGGAAAGAACACGGGAAATCTTGCCTGTTTTCATTGCAGGTCAATTATTCGATTATCTTGGGATCGGCTCGATCGAGCGCATGACTGCACAATCAAGAATTGAATATTTACGTTTAACCAGGGATCAAATCAAGTCCATAACGATGGGTTGTATATCCCGGACAGGCGTTTTTCTGGATGCTCTTCAGTACGTTCAATTTAATCTGTCTTTTGGCTCTCTACTGTGCGTATTCGACGATAACGAAAGGTGTTACAGGGCTTATTTTTTCAAGGATATTTTATTAAACTGAAGGAGATCAAGAGGGTAGTTGGTTACTCAAAGGGGGATGGCCTTACTTGTAGGGCTATTCCCCTTCTTTAAAAACATGAAAATCAAGAAGTACAATATTGTGTTATATAGCTGCCTGTTAGGGGTTGCGTGTATCTATGTTGCCTACTTACACCATGAACAGAAGGAAATAGCAAGGTTAAAGGCGGAGCACGATAAAACCAAAAGAGAACTATTTGAAACTATTTTCCATATCGACAGTTGCGATATGGACGAAATCGACACCGAAACGCTTCTGTACATAGTAAATATCATAAACAGAACCAATTGATAAACAAATGATTACTTTCGGAAAAATAGCTACCAAAGTCGATTAGGGTTTACCAATGTCAAAAGATATTCTGGTACGTATAATTTCCATTCCGGGATATATACTTTACTTTCGTACTTGTCTGTTAAATAGCGGGTGTGCGTGCCTTTTTTCCTCCGGCATATATCCAGGAATTGAGGATTTAAGTTTATCTGTGTTTGCAATGACAGGATAAACCCGGCACGTTGGTAAAGAGCCTGTTTATCATAAAGTGACAGATAATATAATAACTTACTTTCGTCTACTTCACCCACAAAATCAAGGTTGTACAAAAATTCTTCATACCCTCCGGCAAGGTCTAACCGGTCTGAACAGTCTATAATTGTACGTTCCAATTCGGTATAATATATATGCCTGGTTGCATCCTTTACGACACCTTCCCGGAACTTGTCCGGAGCATGACAATATTCTACAAATCCAAATTCAAACGGTTTAAACCTCTTTGGAGAGGAAAGGTAAACCCGGCTGAATACCTGGTTCTCCCACCCATAAAACGCCATAGCGGAATGATAGGACAAATAAGCTCCGTTTACCTCACAGCAGCCTATTTCATACTTATTTTCGTTCTCGTATTCAAATTTCATAATTCTAAAAATCAAAATGATAGTGATATCTTACGCCAAACACAGAAAAACACCTTTCCGGATTATACAAAATGATACTACGACAGCTCCGCATGTGGGCGGATCTGTACCCCTCGAGCAAAAATCGAGTGACAAAATGATATTTCAAAATCCCTTAAACCGGGGGCGTTCTTCCCTGGCTTGCGGGGCTTCTTCCTTCTGTTGTCTCTCCGGGCTTCCGGATAACATCAACTTGATTTCTTCCCTTACCTGGTTGTAGTACTCCTTTGGTGATCCTTGCGCCTGGGGACGTTCCAGGGCAGCCGGTGCGGGTCTGTCTGCGGGCATAAGCCGCTGTATAAAAAACGGCTTGTTACTCTCTACCGCTATACCGGCAAATTTACCTGGCTCAAACCCCAGGAAGTCAATCGGCTTGATTGCGTCCCGTTCCTGGACGCTCTCGCTTTGTCCGGCTGTCTTGGTAAATCCGGTTTGTGATCGGGATGCAGTTGTATAAACCCGGTCTTCCTTGCCGAACTGCTTCGACAGCCTTTCTGCCGTGATTGATGAAGATACACGCCCGTAAAAATGTGTGTTACAGGCTGCAAACAAAACATCTGCTTTATCCTTTCCGTACCCATCGACGAGCTGTGCAAGATCCTGGCACATGATAACCGGTGCAACCTGGTTACTCCTGCCGGTATTGGGTAATATCTCCAAACCTGGTATAAATACGGTCGGTGCTTCGTCCATCAGGAAGAAAGAACGGTGTTTGCCTGGTTGGTTCATCAGCTTGATCGCAACCGTCATAACCAGGGAACAAAGCGGGGCGAACGTCTGTACCAATGTCGGATAACTGCCAACGGTCAAAATGATAGGGTTTTCCGGATCGTTTACGTCCAGGCTGAAATCTTCACCGCCAAAGATGTACATAAGTTCCGGGGTGTTGATCTGCGCAATGATCGACTGCAATGTACCAATAACCCCGCTTACCTGCCCATCCGCCCCCCTCTCCATTGCATTATGAATGCTCATTGTCATTTGCTCGGTCTGCGGGTTCGTCTGAAGCAACTGCAAAAGTTCGGTGTCTTTGCTTGTCACCATTGCGAACACATGCGGAATATCGCAATACTCCGGGCGTTCCTCCTTCAGATACCAAATACAAGCGGTTAACAGATCGGTCGCTGACCTTATCCAAAAGTCCGGGTTCTTTATCCCCTCTTTCGCCAGGTTCATAATAATAGCCTGGGCGAACTCCCTTGCATAACTTGTATTAAGCAAATAGCGGGGCGATACGGGATTAACCCGGTATGACTGGGACGGATTATTAAAATCAAGATAAAAATGCCTTAGATGGCTTCTTTTTGACCTTAAATAGCTTTCCACGTCATTAGCCAGGGTAGGGAATTTAAAATCATACACCAAGCCAGCAAACCCCAAGCGGATGAACTCGGATAACAGGGGAACGGCTACACTTTCAGACTTCCCCGAACCTGCCGCACCTACGACAAAAACACCTCGATACGGGTTCCCGATGGTTAAAGGTGTCGATTTCGTCTCCAGGCGGATCACTCCCGGATCGATCACGTCCGGAACATTCCCCGCTTTTGCTTCCTCTGGCTTATTTTTCCGAAAGTACTGGTAAGCGAAATACCCCACACCACCCCAAAAGCCGATAACGACTAGGAACTTAATCAAAGGCAAAACAGCGTTAAATATAAACGCTATCGCTTTGAATATTACAACTATCAGCAACCCGCCTACTGCAACCATTGCCAAAATTATGAGCACGCCTTTAAGGGTGCTTTTATGCTTGTCTAAATCATTTAATAACATTGCCGTATAATTTACATTCCTAATCCAAAACCCTTGTCTTTCTTGCGTTTCCGGTTGTTCTCTATCTCGTTCTCGATGTGCTTCCGGCTGTGTCCTTCGTCCAGTTGTGCAGACTGCGGGCGTGCCTGTTCCGGAAGCCGTTCAGGTTGTGCCGGCTGCCGGGTCTGCTGCGTATCTCTTTCCTGTGCCTGTTTCCCGGCTTCAATCAGCTTGTTGATCGGGTTGTTTTGCTCCCGTTCCTGGCGTTGCCGTTCCTGTTGCTGTTTTACTGCCCGCTCGACCTGTTCCCTCATTTGTACCGGTGTGCCGTTCTTTATGGCGTTTCTATACTTGTAACTCTCCTTTACATCACGGTCAAAGCCTACCCGCTTATCGAAACGTTCCTCACAAGCCTGGTAAAATCCGGAACGGTCGAACCCACCTTTCACGTTGCCGCAATTCTTCTTCCCGGTGTGGTTCGTCTGCGGGCTTAGTTTCTTGGTATTGCTCCGGTCTTTCCGGCTCACGATAATGTGTGCATGCATGTCCGTAACCCCGCCTTTGTCACGGGAATAATGAACCTTTGCATAATATTCGATGTCGTTTGCATTCAACCCCTTTCCGAACCCTTCCGCATATTTTGGCATAACATCATCACGAATATATTCCTTCAGCTTTCCGGATTGCTCCGCCTGGGTCTTTCCCATTGCTGCAAGCTCGTCCCTCGATGGACTGACCGTAATAACGTAAAACTTTGCATCTGAACGGCTTAATTTCGCTTTGTTGCTATCAATCTTAAAAGTTACTTCCTTTGCGCTCACGCTGTCCCGTTCCTGGTTAAAAAACGGCTCTGCTTCCTTTCCGTCTTTCATCCTTTCCAGGTCTTCATGCTGCAAATAAGTTGTAACACCGGTACAACTGCCGGTATTTGCATACACACCACCGCCACCGCCTTGTATTTTAACGTTCATATATCAATTCCTATGCGTTTAAAAATATCGAGAAGATCCTCATGCTCTTTCTTGAGCATCTTTTCCCGTTCTTCTACGTCTCTTTCCTTCATGGCTATGTAATCGTTAAGGGTTGACATAAAACGCTCAAAACGTTCCTCGGTCAACAATCCGGAAAGGGCTTTCTCTACTTTTACGTCTGTCGTTGTAATCACCTCACAAGCCGGGCGCAAAATATCCTGTTCCTGCTTCCGGATGAAAGCAACAACCTGGTCAACCCGCTTGATAAGTTTCTGCATTTCCTGTGCCGGGCTTTCATGCTTCACCGGGTTTATTCCGTACCGCTCGAAATAGTCCAATGCAGACTGTAAAAAGTCTTTCTTTGTCACTCCGCTTGCCTTGGCTAAACGGTCTAATTGAACCCCGGTTCTTTTGTCTATCGTTACCGATGTCGTTCCCGCTTTTTCTACCATATAATTACGTTTACAATTGCTATTTTACTTATAACTCATTGATTTGCAAAGGTATTAAATTAAAGACAATTGCAAAGCAATTTCTTTAATTTTCTTCAAGTGGCTGAGTATCAGCCACAGCCCCGCAGGGCAAGAGGAAAAAACAGGGCTTTGCCCGGTTTCCTCTTGCTGTTTCTTTCGACTGCCGAAGCAGCCGACGAAACACCCCTCCCCTGCGGTGCGGGCGTGCTGGAAAGCTACGCCAGGCACAAGGGGAACGGGTGTTCCGGAGAGCTGCGGAGAAAGGAGCAAGAAACCTAATACTATCGCCCTCTATTTCAAAGAAAAGCACTATCTTTGAAAACAAAAAACAGATGGAAAACGAATTGCAGATAATAGGCACAAAAGAGGTCGAAACACGGGTGATCGAACTTAGAGGACAAAAGGTTCTGCTCGATGCGGACGTGGCAGATCTTTACGGAGTGGAAACAAAACGGATCAACGAAGCGGTTAGAAGAAACCCGGAAAAATTCCCGGAAGACTTCTTTTTTCAGTTGCAAGTATCTGAAAAACAGTATGTGGTCGCAAATTGCGACCGCCTAAAGTCCCTAACAACATCAACGGTAGAACCTAAAGCCTTTACCGAAGAAGGGCTTTATATGTTGGCTACCATCTTGAAAAGTCCAAGAGCGACAGCAACCACCATCGCAATTATCAGAGCTTTCAAGAAACTGCGGGAACTTGTACGCAACATCGATGCGATACACAATGAACCGGACAACGCAAAACAAAAGGGACTTATCCAACGTACCGGGGAACTGCTTTCAGATCTCCTGGTTGACGAAACAGAAACCACCGAAACGGAGTCTACTATTGAATTGAACCTTATGGCGGTAAAATTCAAGCACACGGTAAAACGCACAAAGAAAAAAAGCAAAGACGATCAAAATCAATAAAAATCATAGTTATGTTACATACAAGCACGGGATAATAAATTATACGCAATATTTCATTTTTACACAAATTTTAACACGCCAGGAAATTTGCCCTAAACCGTTGCACTGGCTTTACCTTTTCCGTGATCTTCTTTTCCCCTTTTATCTCGCAGTCCGTCCGGATGGCAAGCGAAGCGCCTATAAAATCTCAAAAATCGACACGCGCGTATTACTGGCAATTTTGAGTTACTTTTGAGTACCTTTTTCGACATGGCTCAAACCCTTTATTCATGCGGAGTTTCGGATAGCTATTGCAACTTTTTTACGAGCTATTGCAACTTTTTTACGAGCTATTGCAACTTTTTTACGCAAAAATGGGGGTATTAAAACAATTATATTACAACTTTATTGCGTAATTAGTTGCAATAACATATATTTGCAACGTAAAACAATACAGTTATGGAGAATAAACCTATTATGTTGGCTCAAGCCAACGCCCTAACACAAGCAAGATACGATTTTAATCCTATCGAGAAGCGGTGTCTGTATCAGATCATCCGGGAAGTCCGCAGGCTGTTTATAGACAGTAATACCGGACAACGGGATTTATTCAACAATATGCGGGTTAAACTTACTCCGGATCTGCTCGCAGAATGTAGTGACAAAAGCAATATAGCCAAAGTTTACGAATCCCTAAAACGGCTTAGAAAACGGGATGTAGAAATAGATAACGAAGATGTTTGGATGAATACAGGGTACGTCACAATGGTAAAGCATGACAAACGGGCAAACATCTACGAGGTCGAGGTTTCTTCGGAGATCATGCCCTATTTAGTCGCTTTAGCCGAGAATTTCACAAGTTACGATCTAACGGTGGCAATCAGCCTAAAAAGTGCCTATTCGCAACGTTTTTATGAATACTGCTGCCAATTTAAGAACCGCACAAACAAGACCTTTTTCTTTTCCGTGGATGATCTCAAGAAAATGATGATGTTAGAGGACAAAAAAGGTTATGACAACTCAAGCAATTTTAAAACAAAAGTTCTCGATGTGGCTCAAAAGGAACTGAAAGAAGCATACGATAACGGGCAATCCGATCTGTATTTTGATTACCAAGTGAAGGACAAACAAGGGCGCAAGATCCTTTCATGGTTTTTCTTTATCCATACCAAAGATGAAGAACAAAAAACCGATTACAAGACGGTCGGCGAGTGCATCCGGCAAATTCATAACATACTGACAACCTTCTTTCCACGTGACAGCAAGTATATAAAACGGGTGATAGCTGCCGTTAATCTTCGCCCAGATATAGCAATGGAACTGACGGAAAAGATGCAGAAGAAAGTGAACGATTATAGCCGGAAAGAAATAGCCCCTATCATCCGGTATGTATTGCGAGAAGATTATAATATCATTTAATCCCCCAAAAGTGATTTATTTCGCTATAACTGCAATAAATCGCAATAAAAAGCGTAATAAATTGCAATAACCAAACATATAACTACCTTTGCAACAACATATAGCACTTTATAGCAATGGAAAAAGGACAGGAAAGCAAGCAAAAGAGGAAAACACCGCTTACCACCATAGCGATAAGCCAAGAGTACGCCCAAAAATTAGACGAGTATTTAAACGGTACGGGTATAACTCGCAAAGAATTTGTCGAGTTATCCGTTGATTACTTCCAAAGAACCGGGTTCGACCTCCGGGGTGAAGCTTTTGACCTCTCCCCATTGGAGAAGGTTACCGGGCGGTTGGAACAATCCGCAAAGATCATGGAACAAGCGAATGAAGGAACGGAAGCGGTGCGGCAGCTTCTCCAAGCTGTCAAGGAACAGACCGCAATACAAAAACAACTCCCTGCACCGGATATATTGCAAAAAGCGACCAACAGAGTAACCGAACTGGAACACCTTATAGGGAAATACCAAGAAAAACTTGATTCCCTTAGCGAAGATAAAACAATGATTATAAGAGAGAGAGTAGAATGGGAACAGAAATATTATGAACGGGATAAACAAAACTATGCCCTTTTAGAAACACTTAAAAAGCAAGGCGAACTCTTGGAAAAAGCGAAAACAGAGTTAAGACACTGTAAAGGCTTTTTCTCGTCCGCAAACGAGGATGTTCTAAAAGAACTTGGTATTTCATAAACACTGAATTTTAAGATAATAAGGCAAAAAAATAAAAGGTTCATAAACCCTTTTAGCCAACAATTTGTTATCTTTGTGCAGTCGTAAACCGACCGTGTTTTTACATATTGAAGAAAAAAGCGTTTAGCTGATTTCAGTGCAGAACAAAAGTCGAAAATTTAACACGCACTACGAAAACAGTATAGATGCCCTTCCGCATATGCGGGAGCGGTGTTTCCTGTTTGTGCGTGTAGGGCTTCGACTCCCTGTTCTGCGGATAGGCAAATGCCCTTCCGCTTTTTTTATGTTTATTGGCTTGGTGTAGGGCACAAGCGAAATCCTTATGACAATGGAAAAGACACAGCGAAAACAGTCCCTAAACTGCTTGTCAAACACTCCTAAGCTGTTTGACCTAAACGAACTACTAAGCTCGCTCAAGATCACGCCCGGACAAATGGGAAACATGAAAGGGTTGATATACATCGAAGGGCTGACGGAAAAACAAGTACGCCAAAAATTAAGCCATTCAAAAATCATCAGAACAAATAGATTCGGGGTTAATTCCTGCCTGTATTATATCCTCTTTGAGGATGTAAAGGGGAGATATTTGTGCCTGTTTAATAGTGACAAGGAATGTTTCAGAGCGTTGTTCTTCAACTATATATTACTAAATTAATACCCTCTAAAATAGTCATTCCATTTTGAGGATGAAAAAAGCTTGATATACAAATTGTTAATTTTCTCTAATAGGGGGGGGGTGAATTTAAATTTGTATTTCTACACGTTTTGAATAATAGAATATATACATATTTTTGATACATAAATATAAATTTTATCATGGAAAAAACAAATATAGGATTTAAAGCCGGGATCATCTTAGAAAAATTAGGCGAAACCGGACTTATAACCATTGCCGAGCTTGCGAGAAGGCTAAATTTTGCGGCTGATGAAACCGCACTCGCCGCCGGGTGGCTCGCACGTGAGAATAAGATATACATCGAACGGCGAAACGGTTTGCTGTATATCAGGAAAGAGTGATACAACGTATCAAAAGGATAAACGATAAACGCTGGAATGTTTGCAGTGCGTAACACTATTGATGTAAAAGTGCTTTTCATTATCCATTTGAAACCATTTATAAACTTATAAAAAATACAGGTATGGATAAGCACATCATCAGAGAGAACGCAGGGAAACTCTGGCGCTTATTAAGCACAGACGTACACCGGAAATGGAATTTGCAGGAAGTAAAGGAATTGACAGGGTTCAATGATCTGGAAGTCGCCAGTGCGATAGGCTGGCTCGCTCGTGAGGACAAGATTCAATTCGAGCTTGAACACCACGACACTAAGGATAAGAACGCATTACTATACCTTATGTTGAACGTCTATTTCTAAACACCTCCCTTTGAATTGTAAAAGCCTCCGGCGGGGTTTTCGCCGGGGGGGCTTCTTGCATTTGCATATATAACCTCAAAGGCAAGTCAAATCGGACGGGGTGGCGGTCGGACGGCTGAAAAGTCGAAAACGTAACACAGGCGTGTTACTACTTGTCTTTGACAAGGCATTTTTTAGGGGTGCTGGCATACAATCCGAAAGGGGCGGGAACGGCTGTTCCCGTTTGTTCTCCCTGCAACCTACAGGATATTAACCTTAAATCATTAAGTGATAAACACTATATTTAATAACCCCTTTTAGCCAACAAATTGTTATCTTTGCGTAGGGTAAACAAAAAATAAGCTTATGAAAACTGCTATGGAAAAAAAAGAAACCGGCTTAATGAGACAGATCGGTTATCTCTCTTTTGTCGTTGTTTTGTTGTATGGGCTTACGCTATTTGCGGTTTCTTGTGACAATGATGAAGATCCTCCTCTTCCTCCCGCAGTGGAAAAAGTAGTGCTGGCATTTGGTGTGGATCAGGGTGAAGGTCAGCTTTCGGCTAAACCGAAGTTGGAAAATACGGCTGCGGAAAAGATAGGAGAATTGATCTCTCCGGCTGAAATAGCGAAAGGCACAACGGTGCATTTTCGTGCTACCCATTCCAAATCATGGACAATCATGTATTGGAAAGTCAATGGCGTCATTATTCGTTCTGTGGAGCCGGAGCAGACTTTCGTCATCGATGAGCATAAGGAGGTTCGGGTTGCTTTCAAGCCTTACAAGTCACCGGAACCGGAGGGGCTGTAAAACAAACTGTGTCAGCAAAGCAATAAAATATTAATTTTGCTGACACAGTTTAATTGAATTCTCTTTTTTGCTGTTCATTTGCTTTATTTCAGGACTTCGCCCTTCTCGTTGAAGAACACTTCGCTGTCCGTGCCTTCTGCATCGGTAAATGTCACCTTGTAGGTCTTTGTGCCTTCCTCGCTTTCCTCAACTGCGGCTTCCTTGATTGTCAGGTCTGCGAAATCCTTCTTGATCGTGTCCTGAACCGCCTGCGGCAGATCCTTTACCTCGATTGGCTTATAATCGTTCACCATTACCACAATCTCAACATCCGATACCATGTTGCCGGCGAATGCCACTGAACTACCCAATCCCATAACAAGTGCTACTGCAAATAATACCTTTTTCATAATCCAATCTATTTAAATATTTAACATATGGTTTCTGAAAGACAAAGAACAAACATTGTGCCAAACAAACAAACAAGTCATATATACCTGATAATCAAAAGCATACAAAAAACACATATATTTATTGAAGAACTGTTATCTGTGTATCATTTCCACATTTTGTGGAAACGATACACAGACTTTCTATAATTGCCTCCGGCGGGGTTTTCGCCGGGGGGCTTCTTGCATTTGCATATCTATCAAAAAGAAAGCAATATCGGAGCGTTACACCATAAAAACAGCTAGCCGGTTATTACAAAATGATATTGCGTGTCCGGCTGATCGGGGCGGGTCTCCCACCATGCGGACAAATCCCGGTAACAAAATGACAAAGCGGACATCCCGCCAAAGAACAACATTTTTTTTCTTTTTTCCTAAACACTGGTTCATCAGCTTGGTGGCAACCGTTATCACGAGGCTGCAAAGCGGTGAAAGCGTCTGTGACGTTGTCGGGTTGGTGGCAACGGTGAGTATAGCCGGATGATCCGGATTGTTTACGTCGAGAGGACAGCCCGGACGGGAAAACACCCACATCATTTCGGGCGTGTTAATTTGGGCAACCGCACCCTGCAACGTACCAAGTACCCCGGAAACTTGGTTGTCCGCACCTCTCTGCAACGCATCGTAAACGCTGCGTACCATTTGCTCCGTAATGATGTTCTTTTGCAGCGTGTTGAGCAAGGCTGTGCCATTGCTGCCAACCATTGCCAGCACATGGGGAATGTCGCATATCTCCGGGTGTTCCTCCCGGAGATACCAGATACAGGCGGTCAGCACATCGGTTGCGGATCTGCTCCAAAAGTCCGGGTTCTTTATGCTCTCCTTTGTCAAGTTGGCAACGATAGAAACGGCGTACTCACGTGCGTAGCTCGTATTAGGCACATATTCGGGCTGTATGGGGTTCACAAAGTCCGTCCGGTACGGATTACTGAAATTAAGACGAAAGTGTCTTAAATCGCTTCCTGTTGCGTTCAGAAACGAGCTTATATCATTGTCAAGAGCCGGGAACTTGAAATCGTACACGATCCCGGCAAATCCCTTGCGGATGAACTCAAGGAGCAAGGGCACTGCGACACTCTCGGACTTTCCCGATCCTGCCGCCCCTGCGATGAATATGCCCCGAAAAGGATTGCCGACAACAACCGGGTTTTCATGCGTGGGTATCGAAACCGCCCATTCCCCAGCCGGACGGGACGTTTCCGGCTTCTTTTTCCGAAAGTAACCTTTCGGGACGATGCGCCAAAGGACAAAACAGCACAACAGCACGAGGAACACGAGCAGCCAAATGTAAGCGAACCCGGCGATCTGCCCGGCTTCCACCATGCGCCACGCCTCCGGAAAGCCGGGATTAAGCACCGCAATGACTTTCACAATGAACACAGCCCACACCACCAGCAAGGCGGTAAGGCAACCTTTCCTTTTCTTTTTCGCCAACTCTCCCCTTTTCATAAGCCCATGCCTCCCATACCCTTTACGATCTTCCTCGTCACTTTCTTGCCTATCTCCTTGCTCGCTTCCCTCGCAGCTTCATGCTGTACCGCCTTTATAGCCTGCTGCCGTATCTCTGCCGTAGTTCCGTTCTTGATTGCGTTCAGATACTCGAAGCTCTCCTTTATTTCCCTGTTGTAGTTCATACGCACATCAAAACACCGCTCGCACTTCCGGAAAAAATCCGTCCGGTCAAAACCGCCCCTTACAGCCCCTTTCGCCGTTCCCCTGTGGTTGGTCTTAGGGCTTAGTTTGAGCTTGTTCGCCCGGTCTTTCCGGCTCACGATGATATGTGCGTGCATATCGTTCAGCCTTTCTCCCGTCCGGGTATAGTGGATCTTTGCGTAATACTCGATATTGTCCGCTTGCAACCCCTTGTTGAAGTTCTCCGCATAAGCCGGGATGATGTCCTTACGGATATACTCCTTCATCGCTCGTGCCTGCTCCTCCGGGCTGGCTCCCATTGCTGCGAGCTCCTTCTCTGACGGGCTGACGGTGATAACAAAAAACTTTGCGTCCGTCTTGTGGAGCTGCGCCCGGTTATGGTCTATCTTGTAGGTGACCTCTTTAGGGCTGACGAAATCCCGGTACTGGTTGAAGAACGGCTCCGCCTGTTGCCCCTGCCGGATGCGCTCAAGATCTTCATGCTGCAAGTAAGTGACCACCCCGGTACAACTCCCGGTATTGGCATACGTGCCACCCCCTCCCCCTTGTATCTTCACGTTCATAGGCTCTTATCCCTGCTCCTTGTACAGTGTCGCAATGTCGTTGAAAAAACCGCTTTTCTCCTTTGCGTCAACGAGCTTGCCAAGAAACATGAACGCTTTCCGTTCCTGCTCGGTGGCTCTGCCCAAAAGCTGGAGTATGTCGCTGCGCAAGTTCCTCGCATCGTAGTTCTGCCGTTGCTGCTGGTCGGAAACGGCTTTCTGCAAGTCCCGCACCTGTCCGGCGGTTGCCAGCTTGTCGAGCACCCTCTCGATACGGGCTTCGGTGGTGCTGATCGCTGCGCAAGCCGGGCGCAAGATGTCCTGTTCCTGCTTCCTGATGAACGCTATCACCTGATCGCAACGCTTGATAAGCTTCTGCATCTCCTTTGCCGGGCTTTCATGTTGCACCGGGTTAATTCCGTATTTCTCGAAATACTCCAACGCACAGGAAAGGAACTCTTTCTTTGAAACATCGTTAGACTTTGCCAGCCTGTCAAGTGTGGCAAAGGTCTTTTGATCTATTGTTACGGTGGTCTGCTTCTGCATAGGCTTCAATTTTAAGTGTTGGTTTACCGATTTTTCCGGTACAATATACTGAATTGTAGCCAATTACAAAAATATGGTTTACCAAAAGTAAACCAACGGTAAACTAATAAAAATTAATCATCTGAAAATCAGATATATAAAAATTCAGCATTGGACTTAGTCCAATGACTGCTTGCTCACTTCGTTCACAGGCAAAACCTGCCGATAATAGCTAAAATAATTGCAATATATAAAATTATCATTCTGTAATACAGAAGATTAGTTTTTATATCAATTAGTAAATCATTGGCTAAGCTATCATTAAACGGCTGATTTTCAGCCGTAATCCCGTAGGGCAAGAGGAAAAACGGTACAAAGTGCCGTTTCCTCTTGCTGTTCTTTCGGCTGCTTTGCATCCGGCGAACACCCTCCCCTGCGGTACGGCAAAAGGGTACTTTTGCATCGTACAAGGGGGACGGGGAGAGCCGGGCAAAGCACAAAGAAAGAACCTATTCCACAAACCAAAAAACACACGCCCAAACGACACAACAGGCTGCATAAAATAAACACAAATTGTTTCGCTATATGGAAAC
>ERZ860264.1350-NODE-1350-length-17154-cov-19.414644_pt1 | contig 17154 bp, 7 predicted proteins | sample MGYA00509980_ERZ860264 | MGnify/ENA primary metagenome ERZ860264 (study PRJEB30046, sample SAMN00715212) | human gut metagenome | study: EMG produced TPA metagenomics assembly of the A metagenome-wide association study of gut microbiota in type 2... | reverse complement strand
AAGGAGGGACATACCCAGTGGAATCCGGATTTGATTTATTTCAATAATACGGAGGTGAAACCCACCGTAGGTTACTATGCGCAGCAGATGTACGGACAAAATGCGGGCAGTGAATACATCGCTTCTTCCGTGACTTTGGATAATGCACAAGATGCGGTGAAGAAACGGATAGGCGTGTCGGTAGTCCGCGACGGAAAGACAGGAGATATGATCGTGAAACTGGTGAATCTGCTGCCGGTAGCGGTGAATGCGCAAGTGGAGCTCCCGTCTTTGGAAGGAATGAACACCACTGCCGTAAAGACGGTTCTGGTAGGCAAGCCGACCGACAAGCAGGCTCGTCCTGTAGCCGGTACAATGGAAGTAAGCGAGAAATTCGGGTATGAATTGCCGGCTTATTCATTTACGGTAATCCGGATAAATAAGAATGAAAAATAATAATAGATAAATGAAGATGAAGAAATTACTGACTTTGTTGCTGGCGGTCCTGCTGCTGGCAGGATGTGCCGGCAATAAGCCCGGGACATTCGAAGCGGGTAAGAATACCTTTCTGCTGAATGGGAAACCGTTCGTGGTCAAAGCGGCAGAGGTGCATTATCCGCGTATTCCCCGTGAATACTGGGAACATCGTATTGAAATGTGTAAAGCATTGGGCATGAATACGCTTTGTTTGTATGTCTTTTGGAATTTGCATGAGGAAACTCCCGGTAAGTATGATTTTACAGGTAATAAAGATATTGCAGCTTTCTGTAAATTGGCTCAGAAGCATGGTATGTACGTCATTGTGCGTCCCGGTCCGTATGTATGTGCGGAATGGGAAATGGGTGGGCTGCCTTGGTGGCTGCTGAAGAACGACAGCGTGCAGCTTCGTACTCTCGATCCTTTCTATATGCAGCACGTGGGAGCCTTTATGCATGAAGTGGGCAAGCAGTTGCAGGATTTGCAGATTACCCGTGGTGGTAACATCATCATGGTGCAGGTGGAAAACGAATATGGTTCGTATGGCACGGACAAGCCCTATGTGTCTGCCATCCGTGATACGGTACGCGCCGCAGGCTTTACTGAAGTGCCTTTGTTCCAATGTGACTGGAGTTCTAATTTCCTGAATAATGGTTTGGATGATTTGCTTTGGACTATAAATTTTGGTACGGGAGCTGATATCGACAAGCAGTTTGCCAAACTGAAAGAAGTACGCCCCGACGCTCCGTTGATGTGCAGCGAGTTCTGGAGCGGATGGTTTGATCACTGGGGGCGCAAGCACGAAACCCGTGACGGACAAATCATGGTGGATGGCCTGAAAGAGATGATGGACAAAGGTATTTCTTTCAGTTTGTACATGACCCACGGAGGAACGACCTTTGGCTGGTGGGGCGGTGCCAATAATCCGGCTTACTCGGCTATGTGCAGCAGCTATGACTATGACGCTCCTATCAGCGAAGCAGGCTGGACCACCGACAAGTATTTTGCTTTACGTGATATGTTGAAGGACTACTTGGACGAAGGACAGACATTGCCTGAAGTTCCTGAAGCTTTACCGGTTATGGAAATCCCTGCCATTAAATTCACTCAAATAGCTCCGTTGGTTGACAATCTGCCCGAACCGAAGCAGACAGAGGAAATCCAGCCGATGGAGAAATTTGACCAAGGCTGGGGAAGTATCCTGTACCGTACCCATTTGCCGGAAGATGTGAAAGCGGGAACCGTTCTGAAAATCACCGAACAGCATGACTGGACACAGGTTTTTGCCGACGGGAAACTGTTGGGGCGTCTGGATCGCCGTGGTGGAGAACAGGAACTTACACTGCCTGCATTAAAAGCCGGTACACAGCTTGATTTATTGGTGGAAGCCATGGGGCGTGTGAACTTTGACAAGTCCATTCACGACCGCAAGGGAATTACCGAGAAAGTGGAACTGGTGAACGGTAAGAATGCCGAAACGTTGAAAGGCTGGACTGTTTATAATCTTCCCGTAGATTATGAATTTGTATCTTCCCGGAACTTTCAGGATATGAACTCGTCTGCCGCCTGTGGCATAGAGAAAAATGATGAAAGTGTTCCGGCCTACTATCGCGCTACTTTTACCTTGGATAAGGTGGCTGATACATTCCTGAACATGGAGTCTTGGGGAAAAGGTATGGTATGGGTGAACGGTCATGCCATGGGACGTTTCTGGGAAATCGGTCCTCAACAAACCCTGTTCATGCCGGGCTGCTGGCTGAAAAAAGGAGTGAATGAAATCATCGTTCTTGACTTGAAAGGCCCGAAAGAGGCAACCATCGTCGGATTGAACAAACCTATCCTGGATATGCTTCGTGTGGCTGTTCCTGAAACGCATCGTAAACAGGGGCAGACCATCAAACTGGAGAAGGAAACACCGGTATCTGCCGGTACTTTCAAACCAGGTAACGGTTGGCAAGAAGTGAAAGTTCCTGTTACGAAAGGACGTTACTTCTGTCTGGAAGGGCTGTCTTCTTTTGATAATACCAACATTGCCGCCATTGCGGAGTTTGATGTGCTGGATGAGAAAGGACAGAAAATCTCTCGTGAAAACTGGAAGATTGTTTATGCCGACAGCGAGGAAACCCGTAGCGGTAACCGCACAGCCGACAAGATTTATGACTTGCAAGAAAGTACTTTCTGGCAGACGGTGGATAATACGGCTTATCCTCATCAGGTGGTGATAGATCTCGGCAAAGAATATAACGTGACCGGTTTCCGTATTCTGCCACGTGCGGAACAGGGAGCTCCCGGCATGATTAAAGATTATAAGGTGTATGTAAAAGCAACCGGTTTCGATTATTGATATACTTTTCCCGTAGGGGTGGAAACACAGACTGCTGAAGAAGCTACCGAAAAGAATTAAAGACACAGATGTAAGGAGGAAGCTTCAAAAGAAGGAAACCTGTGAGTGGAGCAATTATCGGATACTTTAGCAAATTTTAAAATTTGCTAGAGTATCCGGTTTCTTTTTTTATAACTTTGTGGCAGTCTATGATTCTAACCGAAAGCACAATGAAATATATATTGACCTTTATACTATCTTTTCTCTCCTTCTTGGTGTGTTCTCAGAACATAACTATTACAGATATCCCTACCATTGACCAGCTGCCGGTAAATGCCATTCATCGCGTATTCAGAGACAGCGAAGGATATATGTGGTATGGCACGGTGAACGGATTATGTCGTGATGACGGTTATCATGTGAAAGTGTTTCGTTCGGACATTGAAACTCCGGGATTATTAGAGGATAATTTGGTGGAGTGTATCGCTGAGGATAAGAAGGGGAATATATGGTTCGGTACAGACAAAGGGGTGTATATTCTTGATAAATCGGACTACAGTGTACATCCTATGGACCGGGAGCGTTTGAAGAATATTCCGGTGATGTATCTATATGCTACCAGTGACGGCTATATGTGGCTGAGCTATCGTTCTATATTGGCCAAATATGACATCAACGGACAGTTGGTCAAAGAGTATCCCCTCCGGAATAAGTACGGAAGAACTACTATTTCCGGATTTTGTGAGAGCCGCAACCATGAGATTATTATTTCTGTGTGGAATGGCCGGGTATATCATTTGGACAAAGAAAAAGACGAGTTCGTTCCTTATCCTGATAAGATGAGAAGACAAAATCCTACGGTGATGGTTCAGGATAATGAACAGGACTACTTCTGGTTGGCAACCTGGGGGGATGGTGTGGTGCGTTTTGACCCTTCGGCTCCTGAAGATTCTATGTTTGTATATTCTGAAATACCGGTCAATGCTGCCGGTGAGGAGGATGGGGTCATCCTTAGTCTGGTACAGGATGATAAACTGGGGTATATCTGGTTAACCACCGGGCACGATTTCATGTCCTTACAAATACAACCGGATAAGACGTTAAAACAATTGAAATTCCAAACAGGGCTTCTGCCTGTTAATCATATGTTGGTAGAAGTTCTGAAAGGGAGGGGATGTCTATGGGTGTCGGCCTTTGACCGTCCTAGTTTCATTGTACATCTGATGGATAATATGACCAAGGATTATGCCTTACCCGCTTTGGCGGACAGAGTAAACCGCAGTCCGGCTGTAATGGCTTTGTGTGATGACGGAGACGGTATGATGTGGATGATGCAAGAAAGAACCGGGTTGGTGTTATATGACTTGAAGCAGGATAAAGTGAAAATCTATTCGGATTTTCCCGAGCTTGTTTCGTTGTCTTTGGATAACGGACGAGAGATGGCTCGAGCACGTATTAATAACGGTATTTGGGTGGCAAAAGATTTGAATAGATTGGTTTATGGTATGACCCGTAAGGGTATGGAGATGTATCTGGAGGATCTTATTGATTTGAACGGGCAGGTGGAATCGAACGCTACGGTGACCAAATTGTATGAAGACTCGCACGGAATCTTGTGGATAGGCTTGAACAAAGGACTTTGCAGTTATGATGTCCGTCAGAAAAGAATTAAACAGGTTTATCCCGATGTGGGGCATGTGATGGGAATCGTGGAGAATAAGGAAGGGTTGATATGGATTTGTACTCAAGACAACGGTTTGTTTCAGACAACGGCGGATGAAAAACTTCGTTCTTTCAAATTGGACAAGAATTTCTCTTGTCTGTCTATTGCTCCCGATTGGATTTTGTGGTTGGGAACTTGTGACGGAGGAGTCTATTCTTATGATCCTTCAGAGAATAAGTTGGTCAGTTATAATGAGGCTTGCGGTATGAACGGTAATCAGGTGAATCAAATAGTGGCTGATGCATATAATCATATTTGGATTGATACAAACCAGAAACTGATAGAATTTAATCCTCGTAACGGTTCGTTCCGCACCTATCTTACCACGGATGGTTCTATCTTGTTGCGTCGCTTTCTTCCCACTGCTGTTTGTCAAGCAAAAGATGGCAATATTTATTGGGGCGGCATTCCGGGTATTTGCATGGTTACTCCATCAAACGGGTTGGAAAGAAAGGCTAGTGCAGTGAAGACCAAGATAACTGATATAAAGTTGCAAGGAGAATCATTGATATTCGGAGATAGAAAGAGTAGCAATTCCATTAACCGGATAGAATTGCATCCCGATGATCAGAATTTGGAAATTAGTTTTTCTTCTCTTAACCACCGTTATGCTTCAAAAATACGCTATGCTTATCGGTTGATAGGAGTGGACAAAGCGTGGGTATATGTGGAAGGTGGAAAAAACTCGGCTTTTTATAATCATCTGAGTAAGGGCACTTATACTTTTCAGGTGAAAGCGACGGATGAAAATGGTCTTTGGAGTAAAGAGGTAACTGAACTGACTATCCGACGCCTTCCTGCTTTTTATGAAACTTGGTGGGCGTATTTGTTCTATGTATTGATAGTGATGGGTGTATCCGGTTATAGTCTGTATCTTTATCTGAAGCGCGTGGACCGTAAGAATAATGAAATGTGGGCGGACAGCAAGGAGATGATTAAAATGCGTATTTATTTGGATAGTAAGGTGAATTTGCCTGAACCTGAGTTTGTACAACTGGACAAACTTCTATTGGAGAAAGCGGTAAAAGCCGTGGAAGATAACCTTACTGAGCCTGATTTTGATGTGACAGCTCTAGCTGATGCCATGAATATGTCCCGTTCTACTTTGACCCGTAAATTGAAAGCCATAACAGGCCGAACTCCATTGGATTTTATCCGGAACATCAAGATGAAGCATGCCAGACACATGTTGGAAGATAAAGACAAAAGTGTAACAGAGGTTGCCGCTACGTTGGGGTATTTTAATCGGAAGTATTTCACCACTTGCTTTAAGGAGGAATTTGGAATGACTCCCAGTGAGTTCCAGAAATCACAACACGAAGAATAAACATCTTCCTGTCCTTTAATTGTTGCAAATAGGGGGTACAAATGCGTCAAGTTATAGCTAGAGCTATTTGTATCCCCTGTTAGCATGGTTCTTCACCTGTATTTCTATTTCCTATTTCATTCTTTTGCCACAACCTTTTACGGGGAGAAAAACACATCTTCTTCATTCATTCCCGCAGTAAAGGTATGTATAACTTTAAATTTAATATAGAATGAAACATTTGTTTTTGTTGCTTACTCTGTTAAGCTTTTCATTAACGGCCTTAGCCCAGCAAAAAGTGACGGGTAAGGTGAAAGATTCTTCCGGTGAGCCTGTCATAGGAGCCAGTGTTATTGTAAAAGGCAATAATACCATGGGAACCATTACCGATTTTGATGGAAACTTTATGTTGGATGTTCCGGCAAAGAGTGTGTTGGTTATTTCTTATATTGGCTATGTCACTCAGGAAGTCCCGACAGCAGGAAAGAATTCATTAGAGATTGTTTTAAAGGAGGATACCAAGACCTTGGATGAAGTGGTGGTGATTGGTTACGGTACACAGCGTAAAGGTGATGTGACCAGTTCTGTAGCTAGTGTGAAAGCCGACAACTTTGTAAAAGGAGCCGTGAAAGATGTGGGACAGCTGATTCAAGGAAAAGTAGCCGGTCTGGCCATTACCAATCCTAACGGTGACCCGACGGGAAGTACTCAGATACGTCTTCGTGGTACAAATACCATTGGTGGAGCTAATACAGCTCCTTTGGTATTGATTGACGGAATTCCGGGAGAACTCGGTACAGTGGCTCCCGAAGATGTGGAGAGCGTGGACGTGCTGAAGGATGGTTCTGCTGCCGCTATTTATGGTACGCGCGGTACGAATGGTGTGATTTTAATTACTACCAAACAGGCTAAAGGAGTGGATATTAACCAGGTGGAGTATAATGGCTACGTCAGTACTTCTTTTATAGCCAAAAAGTTGGATATGCTGAATGCAGATGAGTTCCGTACCCTTTATCCTGACCAGGACCATGGGGCTGATACGGATTGGATTGATGAGATTAGCCGTACACCGGTTAGCCATGTTCATAACTTGTCATTGATGGGTGGCAATTCAAAGACTAATTATATTGCCAACTTGAACTATGCCTCTCGTCAAGGGATCATGAAAAAATCGGATTTCGAAAGTTTTCAAGGACGTATTGAGGTAACCCACCGTATGTTTGATGATAAGTTGAAGTTGAAATTCGGTTTGTTTGGTAAGAAAAACCAGATGGAATCTACAACTAGTGGGGGTAGTTTCAGAGGTTGGGTATATGGCCAGGCAACTCGTAGAAACCCGACTGATCCGGTAAGAAATGAGGATGGTACATGGAATGAGAATGTGAGCAAATTCGAATACGAGAATCCGTTGGCTTTGTTGTATGAGGCTGAAGGAAATGTAAAAAAGACGCAGTTGCGTTACAATGGAAATATTGTTTATAATCCTATCAAAGATTTGACTCTTTCTGCCGTATTCTCTTATATTCGTGACAATATGAACCGTGGCTACGGTGAAACTTTGAACCATATTTCTGCTTTGCGTGATGGATTGGCTGGTTGGTCTTCGGTAGGTGCTTATACCAAGATGGAGAAGTTGATGGAACTTACTGCACAATATAACAAAGAAATCGGTGCGCATAAATTTAGTGTCTTGGGTGGTTATAGCTACAATGAAACAGACTTTGAAGAGCTTTGGATTGATAACTATGGTTTTCAGGATGATTATTTTGGCGGATGGCATAATATTGGCATTGGTTCTGCTTTGAAAGACGGTAAAGCGAATATCGGCTCAAAGAAAACTCCTACAAATTTGATCGGTTTTTTTGGGCGGGCTACCTATTCGTTCAAGAATCGTTATTTGTTGATGGGAGCTCTTCGTTATGAAGGAGCCAGCCAGTTATGGGGTACTGATAATGCATGGGGGCTTTTCCCATCTATATCTGTAGGATGGAGAATTACCGAAGAAGCATTTATGAAGAATCAGAAGATATTTGATGATTTGAAACTTCGTGTGGGATATGGTGTGACGGGTTCACAGCCTAAAGATCCTTTCCTGGGGGTGGCTATGTTGAAATACGGCTCGTATGCTTTTGTAAATGGGAATTGGGTACAGACCATTGTTCCGGCATCCAATCCGAATCCTGATTTGAAATGGGAGGAAAAGAAAGAAACCAATATTGGTTTGGACTTCGTTTCATGGGGTGGCCGTTTGTCCGGTTCTATTGATTATTATAACCGTGATGTGGATGGCTTGATATACGAATATGGAGTACCGACTCCTCCGAACTTGTATAATAAGACGATGGCCAATGGGGGTACAATGAGAAACCGTGGTGTGGAAGTGTTGGTAACTGTGGTTCCTGTTCAGAATAAAGATTTTGAATGGAGCACTACCGGAACATTCTCTTTGAACTCTAATAAGCTAATCAGTTTGTCTGGCAGCATCTTTAAGTCGGATTATGACTATTTTAATACGGGTACAGTGGAATACTCCGGTCAGGTAGCCGATTCTCACAGAGTACAGGTAGGTGAAAGCATCGGTAATTTTTATGGCTTTAAAGTAGTAGATGTGGACAGTGAAGGTCGTTGGATCTACGAAGACAGGAATGGTGAGTTGGTGAACTATAAAGATTTTACTCATGCTCCCGAAGATAAGCATGTTATTGGTAACGGTCTTCCTAAATGGTATGCGGGATGGAACAATACTCTTCGTTATAAAAACTTCGACTTGAATGTGACGATGCGTGGCGCGTTTGGTTTCCAGATAATCAATGGTGGACGTATGAATTATGAGAATGTAAAAAACAGCCGTTTTGAAAATCGTTTGAAGTCTGTGAATGACTTGGTATTTGGCAAGCATACGTTGAGTCCGGAAGTGGAACCGGAATTCAATAGCTATTATGTAGAAGATGGTGACTACTGGAAGATTGACAATATCACTTTGGGATATAGCTTCGGTCAGGTAGGTAAATATATAAAGTCACTCCGTATTTATGGTTCGGTATTGAATGCTTTGACTATAACCGGATATAAAGGTATTGATCCGGAAGTATCAACAGATGGTTTGACTCCGGGGTATGATACACGTGACAGATATCCGAGTGTGCGCTCATTTACTTTCGGCGTTAATGTGAAATTTTAATGAACTAAAAAGGAATTGAAGATGAAAACAAATATAAAATTATGGACAATGGGACTGATGACAGCCGCATTGTTGGGAAATACAGCTTGTACTGATTTACTGCATGAGAGCTATGGACAGGTAGTGTCTGAGGATTACGTACCGAAAACGGAGGAAGATGTCAGTTATCTGGTAAATGCCGCTTATATACCTTGGCGTGAAACGTTGCTGCAATGGAACGGAGTGGTTCGTGCACAGGAATTATGTGCGGATCAAGATGTTCTTCCTGCCCGTGATGGTATTGGATGGGTAGACGGTTATATCTATAAAAGATGGCATCAGCATACTTGGACTACCGAGGATGACGGTGTGCTTCAAGGATGGGAACGTACGTACAATGGTGTGAATACCTGTAACCGTATTTTATCTCAGATAGAAGAAGGTGTGATCAGTGTGGATGGAGAAACGAAAGAAAAGTTGATTGCCGAATTGAAAGTACTGAGGGCTTCATATTATTATATTTTGATTGATTTGTATGGTAATGTGCCCATTGTGACAGATTTTAAAGATACTTCTTTGCCGCAACAGTCTACTCGTAAAGAGGTCTTTGACTTTATTGTGAAAGAAATAACGGAGAATATGGATTTGTTGTCCGAAACGCCGAGAGGTTATTATTATGGACGTTTCAATAAGTGGGCGGCTCATACATTGCTGGCCAAAATGTATTTGAATGCTGAAGTTTGGTCGGGTACTGCTCAATGGCAGAAATGTATTGACGAGTGTGATATCGTGATTAATTATGCCGAGAAGTCCGGAGAATATGCATTGGAGAATAATCAGAAGGATGTTTTTGTAACGCATAATGAGAATTCTAAAGAAATTATCTTTGCATTGCCGTTTGATGAAATTTATGTGACAGGATGGAATGATTTTGATTTTCATATGTACACTTTAGCACCTGAGAATCAAGATACTTACCAATTGACTGCACGTCCTTGGGGAGGCGTGTGCGCAGTGCCTCAGTTTATTAATTCTTTTGATGAGGATGATGCACGTTTAGAGGATAACTATATTCAAGGTCAGCAATATACCTATTCCGGTGAAATCTTGAAGCGTAGTATTGATGGGAAACCATTGATTTATACGGTAGATGTCCCCTCTATTGATCAGTCGGATGTGGATGATGGGTTCCGTTGGGGTAAATTTGAATATGCCACCGGTATAACCAACCGTTTGAGCAATGACTGGCCGTTGTTACGATATGCGGATGTATTGATGATGAAAGCGGAGTCATTGATGCGTTTGGGCAAATCGGGAGCAGGTGCTTTGGTGACTCAGGTACGTGAACGCGCCTTCAAGAATGAACCTGAAAAAGCGCAAGTTACAGACGCGGAACTGATGGGAGGAAGTGTATATGATTATGGTCGGAGAGATAGTTATAAGACAGAACATGATGGAGGAACGGATATTAAATATGGTCGTTTCCTTGATGAGCTTGGTTGGGAGTTTTGTCAGGAAGGACGCCGCCGTCAGGACATGATTCGTTTTGGCATCTTCACTACAAAAGCTTGGTTCTCTCATGATAAGAGTGATGAAACCAAAAATCTGTATCCTATTCCAAATAAAGTATTGTTGACCAATAGTAATCTGAAACAGAATCCGGGATATTCTAAATAGTATTTATTGGATGTTTTTTTAAGGATGAAAAGGTTGTTTTTTCTTTTCTACATTAAATTAGAAAGAATTATGAGTAAAAAGATTTCAATAAGTTTGTTGCTCCTCTGTCTGGGATTATTTTCCCAGGCACAGAACTATCAGAAAATGCCGCAAGGAGTTAAGACTACTGTACAAGGTATGGATGTTGAAGTGGCATTTTATTCTCCATCCATTGTCCGGGTATATAAGACACCGGAGGGAAGTTCGTATGACAAGAAGAGCCTTGTAGTAATGAAAGAGCCTGAGGAGACCTTTGTGGAGTTTGCAATGAATAAAGAGTATATTCGTTTAAAGTCGGATGCATTACAGGTGGAGGTCAATTCATCTACAGGTGGAATCAATTTTTATGATGCAACCGGAAGGGTGTTGTTAAAAGACAAGGATTATGGAACACAGTTCACCCCGTTTGATGATGCGGGTACTTTTTCTTACAATGTCCGGCAGGCTTTTTTATTAGATAAGGATGAAGTGATTTATGGATTGGGGCAACAACAGACTGGAAAAGTGAATCAGCGCAATCAAAAACTTTTTCTTCGTAACAAGAATATGAGTATCTGTATTCCTTTTATTCATTCAGTGAAAGGTTACGGACTTTATTGGGACAATTATTCCCCAACTATGTTTACGGATAATCCGCAAGAAATGTCATTCGATTCTGAAGTGGGCGATTGTGCCGACTATTATTTCATTTATGGTAGCAATGCGGACGGCGTGATAGCCGGAGTCCGTGATTTGACCGGGCAGGCTCCTCTTTATCCGCTGTGGACACTTGGATTCTGGCAGTGCCGCGAGCGTTATAAGAGTCCGGATGAACTGTGCGAAGTGGTTGATGAATACCGTGATCGGAAAGTTCCTTTGGATGGAATCATTCAGGATTGGCAGTATTGGGGATGTGATTCTAACTGGAACTCCATGAAGTTCCAGAATCCTCGCTATATTAATAAGATGGGCGACAAAGAATACATGAAATATCTTCCGAATGGTGAGAATCCGGATGCACGTTATGGTACTCCAAGGATAAAAAGCCCTCAAGAAATGATTGACTATATACACAAGCGGAATGCGCATATCATGATTTCTGTATGGGCCTCTTTTGGTCCGTGGACAGAGATGTATCATAAGATGGACAGTCTGAATGCTTTGCTTCATTTTGAGACTTGGCCGCCTAAAGCCGGAGTGAAACCTTACGATCCGTTCAATCCTGTAGCAAGAAGTATTTATTGGAATGAAATGAAAAAGAATATCTTTGATCTAGGTATGGACGGCTGGTGGTTGGATTCTACCGAACCCGATCATCTGGAGATTCAAGATAAAGATTTTGATACAAAAACTTATTTAGGTTCTTTCCGAAGAGTTCACAATGCTTTTCCTTTGATGTCCAATAAAGGTGTTTATGAGCACCAGCGTGCTACCACTTCCGACAAGCGGGTATTCTTACTTACCCGTTCTTCATTCTTGGGACAGCAGCGTTATGCTTCACATTCATGGAGTGGAGATGTCGTTTCTACTTGGGAAGTGATGCGCAAGCAACTGGCAGCTGGCCTGAATTATTCTTTGTGTGGTATTCCTTACTGGAACACTGACTTGGGAGGATTTTTTGCTTGGAAATATAATAATGATGTTAATAATATTGCTTATCATGAGTTACACGTCCGTTGGTATCAGTGGGGAGCTTTCCAACCTATCATGCGTTCTCATAATTCCAGTCCTGTTGCTGTAGAGATCTATCAGTTCGGCGATAAAGGTGATTGGGCTTATGATGCATTGGAGAAATATACCCATTTGCGTTATCGCTTATTACCTTATTTATATAGTACTACTTGGGAAGTAACAAATAAGGCAGGCAGCATTATTCGTCCTTTGGTGATGGATTTTCCGAAAGACAAGAAAGTACTTGATATGGATACGGAGTATATGTTCGGACGTAGTTTTTTAGTACGTCCGGTAACTGATTCTCTCTATACATGGCAGGATAAAAAACAGAATGGTTATCAGAAAAATATGCGGAAAATAGAGAAAACGGATGTATATTTGCCTGAGGGAAGTAACTGGTTTGATTTCTGGACTGGGGCAAAGTTGGCTGGTGGCCAAACCATACAGCGTGAAGTACCTATTGATATCATGCCTGTTTATATCCGTGCCGGTTCTATAATTCCTTGGGGGCCTGCGGTGCAGTATGCCACAGAAAAAAGTTGGGATGACCTGGAGATTCGTGTTTATCCGGGTGCTAATGCAACTTTTATTCTTTATGAGGATGAAAACGATAATTACAATTATGAAAAGGGAGTTTATTCTACTATCACTTTCCGTTGGGATGATAGTAACCGTACTTTGCACATCAGCGACCGTGAAGGAAGATATCCCGGAATGTTGGAAAAGAGGAAGTTCAAAGTAGTTCTCGTAAATCATAGATCAGGAGAAGGCGATAAACCATTGAAGGGAGGAAAGATGGTGAATTATACCGGTACAGCAATTGAGGTGAAACTTTAGAATGTTCATATTGAATATCCAGCAGAATAAATAAAGAAACGATAAAATACATTATGAATTTACTTAAAACCATTTTATCCACTTCCGTTTTTGCTATAGCTTCTGTAGCTTTGCATGCTCAGCTACCCGCAAAAGTAGAAAGTTTTCCAGTCAGGGATGTGCGGCTCACCGCCAGCCCTTTCAAACACGCAGAGGATATGGATATCCGTTATCTGCTGGGAATAGACCCCGACCGTCTGTTAGCTCCTTATTTGAAGGAGGCTGGTCTTTCCCCTAAAGCTGAAAATTATACCAATTGGGAAAATACAGGGCTGGACGGTCATATTGGCGGACATTATTTATCGGCTCTTTCCTATATGTATGCCGCTACGGGAAATAAGGAGATCAAGGCGCGTCTGGATTATATGATAAGTGAACTGAAACGCTGCCAAGATGCCGCCGGTGACGGTTATCTGTGTGGAGTTCCAAACGGGCGCAAAATGTGGAAAGAAATAGAGGAAGGAAACATTCGCGCGTCCGGTTTCGGATTGAACGACCGCTGGGTTCCTCTTTACAATATTCATAAAATATATGCCGGCCTTCGTGATGCAACTCTTCAGACCGATAGCCGGGAGGCAAAGGAAATGTTGGTGAAACTCACGGACTGGATGATTCGTCTGGTATCCAAGTTGAGCGATGAACAGATACAGGATATGCTGCGCAGCGAACATGGAGGGCTGAACGAAACATTTGCCGATGTGGCCGCTATCACCGGCGACAAACGCTACTTGAAACTGGCTCACCAATTTTCTCATCACACCGTGTTGCAGCCTTTGTTGAGACAGGAGGATAAACTGACTGGTATGCACGCCAATACCCAAATACCGAAAGTGATAGGTTTCAAACGTATTGCCGATTTGGAAGGCAACCGGGACTGGAGCGAGGCCGCCCGCTATTTCTGGGAAACAGTGGTAAACCATCGAAGCATCACCATCGGAGGTAACAGTGTGCGTGAGCATTTTCATCCGGCTGATGATTTCAGCAGTATGCTCACCAGCGAGCAGGGGCCTGAGACTTGTAACACCTACAATATGCTCCGCCTTACAAAAATGCTGTATGAAACGAGTGCGGACGTTCATTTTATGGATTATTACGAACGGGCGCTTTATAACCATATCCTTTCCACGCAAGATCCTGTGCAAGGCGGATTTGTTTATTTTACCCCGATGCGTGCCGGTCATTACAGGGTCTATTCGCAGCCTCAGACCAGTTTCTGGTGTTGTGTGGGATCGGGGATGGAAAATCATGCCCGTTATGGTGAAATGATTTATGGACACAAGGATAATAATCTGTATGTCAATCTTTTCATTCCGTCTACCTTGCGCTGGGGAGATACCCAAATTGAGCAACAGACGGCTTTTCCCGATGAGGAGGGGAGTACTCTTGTTATTTCTCCGGAAAAGGGAAAGAAAGAATTTACCCTTCTTTTCCGTATTCCCGAATGGACGAAGCCGGAAGCATTACGCTTGTCTGTTAATGGTAAACGGCAGAACGTAACGGTCAAAGAGGGATATGTTAGCCTGAACCGTACTTGGTCAAAAGGTGACAAAGTAAGGCTGGAACTGCCGATGCATTTGCGTGCCATTGCACTGCCGGATGGTTCTGCCAACTATTCCATCTTATACGGACCGATTGTGCTGGCCGCCCGGTTGGGCAAGCAAAATCAGGATGGCATGTTTGCCGATGACAGTCGTGGCGGACACATTGCTGCCGGACCGCGTCTGCCTTTACAAACGATGCCTGTCATTGTGGGGGATAAGAACAATCTTCTTTCTCATCTGAAAAAAGTGGAAGGTAAGCCGTTGACATTTACATTGTCCGGAGTTTATCCCGAACGCTATGAGGGTATGACTGTGGAACCGTTTTTCCGTTTATACGAGTGCCGGTATATGGTCTATTGGCCTGTGCTGTCCGTACAGGAGTTGCAGGCAAGGCAGGAACAGTTGGCAAAAGAGGAAAAGGAGCGTGCCGCATTGGATGGTATGACCGCCGATAAAGTGATTTGTGGGGAACAACAACCGGAAAGCGACCATTTCATCCGGATGGAGAATTCCCGTACGGGGGATGATGAAGGGGTTCACTGGCGTGAGGCGGCCGGTTGGTTCAGTTATCGTATGAAGACGAACGGAAAGCAGGTCAATAAAGTGCGTATCCGGTTCCGTCCCGAGATTCGTAAGGATGCAAAAGTATGGATAAACGGGCAGGAAGTAGGACGATTGGCTGGTAAACCGGCTTCGGATGTATCGGTGGGGATATTTGATGTACCTGTATCTGTGCAATCCAATGAGCAACTGGAGATAAAGATCGGTAAAGGAAATGAGAAAGTGACTCCGCATATTTATGAGGTGCGGCTGGTGGCTGAATGATGATAGATATACGAACCGGTCATGCCTCAGTTGGCATGACCGGTTCGTCTTTTCAGATAATTCCGTTGTCTTTCAAGACCGCTTGTAACTCTTTATCAGTGATATTCTCACGCTCTGATTTATCATAAATGAAATGTAAGCCAATCTCTTTTTCTTCTTTGGATAGAGTGGCGATGAGAGTGATCACTCTTGCTCCGCCTCTTTTCCCTTTTCCTTTTGATGCTATACTCATGCGTACTTTGTGTAGGCCATTGCCTAAATCAGTACCCATGTCAGGGTTCTGCATGAGTTCTGCGGCTAAAATTGTCAAGTCTTGCTTCAATGATTTATATCGCTTGGAAAGTTTCTTAACTTCTTTTTCGAAGTGGCGATAAACTTTGATTTTATAGTTCATTGAGCAATTCTTCTATGGGACGGCCTTTCAGCTTTCCTTCACGCATCAGTTTGATGTCTTTGCAAGCCTCGGACAGCCCGTCCATTATTTCACTTTTGGTCATGTAGGGTTCTTCATCCTCTGCCACCATGGTAGAAACAGATTCCATTTCCTTTTTAGCATGAACAAGAGTCTTCCTTACAGACTCCAACACCTTTACATTCTTGATGTCCAGGATTTCCCGAATCAGTTCGTTTTGTATTGATTCCAATGTGATTGTACTCATGACGTTCTCCTTTCTTCTTATTATTTATCTCGTATGGCAAAGATAGCGAAAAGGTGGCATGTCTGCTTGTTTTCTGCATGAAAAATAGTTTTCATTTAGAGGTTGTACCTAAAAGAAATACCTTTTTTCATTTAGTTTTCCTATTTTTGCAGGAAACAAACCGAACAGCTAATGAAAATTCTCCATACAGCAGACTGGCATCTGGGCCAGACTTTTTATGAATACGACCGGCGGGAAGAGCATCTCCATTTTCTAGAATGGCTGAAACAGCAGATAAGACAGCATGAAATAGATGTATTGTTGATAGCAGGTGATGTATTCGACAGCCCGAACCCTTCGGCGGAATCACAACGAATGTATTATCGTTTTCTAAGAGAAGTTACGTCCGAGAACCCTTCTGTGCAAATTATCATCATTGCCGGAAATCATGACTCGGCAGCCCGTCTGGAGGCTCCCAATCCCCTGTTGGAGAATATGAATGTCACCGTTCGCGGTGTCGTGCGCCGCAATGCGGAAGGTGATATAGACTTGCAACACCTCATTGTCCCCCTTTACACAGAAGGGGAAGTGACCGCCTATTGCCTTGCCGTTCCCTATCTGCGTCAGGGGGATTATCCTTCGGCTGAAAATTACTCAAAAGGAGTCCAACTGCTTTATGAGCAGCTTTTCAATGAAGTGAAGGAGAAAGGACTTCCCGTTATCGCCATGGGACATCTGCAAGCCACCGGCTCGGAAATCTCGGAGGACGACCGTTCGGAACGTACCGTTATCGGAGGCTTGGAATGTGTATCCCCCGATGCTTTTGATGAGGCTATCGCCTATACTGCATTGGGGCATCTGCATCGCTCTCAACGTGTATCCCATCGGGAGAATGTGCGTTATTCCGGAACTCCCATGCCCATGTCTTTTGCTGAGA
>ERZ860264.1343-NODE-1343-length-17254-cov-3.306413_pt1 | contig 17254 bp, 14 predicted proteins | sample MGYA00509980_ERZ860264 | MGnify/ENA primary metagenome ERZ860264 (study PRJEB30046, sample SAMN00715212) | human gut metagenome | study: EMG produced TPA metagenomics assembly of the A metagenome-wide association study of gut microbiota in type 2... | reverse complement strand
CTTCCTCGCCAGCGTCGGCATCAAGGCCGGAGCCGGATTCTGGGACACCGTGGTCCAGGGAGACGGACTGAAATATGTCTACACCGGTTTCCTCATCACCGTCATCCCGATTCTCATCATCGGAACAATAGCACGGCTGAAATACCGGTTCAACTACTTCACCATCATGGGTATGATTGCCGGAACCTACACCGACCCGCCAGCATTGGCCTACGCCAACCAGGTGTGCTCAAAGGAAGCGCCGGCCGTGGGCTACTCAACGGTCTATCCACTGAGCATGTTCCTCAGAATCCTTACGGCACAGCTGGTCATCCTCTTCTGCTGCGGAGGATGACGACGGAGACACGACGGAAATACATCTAAAATAAACTTATATAATAAAACAGACTACACCAAATGAAAAAATTCGGATTACTGTTAGGTCTTCTGATGGTGGTCGGCCACTCGGCGATGCTCGGACAAATCGAGAAGAGCATCAAGCTGAACGAGGTCATGACCGCCAACACGGCCAGCATGCAGGACGAATACGGACGGTGCAAGGCCTGGGTGGAGATTGCCAACGTGTCATACACGACGTATAACATACGCGGCATGTTCCTCACCACCGACCGCTCCGTGCTCGACCCGGACATGAGTGTGCCGGAACGCATCAAGCTCATGAGCATCATCCCCAACGGGGAGCCGCGCACCAATCTGGGCGCACGACAGCATCTGCTCTTCTTCTGCAACAGCGAACCCGCCAAGGGAGCGCTCCATCTCTCTGTGAAAATCGACCCGGAGCGTCCGACATGGCTCGCTCTCTACAACGGAAACGCGACACAGCTCATCGACTCCGTGACCATCCCCGTGCTCGGACCCGACCAGTCGTACGCCCGCATTCACGACGGCGCGGCACAGTGGCAGGTCAAAACCGTCGACACCGTCACACCGGGCATAGCCAACCACACCACGGTCAGCGAGTCAAAAGTGGCCAAGCTCAAGCGCGAAGACCCCCACGGATTCGGAATCTCCGTGCTCGCCATGGGAATCGTGTTCTCCTGTCTGGCCATGCTCTTCATCTTCTTCACGGTCTTCGGACTCATCATGAGCCACCGCTCCGCCGCAAAGAAGGTCGCAAACATGCAGCCGCTGAAAGCCGGCGTGAAGATGGTTGAGACGGCTGCCGAAATCGGAAGCAAGACGAGCGTCATACTCCAGGACGGCCTCAAGTCGAAAGGTATAGACAAGGAAATCTATATCGCCGTCATTGCAATGGCCATAAAGCAGTATCAGAACAACGTCCACGACATCGAAAGCGGTATCATCACCATCAAGCCGAAGACAACGGACTGGAACGTCGAATACATCCAGATGACCCAGTTTCATGAGTAAGAGAGACTGACCGCTATATAGAAATACTAACCATATTATATAATAAGACACCAGATATGAACCAGAATAAGTTTCAGTATAAAGTACAGGGCGTCGACTACGACGTTGAGATAGAAGAGATGGAGGGCAACCTCGCCAAAGTGAACGTCAACGGCATATCGTTTGAGGTCGAGCTAAAGCAGCCCATCAATCCCTCACACGCCATCACACGCCACAAAGTGGAGGCTCCAAAACCCGCACAGAACATGTCCAAGACCACCACGACCCACTCCGTTCAGGCTCAGCCCGCCGCCCCTGCAGCAGCACCAGCCGGCGCCGGAACAGCCATCAAGGCCCCGCTGCCCGGAACGATCACAACAGTCTGTGTCAAAGTGGGCGACAAGGTCAACGCCGGCGACACTGTTGTGGTGCTCGAAGCCATGAAGATGCAGAACAATATCGAAGCTGAAGCCGCAGGCACAGTGACTTCAATCGTAGTTAACCAGGGTGACTCGGTGATGGAAGGAGCCGTTTTGCTCACAATAGGATGACAGCGATATGGGATTTACTGACTTTCTGATAGAGAACTTCAACGAGTTTCTGACCTACACGGGCTTTGTCAACGCCTCTGCCGGAAACCTCATTATGATCGTGGTGGGAGCCATTCTCATCTACCTCGCGATAAAGAAGGACTTCGAGCCCCTGCTGCTCATACCAATCGGTCTGGGCATCATTCTCGGCAACATCCCGTTCCGTGCCGACGCCGGACTGGAGATAGGACTCTACGAGGACAACTCCGTTCTCAACATATTCTATCAGGGTGTGCGCATGGGATGGTATCCGCCGCTGGTCTTCCTCGGCATAGGAGCCATGACAGACTTCTCCGCTCTGATTGCCAACCCGAAGCTCGTGCTCATCGGAGCCGCCGCCCAGTTCGGTATCTTCGGAGCCTACATGGTCGCCCTCGCACTGGGATTTGAGCCGAACCAGGCTGCCGGCATAGCCATCATCAGCGGTGCCGACGGTCCGACAGCCATATTCCTATCCTCCAAGCTCAGTCCCAACCTGATGGGCGCCATCGCCGTGTGCGCCTATTCGTACATGGCCCTCGTTCCGCTCATCCAGCCACCGTTGATGCGTCTGCTCACAACTAAGAAGGAGCGCGTCATCCGCATGAAGCCGGCGCGTCAGGTCAGCCAGACCGAACGCATCCTCTTCCCCATCATCGGACTGCTGCTGACGACATTCCTCGTGCCCTCCGGCCTTCCCCTATTGGGCATGCTGTTCTTCGGCAACCTGCTGAAGGAATCCGGAAAGACCACCCGTTTGGCCAAGACAGCCGGCTCTGCTCTCAACGACATCGTCGTCATGCTGCTCGGTCTGACCGTCGGCTGCTCCACTCAGGCAAGTGAGTTCCTCACGCTCAACACGCTGTTCATCTTCCTCGTCGGTGCCTGCGCCTTCATGGTGGCAACGGCCAGCGGCGTGCTGTTCGTCAAGCTGATGAACCTCTTCCTGCCGGCCGACAAGAAACTGAACCCGCTGATCGGCAACGCCGGCGTCTCCGCCGTTCCGATGAGTGCACGTATCAGCAACAACCTCGGACTGGAATATGACCGCCACAACTTCCTCCTCATGCACGCCATGGGCCCGAACGTGGCCGGTGTGATAGGCTCGGCGGTGGCCGCCGGAACGTTGCTCGGCTTCCTGTCGTAATGTTTCTGGATTGCAGATACAATGCTTAAGGACTCCTGTCGTAACGTTTAAGTACTCCAGCAACAACAATTTAGGACTCCTGCTACAACGTTTCAGGATTACTTCAATAAAGAAAGGATGGAAATCAAAGACTCTAACGGCATGTACGTCATGCCCAAAATAGCCATTATCGACCCTAACACCCTCGCGGTGTTAGGGTTGAAATGTATATTGCAGGAAGTCATGCCAATCGCACAGGTGGACACTTTCGGCTCGTTTGCGGAGCTTGACGCCAACACGCCGGACAGCTATTTCCACTACTTCGTGTCCATGGACGTCTTTCTTCCCAACCGTGCTTTCTTCTGCCAGCGACGCAACAAGACCATCGTACTCACTCTCTCGCTCGACACCTCACAGCCCGGCGGTTTCCACAGCCTTTGCATCAATGTCCCGGAAAAGCAGCTCATAAAATCCCTGCTGGCCCTCGTCCAGAGTGCCCACGCCCACGGACGCAACCTTCCCCCTGCCCCACCGGCCCGCGACACGGCTTCCGGGAATGACACATCGGCAACCGGAGACAATACAACAGATGCCCCATGTTCCCGCAGCGCTACGGCCCCTGACTCCCGCAAGAGCCTCACCGAACGCGAGACGGAGGTCATGGCACTAATCGTCCGCGGCTTCATCAACAAGGAAATTGCCAACCGCCTCAACATAAGCCTCACCACCGTGATCACCCACCGCAAGAACATCATGGACAAGCTCGGCCTCAGAAGCGTGTCGGCCCTAACCATCTATGCCGTCATGAACGGATACGTGGACATCAATAAAATATAGTTTGAACAAAAGCAACAGCATCATGAATGAACAAAGACTATACCCCATGCTGTTCCGTCCGAACCTCCATCAGGTCATCTGGGGCGGAACGAGACTCATACCCTGGAAGAAACTCGAAGCGACGGAGGCCGGAGCACCCGTCGGGGAAAGCTGGGAAGTAAGTGCGGTAGACTCTTCTCCGTCGGTCATTGCCAACGGAACACACGCGGGAAGACTGCTACCGGACGTCATCAGCGAGATGCCGGACGACATTTTGGGTTCCACCGTAGCCAAACGCTACGGAAACAAGCTGCCGTTGCTTGTGAAGTTCATTGACGCGGAGCGCGATCTGTCCATTCAGGTCCACCCCGACGACGCAATGGCACAGCGCGAGCACGGCAAGTTCGGGAAGACCGAGATGTGGTATGTCATTGATGCCAAGCCTGGAGCATACCTCTACGCCGGTTTCAAGGAGCAGCTTTCGGAGGACGACTACAAGCGGAAAATCTCCGACGGGACGATAACCGAGGCGCTGGCACGCCACGAGGTCCGTCCCGGCGACGTCTTCTACATTCCCGCCGGACGCGTCCACGCCATCTGCGGCGGCATACTGCTGGCGGAAGTGCAGCAGAGCAGCGACGTCACCTACCGCATATTCGACTATAACCGCCCCGGCATGGACGGACGGCCGCGTGAGCTTCACACCGAACTGGCTGCCAAGGCGCTGGACTTCAACGTCTATGATGAGTACCGGACGATATACAAGAGTGCCGAGGCGCAGGCCAACCATTGCATAGACTCTCCGTTCTTCAACGTGCGTGTAGTGGACATCGACGCTCCTTTCCACCGCAATCTGATCAAGTACGACTCCTTTATAATCACAATGTGCATGGAGAACGACTGTCTGATAAAGATGCGGACGACGGGTGACGAGGTGCTTCTCAAGGAAGGCTGGTCATGCCTCATCCCTGCCGCGATAGCCGACTATGACGTCATTCCCATGCCCGACAGCCCCCATAAGATAGGACATGTCAAGCTCCTTGACGCTTTCATAAACAATAAGGACAACAGTATTATGAGAAAAGCGACCCGCTTTCTGCACATAACAAGAAAATGAGGACGGACAGACAAGTCAGCCTTTACAAGCCTGAAAGGCCGCCCCGACGTCGTATATGAAACGTCGGGGCGGCCTTTCAGGCTTGTATAGGCATGAAGGTTCTACCTCCGGACAATCCCAGTTACATCTTCCAGAACCGGGATTTTCTTCTTCCAAACCGTGAAATTACTTCTTCCAGAACCGTGAGGTTATGTCGGTGAAGTCATCACCCGAGGCCCGCTTGTAGAGCCGCTGGTTGGTCGTGCGCTCCTTCAGACACCCGAGATGCTCTATGTAAGGGCCGAGCTTGATATAGTCGAAGTCGGACTTGCGCACCGCTGCGGGCACTTTCGCCCTGCCGCTGTACCACGCCACCTTCAGCTCCGGGTGCTCCCGGCGGAGATAGCGGGCCAGCGTATTGATATAAGCCGGTTCAGCATCGCCGCCCATAAAGCAGATACAGGTTATGTCGCTGCCGTAGTCGCGGATAAAACCATCCAGCGCCATGGGCGTCAGCGGCTCGCCTATGTCCTGCCAGAGATACTGGCTGTGACAGCCCGGGCAACGGCACGGACAGTTGGAGAGGTTGATGGACAGCGTCACTTCATCGGGGATTTCCTGAAAGACAATGCCCGTATTGACATATTTCAGCATATATTCTATTCTTTTTCTCTGTCTCCGGCCGTACGGCGCCAGCCTTTTCCCATGATAGAAACTGCTTTTTCCGTCATGGAAACGTCACGGACGGACAGCCGGAGACACATTACGGTCATATCATTCCATCACATCTTGGCCATTCCGGCATAGTAGCGGCGGCTGGCTTCCTGCTGGCGGGCCTCCGAGAAGTTGCTCACGCGCTTGAGATAGCCGATGATTCGCGTCATATAGTCGACGTTCTTGGAGTGGCAGTGAGGACATTCGTGCAGATAACGCTTGTCTATCGTTCCGCAGTCGTTGCAGATTGTGTTCGGTATGTTGAACGTGAAATAGTTGCATCCCTCCTTTGCTGCCACCTTCAGCAGCTGGCGGTACTGCGCCTGCGAGAGATGCTCCTCAAGGTTCATGTGGAGCGCCGAGCCTCCCGTGAGGTGCTGGATGTATGGTGCGCCGTGGAGCTTGAACTTGTCGATGATGTTCAGCGAGTCGTCCTCGACGACGTAGAAGTAGCTGTTGTAGCAGTCGCGCGGAACGAAATAGCCATCCTCGCGGTCCCACTTGGCGTGCTTGACACCGACGTTCTCGGCCGGAATCATCTCGCAGTTGAACATCACGTCCTTCGTCCTGTATTCCCTGTTCTTCTTCTCCACCAGTCCCAGAACGGTCTGGACGAACTTCAGATAGTCGGGATTGTCGTCGATGCGGAGTCCCATGAACTCGGCCGCCTCGACAAGACCGTTGACTCCGATGGTCAGATACTGGCGTCCGATGTTGATATAACCGGCGTCGAAGAGGGGCAGCATACCGTGCTTCCAGAGTTCCTTCAGGTTCTCGTTGTAGGCCAGCTGTACCTTGTGGCAGACGTCGATGATGTCGGTGAGGAACTCGCAGTAGTCGAGCTTGTTGTTCACGGCGTACTGTATGCAACGGTTGAGATTGACCGTCAGCACGCTCTTCGAGCCCGTCGAGACACCTCCCGCGCCCAGCGTATAGCTGAAACCGTTGTCCTGTATCTCGTTGCGCAGGCGGCAGCAGCTGGACAGCGAGTCCGCGTTGTCGCTCATATAGGTGAAGAACGAGTGGCCTTCGGAGTACATCTCGGCCGTGAAGTCGGCCCATTCAGTGTCGACCATCTCACCGTCCTTGCTCAACAGAGCCATCGTCTCGACGGGGAAGGTCAGCACCGTCTTCGTGCGCTCCTTGTTGAACCACTTCATGAACCGCTTCTGCAGCCAGCTCAGTCCGTTCCAGTCGGGACGACTACCGTCCGGGAAGTAGAACTCGCCGAAGAGGCTTTCGAAGTACGGGCGGTCATAGTATGCGATGTTCCAGAACACGGCCTGATAGTTGCGCGCGCCGGTCGGCTGGTTGATTGAGTAGACGATCTGCTCGAAGCAGTCGGTTATCATCTTGTCAATCGTGCGCTGCTTGCTGGACAGGTCGACCACTTTGTCGGCCTCCTTATAGTATTCCAGACCATATTCCTTGCCGATGAAGTAGTTGAGATACATCAGGAACTCCGGCGTGGCGCATGCTCCGCTGAGCATACTGGAGACCATGAAGACCATGTTGACGAATCCGCCGCAGAACGACTTCAGGTTGGTCGGTGCCGTGGAGTTTCCGCCGATGGACATCGTTCCGCCGATGAGCCACGGATACATCGTTATCGAAGCGCAGTAGTTGGCAAGGCTCGTCTCGTCGTTCTTATATATAAAGTGGTGTGTGAGCAGGTCGATGTAGCGGTCGGAGAGTTCCTTTCCATACATTTTCTTGATGCGGTCGGTGAGCAGCCGGCGGTTCAGGCGGATGAAGCTCGACTTCGGCAGCTCGCCGATAAGCGTGGCGATGTTCTTGTGCTCGACGTTGGCATTGGCGTCATATTTCGAGCCCGTGGCGGCGTTGGCGGCGTCGCAGTAGTCGGCCAGGAACTTCAGCTTGTCCATTGTCTCGCGGTCTTCCGTGTGACGCTGGCGGTAGAGCATGAACGACTTGGCCACGCTGTAGAAGCCTTCCTTCATCAGAGCCTCCTCGACCTGATTCTGAATTTCCTCGACGGTGATGCCCTCGTGGATGTCGAGATGGCTCAGTATCTTGGAAATGCGTCCGAGGTCGGCCGGAATGTCTACAGACTGGAACGCCTTTGTGATGGCGTTCATTATCTTGTCAAGCGAAAAACGGTCTACGGAACCGTCGCGTTTGGTGATGGTAAAGGTTTTCATCTCCATGTTTTGTTTTCCGTTTTGGAAAACTTTTCGTCACCCTTTTCAGAAAAAGTTTCCCGTTTTTGATAATTTATGGTTTAAGTTTTAGGCTTTCGGTTTTCCTTTTCCGAATACGAAAGCGGTCACAAAGGTACAATAAAAATCCGATACCATGTACCGGATTTCACAGAAATTTTATCCCAAAAAGAAAGATTTTCTCAGAGCTTGACAGCCGAAATATCGACCAGTCCGTTAACTATTGCGTAAATGGTCAGGCCTGCCGGACTGTGTATCTGCAACTTACGGGCGATGTTGCGCCTGTGGGTGATGACGGTGTTGATGCTGATGCAGAGATGGTCGGCAATCTCCTTGTTGGCCATTCCCTGAACCAGGGCCACCACGACGTCACGTTCGCGGTCGGAAAGCAGGTCGGCGTTGTCCGTCCCGCCCTTGAAGACCATGGTCGAGATGTTCTTCGCCACGTCCGTCTGGCGCGACATCTGCTCCAGCCGGCGGATGGCCGGGACGAAGATTTTGTCCTCCACCTGAGCGTGGAGATTGAGCCATTCCTCATTGTTATATATGTCGTGGAGCGTCGCCATGAGCAGGTTGTTGCGGTGGGCGTCCTGCGGCATATACTTGATGATGAGCATCTTCAGCTCCTTCAGCTTGGTGGCCGGCTCCTCGTGGTTGCGCGAGAAGGTCTCAATGCTGTAGTCGCCGCCGGGCCGTCCCTCCATCAGGGCGTTGACGTAGGGGAAGAGCATCTTCTTCTCGAAAGTCATGTGCTTGTAGATTTCGCGTGCGTAGTCGTCGTAGAGCTTCATTATGAGCATGCCGAGACTGTTGCTGCGGTCAATTGACTCCTCCAGCTCGCGGCGGATATAGGGCAACTGGAAATCGAGATAATAGACGTGGCTGGCCTCCAGATAGTGCATCAGCGTCGGCACGGACAGCTGTTCGTCGTTGTCGAAATCGGAATATCCGTTGATGGTCAGATTGACCACGGCAAGGAAGGTGTATGTGTCGACACCGTTGTCCTCGCATATCTCACGGACGGTCTTGTCGCCGAAACCAAGGTTTATGCCGAAACTGCCCAGCGACTGCAATAGGTCGTAGTTGTCCTTGATGAGGGAAATCATCTTGTCGCCGGCTTCGTATATCTTCTGATTTTTCATCGTCACCTTATTATAATACCATATCGGGATGCAAAATTACAAAAAAATAGCTTTTAGTCGTGACTCTTTCGGAGAAATCGATTATATTTGTACCAAATAAGTAAGTATGTCTTAAGTAAGTGATCAAAACATTCATATATACACTATGAACTTCAAGGAAATTACCAAAGGAGTATACTATGCCGGCGTGAATGACCGGGTGACCGCTCTTTTCGAAGGCCTCTGGTCTCTGCCATATGGCGTGAGCTATAATTCATATATAGTAGATGGCGGAAGCCGCCTCGCTCTGATAGACACTGTGCGCATCGATGAGGTACGCGAATTTCTGAACAATATCGAGTCTGTCGCCCCCGGGCGTAAGATAGATTACCTTGTGATCAATCATATGGAGCCGGATCACAGCGGTTCCATACCCGAAGTCGTGCTGTCCTATCCTGACGTGAAGATAGTCGGCAACTCACAGACTATTTCGATGATCAAGGGCTTTTATCATATCGATGATGACAATCGTTTTGTTGAAGTCAAGGATGGTGACACTCTCGATCTCGGAGACAGGAAATTGCGTTTTTTTCTCACACCTATGGTCCATTGGCCGGAGACTATGATGACATGGCTGGAGGATTGCAGGCTTCTTTTCTCAGGAGATGCGTTCGGAACATTCGGTGCTCTTGACGGAGGTGTAATTGATTCCGAAATGTCAACGGATCATTTCTTCCCTGAGATGTATCGTTATTATTCAAACATTGTCGGCAAATATGGCAAATTTGTCCAGCGCGCCCTTGCCAAGCTTTCGGCTCTTCTTCCTCTTGATTATATCTGTTCGACCCATGGCCCGGTATGGCATGAAAGGATAGAAGAAGTACTGGCGATCACCGATAAACTTTCCGCTTATAAATCTGAACCGGGCGTGACAATAATCTACGGTTCCATGTACGGGAATACAGCGGAAGTCGCCGAGGTCATCGCACGTGAATTATGCCGCTCGGGGGTCAGGAATATACGCATACACAACGCCTCCCACTCCTCGATGAGCGATATGATCTCGGATGCATTCAGATATCAGGGCCTGATAGTCGGAAGCGCCACTTATTCGATGGGACTGTTTCCTCCTGTCGAGGCATTTATGAACGCTATGGAAACACGTGAGATCCAGAATAAGGTGTTCGCGGCTTTCGGAGGATATACATGGGCCAAAGGTGCGGCAATAGCGCGCATTCAGGAATATTGTGAGCGGATGAAGATGCCGATGGTTGCGTCGATGACCATGCGTCAGACTCTTGATGAAGAATCCATTTCATCCGCACGTGAACTTGCGGCAGCCGTCGCTTGTTCTCTACAGAAAGATTAAGAAGGCGTGAATATAATTCTATTTATAATAGGGCTCCTCCTTATTCTTGGAGGAGCCAATTTTATGACCGACGGTGCTTCCGCTCTTGCCAGACGTATGGGAATGTCTGATTTTATGGTAGGACTGACGGTTGTGTCGATGATGACCAGTGCTCCCGAGCTTGTGGTGTCGCTCACAAGTGCTTTTAATGCATCTTCGGCTATGGCGGTGGGAAACATCGTCGGGTCGAACATATTCAATATTCTGGTCATAGTCGGTATTTCCGCACTCATCAAGCCCATCAGGATAGAAGGCGGAATTCTTGTAAATGAGATTCCACTGGTCATACTCTCTTCGGCGGCATTGCTTGCCATTGGCTGTGCTCCGTGGCTTGACGGGACATCAATGGAAGTCACACGTGTCGACGGTATTCTTCTGTTTCTTTTCTTTCTGGTGTTTATGCGGTTCACGTTCGCACAGGCTAAAAAGGCCCCTGAACCGGTTGTGGCTGAAGATAGCGTACAAAAAAAGAGCCTTCCGCTTTGGAAAGCTCTGATATACGTATGCGGAGGTCTCGCAGGTCTTGTGCTGGGCGGTCAGTGGTTTGTCGACGGAGCTTCAGGTATAGCGCGATCTCTCGGCATGTCGGAGGCGATGATCGGTCTGACTATTATTGCGGCCGGGACGTCTCTGCCTGAACTTGCCACCTCGGTCGTTGCTGCTCTTAAGGGATCGCCGGGCATCTGCATAGGCAATGTGATAGGTTCGAACATATTCAATATATTCTTCGTGCTCGGAGTGACTTCCATTGTCAAGCCTTTGCCCTTCGGAGGAATAGATATCTTCGATCTGTCGGTGCTTATGGTCGCGAGTCTTCTTTTCTGGGCTGTAGGATGGTTTGTGGGCAACAGGACAATCCGCCGTTCCGAAGGAGCCGTCATGGTGCTGATCTATATAGCCTACGTCACCACCCTCTGCCTCACTGTCTGATGTCTGTATTTTTCTTGCGGAAGGCGTTCCAGAGGATGTAGATCACGCAGAGGCCGAATAAAGCATATCCTCCCCAGCTGAGATAACGGTTGTATTCCTCGATCTTATCGAAAAGCATCGCGGGATCGACGTGGACAGACAGCCAGTAGCCCAGCGCGCCGAGTATCGAATTCCATACAAGCGCGCCGAGAGTGGTGAAAATGGCGAATTGTGCGACATTCATTTTCGAAATTCCCGCAGGAATGGATATCAGCTGCCGGATCGCCGGGATAAGACGTCCTATAAATGTCGACACCGCACCGTGCTTGTCAAAATATTTTTCGGCTTTCTCTACTTTTGCGCGATCGATAAGACAGGCATGTCCCAGACGGCTGTCGGCAAATTTATAGACCACGGGTCGTCCTACCCACAGCGCGAGATAATAGTTGATAAATGCTCCGACGAGTGCCCCGAGAGTCGCGAATATAACCACCATATAGACATTCATGTCGGCTCCCACTCCATAATTGCGGCAGGCCAGATAGGCGGCCGGCGGCACTATGACTTCAGACGGGAAAGGAATGAAACTGCTTTCTATTACCATGAAGATGAATACGAACCAATAGTTTGCATGGTTGACAAACCATTGGAAAAACTCGCTGGCATCGAAAATTGCCAAAGGAATCATATCAAGCATTTCTAATGATTTTAAACCGCTTCTAAATTTTTGAGGTCACTGATTGTTCTGGCCGGATCTTCGGAGCCGAATACAAAACTTCCGGCCACAAGAATGTCCGCGCCAGCTGAGGCAAGAGCCGCGCCTGTCGTAAGGTTTACCCCTCCGTCTATTTCTATCTCTGCCTTTGAGCCGGTGGCGGCGATGAGTCGCCGCAGTTCCTCCGTCTTGCGTAGAGTATGTTCGATAAACGGCTGTCCTCCGAATCCCGGATTCACAGACATGAGCAATACAAGATCAAGATCTTCTATTATGTCGGTAAGTGTCGATACGGGAGTGGCTGGGCAAAGAGTGACTCCGGCTTTCATGCCTGCCTGATGGATCTGCTGGACACAGCTGTGCAGATGCAGACATGCCTCCTGATGTACGTTCATTATTTCCGCTCCACAGTCCCTGACCTGTGATATCCATTTCTGCGGCTCTACTATCATGAGATGCACGTCGAGTGGTTTTGTACAGATCTTGCTGACGGCTTTCATGACAGGAAATCCGAATGATATGTTCGGTACAAATACTCCGTCCATTATGTCCATATGCAGATAATCGCATTCCGACGAGTTGATCATTTCGATATCTGGACGTAAATCCGCGAAATTGGCGGATAATAAGGATGGTGAAATTTTCATTATTAAGTTTATTATATAGATCGGTTAAAATTTGATTTTGATCAATACCGCGGTTCTGTCCTCAGCGTGTCCGATTATTCGGAGGGAGTGATCATGCCGAGAAATTCCTCTTCCGATATCATTGGAATGCCGAGCTGGGTACATTTGTCACGTTTTGCAGGTCCCATATTTTCACCGGCAAGAACAAATGTCGTCTTTTTTGATATGCTTCCGGAGTTTTTCCCTCCGTGCGCGACTATTATGTCCTTGTATTCGTCACGGCTGTGATGCAGGAAAGTTCCTGATATCACAATTGTATTTCCGGTGAGAGAATTTCCTGCGGGAATCATTTTATCGGCGGAAAGTTCCAATTGCACTCCTGCGTTTCTCAGATCATTGATGTTGGCTATGTTGACCGGTTCCCTGAGAAAATCATAGATGTTCTGTGCTATCACCGGCCCGACGTCAGGTATGGCGGTCAGCTCCTCAAGTGTCATCTCAAGCAGTCTTTCCATGCTTTTGACTGTTCTGGCGAGTCGTTTGGCAGTTGTCTCTCCGACATTGGGAATTGACAGGGCATATAATACTCTTTCAAACGGAACAGTTCTGGAATTCTCGATTCCTTTCATGATCCGTTGTGCTGCTTTAGTGCCGAAACGGTCCAGTCCTGCCAGTTTATCCTCGGTAAGATCATAAATCTGACCGATTCTTTCCACAAGACCGGATTCATAGAGTTGCTCGGCTGTCTCTTCGCCGATTCCGTCTATGTTCATCATTCGTCTGGCACAGAAGTGCTCTATTCTGCCCGTTATCTGAGGGCGGCATCCATATTTGTTGGGACAGCACCATGCAGCTTCTCCGAATATGCGCTGCAGCGGTGTGCCGCATACCGGACAATTCCTTACGAAGGTTATTTTTGCCGCGCCCTCGGGGCGTCGGGATATCTCCACGCCTGTGATCTGCGGGATGATCTCGCCGGCTTTCTCCACATACAGCGAATCTCCTTCATGGATGTCAAGCTCAAGCATGATGTCCTCGTTGTGCAGAGACGCGCGTTTGACGATTGTGCCCGATAACTGCACGGGTTCAAGGTTGGCCACCGGGGTGACGATTCCCATCCTCCCCGTCTCGAACGATACGAAGTGTAGCGGAGTGCATGCGCGTTCGGGATTGAATTTGAAAGCTACCGCCCATCTCGGAGACTTGGCGGTGGAACCGAGATTGAGTTGCTGGCGGAGAGAGTTGACTTTGAATACGAGTCCGTCTGTCGCCACGGGAAGTTCCTTACGGTGCTCATCCCAATAAGCGATATACTCATCTATTTCTTTGAGAGAATGCAACACGGTCATCGCTTTCGAGACTTTGAATCCCCAGTGTTCCGCCGCGAGCATATTCTCATAATGGTTGTCGAAAGGCAGACTGTCACTCAGCAGATAGTAAAAGCGGGCGTCAAGATGGCGTTTGGCTACCTCCCGTGAATCCTGCAGTTTCAGAGTGCCCGATGCCGCGTTTCTTGGATTGGCGAACAGAGGTTCTTCGTTGTAGGCTCTTTCCGCATTGAGTTTTTCGAAAACTTCCCATGGCATAAGAATCTCTCCGCGTATCTCGAATTCTTCCGGCCAGTCGCCGGGAAGCAGCTCCAATGGGATGCTGCGTATTGTCTTTACGTTTGCGGTAACGTCATCACCCTGGGTGCCGTCGCCACGTGTCACCGCTCTGACAAGACGTCCATGCCTGTAGGTGAGGGAAATCGATGTTCCGTCGAATTTCATTTCCCCTACTATGCTGTAGTCATGTCCTTCAAGCGCCTTGTCGATACGCGCCGCCCATTCGTCGACTTCGCTTATGGAATAAGTGTTGGCAAGCGACATCATCGGTCGTTCGTGGACCACATGTTCGAATCCCTTTGTGAGGTCGGAGCCTACGCGTCGGGTAGGAGAGAGCTCATCGGCATATTCCGGATTTTCCTTTTCAAGAATTTCAAGTTCTTTCATCATCATGTCGAACTCTTTGTCTGATATTTCAGGAGAATTCAACACGTAATAATTATGGTTGTGTCGGTTAAGCTCGTCGCGTAGCCGCTTGATTCTTTCTTTTATTTCCATGTCATAAGCAATGGTTTGGTTTTGTCGCTTGTCTAATCCCGGTATATGTAAGGATAAGTGATGTCCCATAGAAAAAGGGCCTGTGGGGGCATGGAGGTGCCGGCCGAGCACCTGTCTTTTTCTTCGATTATACGTCTGACCCCGTCGAGTGTCAGTTTTCCGCGGCCTACATCCACAAGTGTCCCGACAATGGCACGCACCATATTTCTCAAGAACCGGTCGGCAGTGATCGTAAAGACCGCACCCGGCACTTCGAAGTTGTTGTGCCATTTGTCCCATCGTGCTTCTGAAACTTGACATATATTGGTCTTCGCATCGCTGTGCAATTTGGCGAATGACGTGAAATCTTTCGTTTGTAACAGTATCGTAGCAGCTTCATTCATCGCCTCTATATCAAGTATGCCGGGACTTCTCCATGAGCAGTCTTCAAGAAATGGAGATTTCTCGAAAACAATGAAGTATTTGTAGGTACGGGATGTCGCGTCGAAGCGTGCGTGAGCATTGTCGGCGACATCGATTATATCGGATACAGATATCGCAGGCCCGCACAGACGGTTCAGACCTGTCAGAAAACGGCGCCGGTCTGAAATTTCAGTTTCCGTATCAAAATGAGCGAACATGACACGGGCATGAACGCCCGTGTCTGTTCTTCCCGCTCCTGTGACAGGCGCAGGCACGCGAAGTATTGTCGAGAGAGCTTCTTCGAGGGTCTGCTGAACGCTTGACGCGTTCGGCTGTGACTGCCACCCGTGATAAGGCGTGCCCGAATATGACAACTTGAGAAATTTACGCATCAGTCACGCTCCAGATATGTGCTTCCGTATAGTCCTGAACGATAATTGTTAAGGAACTGCCGCCCTTCCTCAGGGGTAATGACTCCACGCTTCATGGAGGCTGTCACCCAGCTCTCCAGATTGCGGACAAGTTTCTTGGGGTTGTACTCGACATAGTCGAGTACGTCGGCAACAGCCTCTCCGTCAATGATCTGCGCTATCTCATATCCATCTTTTGTAAGGGTTATATGCACGGCGTTGGTGTCTCCGAACAGATTGTGGAGGTCTCCGAGAATTTCTTGATATGCTCCCACCAGGAACACACCGAGGTAATAAGGCTCATTCGGTTTCAGGTCATGCACGCTGAGACAATAGGAACTTCCCGCGGGAGCAACGAAACGGTTGATCTTCCCGTCGGAATCGCATGTCACATCCTGAATCGTACATTCCCGTGTCGGTTTTTCATCAAGTCTGGTGATCGGCATTATCGGGAACATCTGGTCTATTGCCCACGAGTCAGGCAGGGACTGGAACAGAGAGAAATTGCAGAAATATTTTTCAGGAAGCATGCGGGCTGCCTTACGGAGTTCTTCCGGCGGGTGTTTCATGGATCTGGTCATGTCGCGGACATCACGGGCCACGCTCCAGAACAATTTTTCAATCTGGGCGCGTGTCCTGAGATCGAGAAGTCCGAGGCTGAACCGTTCCAGAGCCTCTTCGCGGATCTGCAGCGCATCATGCCAGTCTTCGAATACTCTCGAAGAGTCTATCTTGTCCCATATATTGTATAGTTCCGAAGCAAGTTCATGGGGGTTCTCTCCAAGTTCATCGTCATCTTTCCAGATAGGCAGTTGAGCTGTCTCGAGAACCTGGATTATAAGCACGGAATGGTGTGCTGTCAGCGATCGTCCGCTCTCGGTGATGATGTTGGGATGCGGCAGATTGTTTTTCTGGCAGGCATCGACAAGTGCCGAGACGGAGTCATTTACATATTCCTGGATGGAATAGTTCATGGAGTTCTCTCCGCTTGACGAGCGTGTTCCGTCGTAGTCCACGCCCAGACCGCCTCCTATGTCGACAAATTCGATGTTGAATCCCATCTTTGAGAGTTGGACATAGAATTGCATTGCCTCTCTCAAAGCGTTCTTTATGCGGCGTATTTTGGTTATCTGGCTACCTATATGGAAATGTATGAGCTTAAGACTTTCGGTCATCTTGTTCTTTTCAAGATAGGAGAGGGCGTCAAGCAGTTCGCTTGAGTTGAGACCGAATTTGCTGACGTCTCCGCCCGATTCTTCCCATTTGCCAGAGCCTGAAGAAGTGAGTTTGATGCGTATGCCGATATTCGGAACGATTCCCAGTCTGCGTGCTACAGTAGATATAAGTTTGAGTTCATTTATCTTTTCGACGACGAGAAAAATGCGACGTCCCATTTTTTGTGCCAGCAGAGCCAGTTCGACATAATCCTCATCCTTATATCCGTTGCATACTATGATGGAGTTCTCATGGGTGTTGACTGCGAGAACTGCGTGCAGTTCGGGCTTGGAGCCGGCTTCGAGACCTATGTTGTATTTATTGCCGTGACTTACGATCTCCTCGACCACTGGCCTCATCTGATTGACCTTTATGGGATATACAATAAAATTCTTGGCCTCGTATTCGTATTCTTCTGCAGCTTTTTTGAAACAATTGGAAATTTTACGGATACGGTCGTCCAGAATATCGGGGAAACGCAGCAGCACAGGG
>ERZ860264.1342-NODE-1342-length-17279-cov-2.935381_pt1 | contig 17279 bp, 10 predicted proteins | sample MGYA00509980_ERZ860264 | MGnify/ENA primary metagenome ERZ860264 (study PRJEB30046, sample SAMN00715212) | human gut metagenome | study: EMG produced TPA metagenomics assembly of the A metagenome-wide association study of gut microbiota in type 2... | reverse complement strand
TTCCATCCCGACACAAGGTCGTAGCCATCCTCCATAATCATCCGATAAAGTTCCGGAATCTCGTCAGGGCTGTCCTGAAGGTCGGCGTCCATAGTAATCACCACATCGCCCTCGGCACGCTCGAATCCCACGTTAAGCGCCGGCGACTTGCCATAGTTGCGACGGAAACAAACCCCCTTCACAGCCGCACTCTTGGCCTTCAAGTCGTTGATAACCTTCCACGAAGCGTCGGTCGAGCCATCGTTGACAAAAATAATCTCATACGAGAACCCGTTGGCTTTCATCACGCGTTCAATCCAAGCCTCCAGTTCAGGCAGCGATTCCGCCTCGTTATACAGCGGAACTATAACAGATATATCCATAAATTCTTTCTTGTACGTACAGTCTGCAAAATTAGCATTTCCCATCGTAACAAAAAAATCGATTGCCGTTTTTTGAAAGTTTTTTTGATTATAGCCGCCCTCTGTCGATGCATATCGTCATTTTCGCCAGTCAAAGCCGCCCGCCCGACACCTTTTCTCATCCAAATCCACCGACAAAAAAACAAGCACCCTCGCAAACGTTAAAAACTTCTCCTCAACACCAATTTTCCACTCGTTTTTTTCCTTAATCTTAGTTTATTTACCTACCTTTATGGTCGAATTATAACAATCCTATCAAGAAAAAAATATCGGTATTAATCTACCCTAAGCAACATTGGAAGATAACACCAAACAGCTTTTAACGGCTGACGCTTCATTGTATAATGGGCAGCCTACCGACACAGGCTCATCGTGTCCAAGTGCAAGACTTACATCTTGTACGCCCTCCTTTTCTGATAATGTCCGGGATGGAGCAATGATTTTTATACTGAACTTTAAATTATCACAACGTTTATGGCTTACGAAACAAAAAATGTATTAAGTCTCGACTCAAAAGACGCAATGGATTTCTTCTTGAAATCCGAACAATACCATAGCTTTGAGCTCCCGGAGTATTTTGTATTTGACGAACTACTTCAAAATGTAAAAAGAATCGTTGAAGACACTCCATACGAAGAATGCCTACAGAATGGAATATCGCCAGAAAATTTATCGAATGTGAATTTGGATATATTGCTCAATAAGGATGGCCATTATGCAGTTCGTCCCATTGTTCTGGCCAATCCTTTTCTATACTATTTTCTTGTTAGAGAAATTTGCAACGAATCGTCTTGGATTTTGATAAAAAAACTTTTTGAGAAATACCAAGTACCACATATCACATCATGTGCTTTGCCTGTTATACCAAAGGGAACTGAACCATTCCACAAATCCACCACCATAATAAACTGGTGGAATTCTATGGAACAACGAAGCATAGAGCTCTCCCTTGAATTCCGTTATATGTTTGTAACTGACATTACCAACTGTTATGGTTCTGTCAATCCCCAAGCTTTCGATTGGGCATTCTCTCTTAAAGACACCAGGTTTGAGAACGGCAACAAAAATTCAATCTCCAAAAACATTCAAAAATATCTTCGTGCATTCCAACAAGGACGCAACATTGGCATCCCACAGGGAAGTGCCATATTTGACTTTATCGGTGAAATCATTCTTGGATATTCTGACCTTCTGCTACATGAAGCAATTCATAAAGCTGGCATCACTAATCCATACGAAATAATCCGTTATCGTGACGACTACCGTATTTTCTGCAACGACAAGGATGTGCTTGAAAAGATTTCTTACATTTTACAACATGTTTTGGAAAGTCTAAACTTCCGTATGAACAGCAAAAAGACAAAGATTAGCAATAGCATTGTAACTGACGCAGTGAAATCTGACAAACTTGCGTACATCTACAATACTCCTGTCTTCAACAAGAAAGGTTGTGACTTTGACAGTTTCGAGAAACATCTGCTATATATTCTAATGTTTGCACGCAAATATCCCGATAGCGGTTCCATCAAGACCATGCTATCCGACATAGACAAACGAATAGAAGAAAGGCTGAAGCCTCAAACAAGAGAAGTTTCAACTATCAATTTAGAGGACACAAACAATGTTATTGAAAAAAGAACAGAAACTTATCAGCGTAAACTTGTCGGTGGTAGTGTACGAGCCATGTCGGCAGTATGTGTTCAAATAGCGTTAGAGAATGTAGGCTGTTGCCACTATGCTCTTCGGGTCCTCAGTCGTATGGTTGATTCACTAGAAGAAGAACAAGAGAAAAGGGATATCATAGACAAAGTGTATACAAATCTTTGTAATCAACCTAATTCTGATTACAATCAATTATGGTTACAAAACATTACATATCAGAATGATAAGAAAAAAGGCGTATCACCATATAATATCAGATTATGCAAAGTTGTGATGGGTGAGAATGTTGAGCTTTGGAATAATTCTTGGTTGAAAAAAGGCCTAACAAAGAATTACAAACAAACAAGCGTTGTTAGCAATGAAGTCCTTAAAAAAGTCACCCCGATCATTACATTCCGAGAAACGCGTGCATATCTTGAAACGACAGAAGATTCTTTTGAAATACCATACATTGCAGAATATTAAATCAAAACATACATATGATTATACAAAACAAACTCGACATTGGAGACATCATTCTTAAAAATGCGCATAATAAGCCCAAGGTTGGAGATATCATTCGTGTCAAAATTACCAACATCGTAGAATCAATTGGTGCTTTCGCACGAATGCCCAATGGACAAGATGGATTAATCCGCTTGTATGATATTGCATGGTTTAACCAAACTAATATTTTGAAATCTTTTTCTATTGGTAAAGAAATTGACGTTAAAGTTGTCAAGGAGTTGCCAGACGGAAAATTAAACCTAAGCAGAAAGGAATTGATGCCCAATCCCAAAACGCTTGAAAAGGGTGTAATAGTTAACTGCACAGTCAAAAGAAAAGAGTCTTTTGGCTTAATTGTGCAGTTAGGCGATTTTACAGCGTTAATTCCCCAAAAAGAAATTCCTTTAGGACTAAAGTATTCCGAATGTGATAACGTTACCTGTGTTGTGATAGACAATACTTATGACACAGAGAAACACTATAACAGAATTTCTATGAGTATTCTTGCCTTACATGATTATATAGCAAGACAACACAACGAGCATGAAATTGTTAAATGCGTGTTCAAAAAAAGTTTGCATGAAGACGAAAACACATCAGCCATTGTCGAATTAGACTCAATTGTTGAGTTAGAAATTCATGCGAATAGGTTTATAGAACCTTATCGAGAAAGACTTCTTGCTAACGAAATAAAGAATGGAGAGGAACTCGATTTTGATTTTTCTTATAACGAAGGTCAGAGAATCATAAAATTAGATATGCGTCCAATAGAACGCAACCGTAAGGCTCAAGAAGTCGAATATTTGGTTTCTCAATTGCATAAAGGAAATATAGTTGAAGCAGAAGTCCTTAGTGTAAATGACAAAAATGCTAGAGTCTTGATTTCCAACACCAATGTAGAGTATACAATTCCTCGTGAGGAACTTTCTCCAAATAAAGTTGTGAGAGCAAGTGATGAGGTTTTTGTTGGAGAACATATACATATTGCATATATTGGAGACGACAATGAATTATCTTTTAGCAGAAGATATTTAGTAAAAGACAAGTATGATGAATCTTTGTACGAGTTATCGCAGACAGAGCTTCTTGCAACAATGGGCTTGACTACTAATAAGTTCGTCGGTATGATAGTTGAGATAAAGTCTGATTACTTTGTCACAAATCTTATGACAGTAGGTCAAGCTGATGATGAACAAAATGGCAATCTGTTAATAGACCCTGTTAATGGAAAGAGTCTTATTGCAATTATTGATCGAAAATTAAAGAATTTCTTTGTAGTAGGAGAATATTACGAAGTGGAACTTGAGTTGGCAAGAAAGGATTACAGGCAAAAGTCTGGAACACCTTATATGTTTAGTATTGTATCTAACAACATAAAAGAAAGCCAGAACCCTTATAAGGAATCTGTTTCTATCGCATCCAAGCAGCACATGAGTCCTAATACAAATTCCAGTATTGCAAATTTATTAGAAGAAGTAGGTAAAAATCTATATTCTAGCAAGAAGAGAATGTTTTTTGAATTACTTCAGAATGCAGATGATTCAGCTTCAGAGAATGGGGTAAAAGTTAAAATTCAAATGTGTAATGATTATTTTGTGTTGACTCATGACGGATATGCTTTTAATAAACATGACTTTGAATCAATAACGTCTGCTGCAAAAAGTACAAAAAGAGCAAATGAAAAGAAAACAGGTTATAAAGGTATTGGTTTTAAGTCTGTTTTCACAAGCTCACAGTCTGTTATTATCTATAGCGGAGGTTATAAGTTTTCTTTTGACAAAACTTACCCATTATACAATGACTTTGACGGTTTTTATTTCCGTGCAAACAAAATAGAGAATGATCTAAATCGGCAAAGAGAGTTCCTCCATGATTTTTCAAAATATCGCAGGGATTTTAATGGAGTAAAAGATATCCCTTGGCAGTTATTACCAATTTGGGTAGATGACTTTAGGATTGAAGACAGTAAGTCCATATTTAATAGCAAAGAAAATGTTTCCATAGCATTGAAGATGGATAAGGACACTCTTTCTGACTATAGCGTTGCAATAGAAGAAGTATTTAAAGAACCACGTTTTATGTTGTTTCTTAGAAAGACTAATCGTATCCAATTGATGCGTGGTGATGAATGCTGGACGATACAAAAAAACAAATCAAATGATGGAAGATATATATCCTTGGTAAACTCATTTGATTCTCTTAACCGAATTGAAAATTATACTATTCAAACATATGATAGATTAGAGGTGAGTGATGAAACATTCTCTACTTCAGGCATCTTAATAAAACGATGTGAAAGGAGTAATAATAGAGGTGAAATAGAGAATTATTTCGTAAGAATAGATGATTCTGGTACAGTGCTTGGAGAAGTGACTGGCGTACCAGATAGAATAGCATCGACCAAAGATACAACAATTTCTTTCGCAATCAAGTTGGATGCAGATGGTCATATTGCTCCATTGGAAAAAGAAACGCTATCTCTGTATGCGTACCTTCCAATGAAGGAGCATAGATTCACTTTTCCATTCTATATAAATGCTGACTTTATTCCAAAATCAGATAGAGAAGGCGTACAGAGTGATAATCCTTGGAATCATTTTATCTTCTATACAATAGGAAAGTCTATTGTGAAGATGGTAGCTTCATTTGCTTCTGAAAATGAAACGGAATATTTGAATTTACTTCCAACTAAAGAATTTAAATATAGTAGCCAAGATACTGCAGCATTAGTCGATTCTTTTAACAGGGGTTATAAAGAAGCGTTGATGATGGAGAAATATATTCTTAACGATAAGAACATACTTGTTAATTCAAAAGAAATCATTTTTGATACGTCAAAACTTTCTGATGTTGTTGGAACTGATGCTTTTTATAAACTAGTTGGTACTACTAAACGCCTGCCAAATTCAAAAATTAACACGACTTGTCTTACCAAACCATTGTTTGAGATAGAGAAATGCTCGGTAGATTCAATATTTAATATTTTAACAGCTAATATTTCAATTTTATCAGAGTGGATACAAACGTGTTCTGATACTCAAAGGATTAATTTTTATAACTGGTTGGTTTCAGATGAAAAATTGAAAACTTTGCTGTCATCTGTACCAATGTTCGTTTTTGGAGAGCAGTGGAAATCCATGAATCAGATATCAGCCAATGATAAGTGCTTAATTTTGACGGAAAAGATAACTCCAATAAAGGATATTCTCGTAAAGTTAGGTTTTGTCATATCAAATGATAATCTCGAGAATCATCCACTTTGCTCTTATATTAAGCCTCAGAATGAAAAGAGTTTATTCCAGAAAATCCAAGAGGTTGATATTTCTGGGTTGGCATATCAAGAACGATTGACTTTATTTCTAGTTTGTGCCAATTTTGATGAAGTCGGCAAGGGAACGCTAAGGAAATGGCCAATTTTTAAGAATCAAAATAATGAATTTGTACCTTTACTTAATATGTTCACATACTATAGTTCGTATCCCAGTTGGTTGAATTCATATATGCTGAATGTCGCAGAAGTAAATGCCAGTCTCAATACTTATTTGATTCCGCAGAATGAGATTTATTCATCGATAATTGAAAATAATATTGATGATATTCTTACTATAACTGACATACTTCACGTCTATAATTTATTTAGAGAATCTTGGAATCCTGGATTCACCGTTAAATTATTCTCAAAAACAAGTATTTCTCCCATCTGTATGATATCTTTAGTGGAACAATCGGATTATTCCACTAAGGCTAATTATGTCCGCACTTTTAACCAATTGGAGTTAAACAGTTCATCAAATTATGATACTTCCTCATTTGAATATAGATGGATGAAGCTTGCGGTATTGACAGATTCAACCATTAATCATGCAAGGTCTGTTGTAAAAATTGACGGTAATAACTTATCCTCATATACAATTAAAGATGAACTGTCGATATCCTACAATGGAGTAGTGCATAAATTCTTATTGTCTCACTTACTGCCTTCTTATTCCCCGACTTCTGCTTTGTCGAATATTGTTAAACAATTCGAAACTATTGATAGATATAATGAAATCTTTGCTCTGTCAGAAGCCTCTGTTTGCGATGTTAGAAATAAATTGTTCACTATATTAAGAAATTCAACATCCTATATTACCGAAGAACAATATTGTTTTTTGATGTTATATAGGATGACTCAAGGTTATAAATACTTTGACAATACTCTTAAAACAATTATACGCGTAAATAGTGAGCCTGTGTTTATACGTATTTTGCAAAAGTGTTATGATTATGAACTGGGTGATGAACTGGGCACCTTTATTAAGAACGGGGGTGTTGTATATCCATTTAGCAGATTAATTGGAACCTATTTTAATAGCGATGATTATACTTTACAATCTGAACGCATACCCAATTTCATATATGAATGGGCTGATACGCCAGAAAAGAAGCAATTTCTTATCAAAATGGGGTTACACGATGATAAGAGCAATGAGATAATACGTCGTAAGTCGTTCAAGGAAAAGAAAAATGAGAACAACTGGAATATAAATGACGCAAACATTATTCGTACTTTCTTACATTGGGTATGTCAGACATTTGCCCTTCCTATTACTGATAAAATTCAAGTATCTATATTAGAACCCTTGTTTTCTGCATTGAGAATTAGCGGAGTCTATTCCCCCGATGATTTCGTTGTAGCTAAGGAATGGACAAATGAATTGTATCTTGAATGGAAGAAAAACAAGCAAACTAAGATTTTTATCATTGATGGAAATCTTCCATATAGAGGCATATTCGAAAAAATCCATCTTTATAGTGGATTTATTGGCGAATATACTTATTTCAGCGATTCTAATACAATTTATATTTCATCCAACAGAGAACCTGCCGCCCTATTATCTGATGTATATTCAGATACAAGAATCAAGAATGTATTCTCAAAAGATGATTGGAATAAAATATTCTTAGTATCAGCAGATGTCGTCAAGGAGAAAGATTTACGAATCGCTGAACTAGAAAAGTTGCTTGATGAAGCAAATAGCAGAAAGATTGTTGATAGAACGATTGATGATAGTACGGAAGACCATGGCAATGCATCTGAACGAGGTAATTTAGATGAGAACTCTCGTATAGAATTAAATCTGGAGGCTCGCAACTCTGCTAAAGATTATCTTGACTCTTTAGAGGATTATGACTGCTCGGAATGGAATCCAAATACAGGAAATGGCTTGGTTAAAGGCATTGTAAAATATAAGAATAAAGCTATCACCGTAGTTGTAACAAGTTCTATTGGAAGAAAGTTATATCTTCATCCCAGATTATTCTCAGAATTAATGATTGATCCAGACAATGTTTTACTCAATTATGGGTATGATCGAAGAATACATCGTATTCGTTTTGATGAGACATTCAAAGACAATAAAGATGTCAATTTGATTTTTGATGCAGATATTATCAATTCAAAAGAATTCGCATTTTTGGCAAATAGATATATGTACTCAAAAAAGACTTGTTTTGTTATCGAGAATATTACATATTCTATATCAGAACAAATTAAAGGCTTTGGTCTTGATGAAAAAATGTCAGACGCTGATGTTTATACCAATATTGATACAGATGAATTGTTTGATTTTTAATAATTAGATTATAATGTACTACACAAGAGAACAACATAAAAGATTCCTAGATAAGGAACTTGTAGCAATTAGTGAAGAGTACTTGAAGAAACTCAATTCAAAGGCTTTGGCATTATTGTCTGACAATGAATTATATGTTACCCAGTTTGTAAAACTCGATTTGAAAAAGGAAGACTCCAATAATGCAGATTGTAATGTGTTGGGGTCTGGTCAACTTATGCTTCGATTTAAAAAAGATAAGGGGATTCCGCGTAAAAATGAATATTTCACAGCAGTTGCTTTAGAAAAAGAAATGAGCTTCCCTAAGAATTGGGGAGACATTACTTGGGGGAATCTACGTCATCATCAAGTAGAATTCTCGGAGGTTCATTGCGTATGGCAGGGAAGGACAGATGACAACGGCTTTTTATTGTGTGGCTTTGCAGGTCTATCAATTGAGATGGCAAAATTCCTCGCAAACAAAGAGGGATGTGTAATTGTTCTTGGACCTCAAGCCCCCCCTATGGACTATTATCAAAACCTCATTGATATAGTCAACAACAATAACTCTAATATGGCAGCACAAGAAATTCTTGATTTCGATAAAAAATCAGTCGAATGGAATCCTGTTCATATTAATTCTAATAAAGAGCAAGTAGAAGGTATTGTTGAAACTTTAGATTCTACACCACAATTAATATTTCAAGGTCCTCCTGGTACTGGTAAAACATTCCTTATGGCAGAACTAGTTGAGCATTTGTTGAGCCAGAACAAGAGTGTCCTTGTTACTGCGATGACAAACCGTGCTCTCATAGAACTAGCAGAAAAAGATAGCTTAAAGGAATTTATGCTGAAGAAACGCATCATGAAGACGAGTGTATCTTCAGATGAACTGACTGAATACAAAAACCTTGTTCCCATTGATAGCAAAAAGATTGCATGTGTGCCTGGAAGTCTTACATTGTCAACATTCTACAATTCTAGTGGTTGGGCAAAACAATGTTACATGGAGCGTCCTTTTGATTATGTTATTATGGACGAGGCGAGTCAAGCATTGTTTGGAATGATTGCTGCATGTAAAAATCTTGGGCAGAAGGTAATCTGGATTGGTGATCAGAATCAGATGCAACCTATTGTTTTACTAAGTGAGGAAACTCTTACTCGAAATGACTTTACAATGTTGGCAAACGGTTTTGTTACTCTTTGCGAAAACTTCAATTATAAATCATACATCTTAACAGAGACACATCGTTTGCTGAATAAGTCCGCAGCACTAACGAGTTTGTTCTATCATACACCACTCAAGTCAGTTGCCAATTTTGGTTATGTATTTGCTAATAACAACCTAAAGTATCTTCCAAAAGATGGAGGTGCTGTCATTTTGTATAAGAATATGCCTGTAGGCGAAAAAGCAGATAAGTCATCTTGTGATTTCGCTATTCGGATAGTTGACGAAATTCTTGCCTTACAACCAAAATTATATATTGCTGTGTTGACAAAATTTCGTGCAGCAGTGAGAATGTTGCAAAATAGCTTTATTAGTCAATTTGGAAGCAAAAGCAATGTTCTAATAGATACAGTTGAACGTGTTCAGGGGATGACTTGTGATGTGTGTATTTATTTCATTCCGAACACGATGATGGGCATGTCGCTTAATAGACCGTTGTTTAATGTTGCAACAAGCCGTGCCAAACAACTGACTATAATTATTGCTGATAACTCTATTATGAATACACAATGTCATAGAGATGTCCAAATGTATTTAATGGGGGTAGCCTCAGGCATAATACCCAAGCAACGTAATGAAAGTCTCATCGAACATGAAATTAATATAATTAGGAAAAATACTTTTAATTTGCATATAAAAGGAAAAATTGACCTGTCACAATTTGAGACACCTAAGCAAAAAGCTGCTAAGTCAGGGACAAAGAAGAACATCTACATCATTGATACAAATGTATTTGTTAATTGTCCCAATATCATCTCAAAGATAGACGGAAAATACGAGGTTGTATTATCAGCAAAGGTTGTTGATGAACTTGACAAACTGAAGATTACTCTTGATGAAACAGGAAAGGCAAATGCACAGAAAGCATTACATTTGATAAATCAGAGTATGGATAAGCGCAATGTTAAAATGGAATTAGCTGATATTTCATTGTTACCAGACGATTTCAACAAGAAATCACCAGATAATATGATATTGACAGTTGCACTGAAATATTGTAGCGAGAACCCAATACTACTTACTTCAGACAACGGACTACAGGTAAAGGCAAAAGGACTTAACATCAAAACAATATCACTTAAAGAGTTCTTAAAACGATAATCCAATGCTCGAACTCGAATTACAACAATACCTCCTCCACGAGTACCAACAAGAGAATGCTCGCTGCGAATGGAAGGTATTTAAGAATCTGAAGAACTCGTTCTGTGGGAACGAGAAAGATGATGTCATAACCTACGTGTCGGCTATCGCCAATATGGAGGGAGGCCATCTTGTGATTGGTGTTAAGGATAAGATGCTTGAAATTGTCGGGACTGACATTTCAAGGCTTACCTTTAATGGGCAACCGGCAAATACACAGTCTGCAACTTTCAAACTCACCGAAAGTTGCGAAGTTCTCTGAACGTCAAAACCAAAGCGCACAGTTAACGCCTTTTTATATATTCGTTTGCCTCGCCTCAACTCTATCAAGATTTTCAGCGTGGGCAACACATTGCAAATGTATGAAATTTTTCAATCAAAAAAACTTTTTTGCAAATATTTTTTTCTGAGCGTTTATTTGCGCCTATTCCACTGCTGTTTCTTTGAAAAATGGCAGTTTAAGAGTAACTTTGCCCCGAGTAAACCAAAAACGATGACAACAACTAAAAAACGGGTGGCTGCGTTCGATGTGCTGAAGGGCATCGCCATATATCTGGTGGTGATGGGGCACGTGCTGACGATGTGCATACGCGACATCGACAGTGCGGTGCTGTTCAAGCTTGTTGGAGAAATACACATGCCTATATTTTTCTTTATCAGCGGCTATTTCACCTATAAGCTTACCGGCAACGGTGATTTCGCCATGCCCAATCTGCGCAAACGCTTCTGGCAGCTTATCATACCGTTTCTGGCTGTAAGTGCGCTGTGGATGTGGTATTTTCCGCACAGCCGTCTGCAATCGCCCTTGTCGCAGTCGTGGCCGCAACTTCTCACCACGTATTGGAAAGACGGCTATTGGTTTACGCTGACACTGTTTGAGGTGGTGCTTGTCTATGCCGGCATAAGCCGTCTGATGGCTGCCGCGCGACGCTTGTGGATGCAGGTTGCCATACCAGCCGCCGCATATCTGGCGTTGATTCTTGTGTCGCCCCTTATTTCCGACCCCGCCGCAAACTTCGACCCCGTAGGCATCGGACTGCTCACACAGTTTTTCCCGGTGTTTATGATGGGAGTGTTCGCCCGCAAATATTCCGACGCGTTCCGCCGCATGGCTACACAGCCGTGGGTTGCCACAGCGGCTGCCGTGGCGGCGTTCGGCACGTGGTATTATTCCGTATACACGTGGGAGTTTCCAGCCATCCCGGCATGGTGCCAGTTTGTGGCGCAACCCGTGCTCCACGCCTCGCTGATGACCGTGGTGTTCGGGATGGTCTACCGCAGCGACGTTGAGACGTTTGCCTCGACGCGCGCCGGACGCTGGCTGACTCTTCTCGGCAACGAGAGTCTCGGCATCTACCTGCTCCACTACTTTTTTCTCTTCCCTCTCACACCGCTTCAGGAGCCTATGCGCATGCTTGGGCTCACATTTATGCCGTCGGTGATGGTGTCGGCGTTTTTCGCTTTCTTCATCATTCTTGCAGCGCTTGGAGCCAATTGGGCGATAGGGAAAAACAGAGTGTTGGCATTCCTTTTGATTGGTAAAACCGTAAAAAAAGATATAAAATGAATATAGCGATTGTTGGTTCTGGATATGTAGGTCTTGTTTCGGGCGCATGCTTCGCCGAAGTCGGCGTCGACGTGACCTGTGTCGACATCGACGAGAAAAAGATTGCAAACCTTAGAAACGGTGACATCCCCATCTACGAGCCGGGGCTCGATGACTTGGTCAAGCGCAACGTGGAGGCAGGACGCCTGCATTTCACCACCCGTCTTGAAGACGTGATCGACACGGTGGAAGTAGTGTTCAGCGCCGTCGGCACCCCTCCCGACGAGGATGGCAGCGCCGACCTTCGCTACGTGCTTGAGGTGGCGCGCACATTCGGCCGCAACATCAACAAATACGCTCTGCTCGTCACGAAGAGCACCGTGCCTGTCGGCACATCCCACAAAATCAAAGCCGCCATCCGCGAGGAGCTGAAGCGACGCGGTGTCGACGTGCCGTTTGAGGTGGCGTCAAATCCGGAATTTCTGAAGGAAGGCGCGGCGATAAAAGACTTCATGTCGCCCGACCGTGTGGTAATCGGCATCGAATCGGAGCGTGCGCGCAAAGTGATGGAACGCCTCTACCGTCCGTTCCTGCTCAACAATTTCCGCGTGATATTCATGGACATCGCATCGGCGGAAATGACCAAGTACGCAGCCAACTCAATGCTTGCCACGCGCATCTCGTTCATGAACGACATCGCCAATCTGTGCGCTCTTGTCGGAGCCAATGTCAACATGGTGCGCAAGGGCATCGGCGCCGATGCCCGTATCGGCACAAAGTTCCTCTATCCTGGCTGCGGCTACGGCGGATCGTGCTTCCCCAAAGACGTGAAAGCCCTTATCCACACCGGCGCGGAGCATGGCTACCGCATGCGCGTAATCGAGGCAGTGGAATCGGTCAACGAACGTCAGAAATCAATCGTCTACGACAAGCTCTCCGCTTTCTTCGGCGGCGACCTGCGCGGCAAGCGCATAGCCCTGTGGGGATTGGCGTTCAAGCCTGAGACCGACGATATGCGCGAGGCTCCGGCACTGGTTGTCATCGACAAGCTGGTTGAAGCCGGCGCAGAGGTGGTGGTCTACGATCCTGTGGCAATGGACGAATGCCGCCGGCGCATCGGCAACCGTGTGGCTTATGCCCGCGACATGTATGACGCCGTGGTCGATGCCGACGCCCTTGCCCTTCTCACCGAGTGGAAACAGTTCCGCCTGCCTTCATGGGGAGTGGTGAGCCGTACGATGCGCGGCAACGTCATCGTTGACGGACGCAACATCTACGACGAAGCCGAACTCTCAGAGGAAGGCTTCATCTACCACTGCATCGGAAAGTAAAGGCTTATGCGGCAACCGCCGCGCTTTCGAATCAATCGGCTGGCGCAGCGGGGTTAATTTAGCCAAAATCGGTCATTAGAAATTGGCTACTAACGCCTTTCCAACAACCGATTTTAAGCATACCTTGCAACTTTTTTCCACTGTTTGATATGCGAATTTGCAACTTTTTTCCAGCATTTGCGCCGCATTTCTGCAACTTTTTTCCAGGCGATGCCCGAAAATTCAGAGCGACGGATTGGAAACAAGACTGCGGACAGCGTCGTAGTCGGTCGGGGCAAACCAATGCATGCCGGCGTCCTTGGCATACCACGTAAGCTGCTTCTTGGCGTAGACGCGCGTGTTTTTCTGCAACCGCGCCACGGCAGTCGGGAAATCCATCGTGCCGTCGAAATAGGCAAACATCTCCTTGTAGCCTACGGTGTTGAGCGAATTGAGGTGGCGCAACGGATAGACGCGGCGAGCCTCCTCGACAAGCCCCTCCTCCACCATCTTCTCAACGCGCCAGTTGATGCGGTCGAAAAGCTCTTGCCGCGGCAGGTTCAAACCAATCTTTACAATGCGGAACGGACGTTGCTTCACAGCACCAGTGCGCAGCGATGAGTAGGGCTTGCCTGCCTGCAGACAGATTTCCACCGCATGTGCCACGCGCTTCACATTGTTCAAGTCAACCTGCTCATAGTATACGGGATCGAGCCTGCGCAGCTCCTCACGCATAGCGTCGGCACCATCCTCGGCAAGCCGGCGCGCCACGTCGCGGCGCACGTCGTCGCTTATCGTGGGCAGCTGGTCGATGCCCTTACACACTGCGTCGACATACATCATCGAACCTCCGCACATCACCACATAGTCGTGGGTCAGGAACAAGCGTCCGATCACCGCCAAGGCGTCCTCCTCAAACTGCGCGGCGCTGTAGTATTCGTCCAAACCAAGGATTCCGACAAAGTGATGGCGCACAGCGGCAAGCTCGTCGGCTGTGGGAGCGGCAGTGCCTATGGGAATGTCACGAAAAATCTGGCGCGAGTCCGCCGACACGATTTCCGTGCCGAGGTCACGCGCCAGACGTATGGCAACCGCCGTTTTTCCCACCCCCGTGGGTCCAGTAATCACTACGAGAGTTTTCTGCGGCATATAGCGTTTTTCTTTATCGTTGAGCCACGAGTTTGCAGATTTCCACAACCACATCGGTTGCTTTCTCCATTGAAGGAATCGGCACAAACTCATAGCGGCCGTGGAAGTTCAGTCCACCGGCAAAGATGTTGGGACAAGGCAGACCCTTGAACGACAGCTGCGCGCCGTCTGTGCCGCCACGGATAGGCTGCACCTTCGGAGCCACATCGGCATTTTCCATAGCCTGCTTTGCGATGTCGACAATATACATCACCGGCTCGATTTTCTCACGCATATTGTAGTATTGGTCCTTGATTTCTATCGATGCGCAACCGGGATACTCATGGTTCACCTTGCGCACAAGATGCTCAAGTTCCTTCTTACGTCGCTCAAAGCGGTCGCGGTCGTGGTCGCGGATAATGTAAGTCAGCTTCGACTCCTCCACCGTGCCCTCAAAGCCGATAAGGTGATAGAATCCCTCATAGTCCTCGGTGTGTTCCGGAGTTTCCCACCGCGGCAACATGATGCTGAATTGGTTGGCGATGCGGATAGAGTTTATCATTTTGTGCTTGGCATAGCCTGGATGCACGTTGCGTCCTTTGAACGTAACCTTAGCCGACGCTGCGTTGAAATTCTCAAACTCAAGCTCGCCTATCGCTCCGCCGTCCATCGTGTAAGCCCAGTCGGCGCCGAAACGCTCCACGTCAAACTTGTGCGCGCCCAGACCGATTTCCTCATCGGGATTGAACGCGATGCGGATGTCACCGTGCTTGATTTCCGGATGAGCCTGCAGATATTCCACAGCAGTGATAATCTCAGCGATACCCGCCTTGTCGTCGGCTCCGAGCAGCGTCTTGCCGTCGGTCACGATAAGGTCCTGACCCTTGTATTCGCAAAGCTCAGGGAAATCGGCAGGCGAAAGCACCACATTGCTGTCTTTGTCGAGCACGATGTCGCCGCCCTCGTAAGCCTTCACGATGCGCGGGTTGACGTGGCGTCCCGACATGTCGGGCGACGTGTCGAGATGGGCGATGAATCCAACAGTAGGCACTTTCTTGTCAATGTTGCCCGGAAGAGTGGCCATCAAATAGCCATTCTCGTCAAGCGATATGTTTTCAAGTCCCATTGACTGCAGCTCCTTTTCAAGAGCCTGGGCAAAAATCATCTGTCCCGGAGTGGATGGTGTAAGATTGGTAAGTTCGTCACTCTGAGTGTCGAACTTGACATAATTTAAAAATCTGTCGACAACATTCATATCTGTTGAGTTTTTCTGATTTCAAGATGTTAATTGCGTCGCGCGAACGACATTGCAAAGGTACAACATCTATTGCACAAAACTACCCCGCCAACAATGTTTTTTAATGCCGCATCGCAGTTTTATGCTCCAAAAAATTTGCGACATAGGAAAAAATTTGCAAATTTGCAGTCTAAACAATGGGAACGGCCTGCAACAACCTTGATTTACTACAGGCAACCAACGTTTTTTTACAACTCTTTACTTGATTTATCAATGCTGACATCTCAGGACATATATCGAGAAGGCGCCCATAACGGTGTGTATATGGGTCTGTTTCTGGCTGTTGTATCGGTGCTGTCGTTTCTCAGCGACCGCAACTCGTTGCTCGGCATCATCGCCATGCCTATGCTCGTCTGCGTGCCTGCGCTCCACTTCTCGCTGCTGCGTTCCGCCTACCGCAAATACGGCTTAGACGCATCGTTTTCAGCACTATGGATGCTCGGCATCACAATATTTGTCGGAGCGTCGATGATTTGCGCGCTTGCCACCTACTGCTACCTCGACTTCGCCGACCCCGACTTTTTCTACCGCACCGCAACTGCGATGATGGAAATCATGAAAGGCCGTCCGGAGATGGCCGAAACCTACAAGACTTTCAAAGTGATGGTCGACGGCGGACTGCTGCCGTCAAACATCGAATTCTGCATACAAATGATGATGCTCACAATTTTCAGCGGCTCGCTGCTGACGATTGTCCTCATCCCGCTCGTGAAGCTGCGGTTCAGAGGCTTCAACAAAAGAAACTTCCAATAACAATTTATCCCCCAATAATTAGACTATGAAAAAGCAATTTATTCTCATCATTGCTGCCGTCAGCTGTCTGCTTACGGCAAGCTACGCTGTCGCCGACAACCAACCGACCGACGACATCTATGCCACCGAGAAAACTCCGACTCTGACCAAAGAGCAGAAGAAAGCGGAAAAAGCACGCAAAAAACGCGAAAAAGAAATCAAAGACTCAATCAGTTTCGAACTGGCGAAAAAAGCCGTGGAGGAAGGACGCTTTGTTATCACTGCCGACCAGATTCGCGGCAAGCACGGACGCACCGTCAACGTGAACCGCACCACCAACTTCGTCCTCGTGCAGGGCGACACAGCCGTTGTGCAGTTTGCTCTTGAAGGCATTGTCAACAGCCCAAACGGCATAGGCGGACTTACCGTGGAGGGACGCGTGACAAAAAAACGCATCGACTACGACAAACGCGGAAATCTGAACTACACGATGTATGTGACCGGCACTGCCCTTTCCGCCGACGTGACGTTCACTCTGCCCAAAGGCTCAACCCGCTGCAGCGCTACCGTAAACTCAAATTTCAGCAGCGACCAGCTGACATTCTCCGGTGAGCTGTGCCCGTATCGCTCGAACGTGTATCAAGGATGGACTTTCAAATAACGCTTGTCTGAAAACATAACAAACTATCTTTGTAAAATTAAAAAAGATAACATTCTTTCCTTCTGGAGAGGTGGGTGAGTGGCTGAAATCAACA
>ERZ860264.1328-NODE-1328-length-17435-cov-3.990564_pt1 | contig 17435 bp, 10 predicted proteins | sample MGYA00509980_ERZ860264 | MGnify/ENA primary metagenome ERZ860264 (study PRJEB30046, sample SAMN00715212) | human gut metagenome | study: EMG produced TPA metagenomics assembly of the A metagenome-wide association study of gut microbiota in type 2... | reverse complement strand
GATGCAGTGCCCGAAATAAAGGATATCGCCAACGTGACAGGCGAGCAGATTGTGAGAATCGGTTCGCAGGACATGAACGACGAAGTCTGGCTGACACTTGCCAAGAAAATCAACGAGTTGCTGAAACGTCCGGATATCGACGGAATCGTTATCACTCACGGAACGGACACCATGGAAGAAACTGCTTACTTCCTGAACCTGACTGTCAAGAGTGACAAACCTGTCGTGCTGGTAGGTGCCATGCGTCCGTCTACCGCGCTAAGTGCCGACGGCCCGTTGAATCTTTACAATGCCGTAGTCACTGCCGCCGCCAAGGAATCTAAAGATAAAGGTGTGCTGGTTGCCATGAACGGCCTGATCCTCGGAGCGGAAAGTACCGTGAAAATGAATACCGTCGACGTACAGACTTTCCAGGCCCCCAACTCCGGCGCACTGGGTTATGTGCTGAACGGGCAGGTTTTCTATAACCAGGTGACACTGAAGAAACATACCACTCAATCCGTATTTGATGTGACTCACCTCACTTCATTGCCTAAAGTCGGTATCGTATACAGCTACTCCAACATCGAGGCAGATATGGTGACTCCGCTACTGACACACGGATACAAAGGAATCATCCATGCCGGAGTAGGAAACGGAAATATCCACAAGAATATCTTCCCGGTACTGACCGACGCACGTAGAAAAGGTATCCTGGTGGTTCGTTCTTCACGTGTCCCGACAGGTCCTACCACGCTTGACGCGGAAGTGGATGATGCCAAGTATCAGTTTGTCGCTTCACAGGAATTGAATCCGCAAAAGTCGCGCGTATTGTTGATGCTCGCTCTTACCAAGACCACGGACTGGAAGCTAATTCAACAGTACTTTAACGAATACTAAAAACCGGACTGACTTATGAAAAATTTGATTTTTATGTTGCTCCTTGCGGGCAGCATAGGAGGAGTGTATGCGCAAAATGCGGAAAAGAAGGACAAGTTCTCCCCCGATACTCCCCTGTTCGAAGAACTGACGAACGTAAAGAAAAAGACGGATAAGTTCAATTTATATCTGAATATGCAAGGTAGTTTTGACGCCCACTTCCGGGATGGATTTCAGGAAGGTGATTTTAATATGCACCAGCTCCGCATCGAAGCGAAAGGGAATATCAACAACTGGCTGTCATACCGTTACCGCCAGCGCCTCAACCGCTCGAATGATGCCAACGGCATGATTGACAATCTGCCGACTTCTATCGACTACGCCGGTATCGGAATTCAGTTAAACGACCAATTCAGTCTTTTTGCCGGAAAACAATGTGCCGCATACGGTGGTTTCGAGTTCGACCTGAACCCGATTGATGTCTACCAATACTGCGACATGATTGATTATATGAGCAATTTTATGACGGGATTGAATGTCGGTTATAATATCACGCCCGATCAGCAGCTGAACTTACAGATATTGAACAGCCGCAACAGTTCTTTCGACAGTACGTACGGAATCACGGAAGACGCCGAAGGGAATATCCCCGATTTGAAGTCGGGCAAAATGCCGCTGGTTTACACGCTGAACTGGAACGGTAATTTCAATAATGTATTCAAAACCCGTTGGTCGGCTTCCGTCATGAACGAAGCCAAAAGTCATAATATGTACTATTATGCAGTGGGAAACGAGCTGAATCTCGGCAAATGGAACGCGTTCGTCGACTTCATGTATTCAAAGGAAGATATTGACCGGAAAGGCATTATCACGAACATTGTCGGCCGTCCGGGCGGACATAATGCATTTGATGCGGGTTATCTGTCCGTAGTTGCCAAATGTAATTACCGATTCCTGCCGAAATGGAACGCTTTCGTGAAAGGTATGTATGAAACGGCTTCGGTTACGAAGGCGTCCGAAGGAATAGAGAAGGGGAATTACAGCACTTCATGGGGATACCTTGCCGGTATCGAGTTTTATCCAATGGAAACCAACCTGCATTTCTTCGTCACGTATGTAGGACGGTCCTACGATTTCACTTCCCGTGCCAAGGTGCTGGGACAGGAGAATTACAGTACCAACCGGGTTTCAGTAGGGTTCATCTGGCAAATGCCTGTATTCTAAAAATAGAGCTCTGTTTTAATATTCAAGTAAGAATGCTTTTCCGCATCTCTACTTGAATATTAAAACAGTAGCTCATATGATCGATTAGTGTATGTGTTAAGTTATTATCCTGATTGATCGAAGGCTTTTCTCTTTTTATCTACTGCCGGTCACCAAAGTCCGACTTCCATCCCAACCTACCGCCTCAATCCGAGTCGCTCCGGTAGGATAATCCACACGAGTTGTCTTATTAGTCACGTCACCAGTACCGACTATACAAATATCAGTCAGTTCTTTGCCTTTATATGTTTCAAAAGCAACTACATTCTTCCATATAGCATGGTCTACCGTGACATAATCAGTTCCTTTGGTAATCCCGGAATTAAATGTTCCTTCTACGTTACTTTTGCTCTTGAATGCTTCCACGCTGTTGGCCGAGATGTATTGCATACCGCCTGAAGGCAATGGTTTTCCTTCTCCGTAAGCTTTCACTTCATCTACCATTTCCTGCGTTATATTTATGGTAGCAACCGTGTAGTCATCCACCTTCACATTATCAAATACTTTCAGCAGCCCCATACCCTCGAAGAATCCGCAAAGATTCAGTCCCGAAGCGTCAATAGCACGTTTCATGAAATTCACATACCTCCGCCCCGGAGAGTAACTCTTGTCATTATCATGGATAGCCGCCCAATGCACATCAGGCCAAAAATCAGGTTTTATATCCGCTGCCATAAAATACATAGTCATTTGCCATAAAGGGATTAATTTCACAAACGGATCAGATTCCCATACGCCCGGTTTGTCGGTGGAAATAGTTGCCACTTGCATGAAGTACGATTTATGGGCAACCAAAGCTTCGTTCAAGAAAGCATTTATACGCCCGCCCGCCAAAGCCGAACGTGCTCCCGGACGCTTGAAGGATTCATGTTCCAGTCTCAGATAGCCTTCACTCAACGGATCGTTTCTCATCATATACTGAGCAAATGAACAGTAAAGATTATTGGTCACTTCCGTCCAACCATTGCCTTTCATCTGGGCAACTTGGTTGCCATGTCCAAACTCATGTCCGAAAACCCATACATTATTCTTTCTATAAAAGACCTTCGGAACCAACATCGCATCTTCCGTGTTGGGATAATTGGCACATACTCCGTTCCAATTAGGACTTCCTCCCCAAGAACGGACGCCAAAAAAGCGGTTAGCAGGCACAGCATTGTTTTTCACCAGTCCCATCATCAAATATTCAAAATCCAACATACGGTCGTGCATATCGACTACTGCCTGAATTGCGTTTGGCGCACATTTGGCAAAGGCATTCACCGTATTCTGCAAGTGTACTCTTTGTCCCAGAATATCCATCATCGCATTCGGAATATCCACCGCACTTCTCTTAGCCCTCTCCAATATTTCCGGCCAAGTGGCATCCGTATCACCACGTCTTACATCCCAATAGCCAATCTGTTTACCGAAACAAAAATGAATATCGACATCTGTATCTCCGGCATCATCTCTCGTCCAATATTGAATATAGCCATTACCCGAATTTGCCGGAGTAATCACATTCAAACCTCCCCGCAAGGAGATCACGCTTTTCTTTCCACCTTCCCTATAATCGGCAATGGCAAGACTCAGCGGGGTATTGCTTGCTCCTTTGTACATAACGAAAACCAGCACCGGCTCTCCCTGCGTAAAATAGATTCCCGTCGGATTATCATATATGCTTCTTGAGCCTATAGTCAGTTCTTCTGCCACTATTTCAGGACTCTTGCAAGAATGGTAGGTACTAAAACGAAATTTTTTATCGTATTTCCCTTCCAGCAACTCTTTCGCTAATTGATAAATAACGGCGGTCTTGATCTCCTTAAGGCTTTCTGAAGTCACTGTACCCTTTAATTCCGAATAGGTCTCGTCCGTAAAGAACTTTTGCGCTTCCAAAATGTCATTTGTATTATCCGAATACTGATAACACTCAAACTCGGCCAGAGCCACATTGACGTTATCAATTCCGGGCGTCATCCGATCGATACGTACACGCACTTTACTCACTTGAACGCTATTAACGCTAATATCAACAGCCGCTCCCGCCGTTTGTGCGGCTACAAAACCGATTTCCTCATTCCAAGTAGTTTCGCCTTCTTTCAAAACCGAAACACCTCCACTGGCAAAAAGAGAATTTTTATCATTGTTCGAACGTTGCATCAAACGAACATAACCTATGTTTTCGGGCTGTTCCAATGTATATTCAATGATAATAGAATGTCCTCTATTGGCTTCCGGCGAACCTAGTGAGGCACTACTATAATTTGTCGAATAGTCTCCATCAATAGTTTTACTGACATCCTGATTGCCGTAAACATTGCCTTCTATAAGTTCCGCGCTTTTTACCTTCAATTTCGTATCACCCATACCTTCAGTGGAGGCTTTCTCCTGAATGATAGTAAAAACTACGGGGTCTTTTAACGCAGTTGAGACAAATTTAATATGCCCCGTGCGATTCTGAAACGTGATGTTCTTATGTACTGTAACCTTAAAAATCTTGTCTGAAAAAGTTCTTGTCACTATCGGTTGTTCTATTATTTCAACCCAGCCTTCCATATCAGCCTCTATCGTAGGTTCATTAGCGACATTAGAAGTTACAGTCAACAAAAATTCTTCACCCTCCTGTGTTACTTTCCTAGGGGTGGACTGATCAAAAAGAATCGCATATTCTGTTCCTAATTGAACAATTTTTATTTTCAAAGGCTGGCAACCCGGTGCCGTTAACCGGTATTCTGTCTCACGTTGCGTGGCTTCCTCATTCTTGGCAACGGAAAAACGAATGATAGCATTTTCTCCATCCGGAATGATTTCGTAATTACACCATTGAACAACTCCTAAAGAAGCAATTTCCCAGTCTCTCCGGTTCGTTATTACTTTCACGTCAAATGCTTCTACGGCATCCGAACCCAAATTGATTGTTTCACCAATCAAGTCTGTTTTTAGAAAGGGATCTATCACCTCTTCATCGTCACTGCAAGCAGTAAAAAGTAACAGGACGCATAACACTGTCAACATGGTACCAAAGTGTGTCTTCAAGAAATTTACCATAATAAATAATATTAGATTTAACTGATAAAAAATCCGTTGGCCGGAATCCTTTTATACTCAAACCAACCAACGGATAAAGCTATTTTTCAGATATATATCTTATTTAATGGATACTCCGTAAAGTTTAAGTTCAGCCAATCGGAATTGCCACCTTCCACCTGCATCAGTGGTACTCTCACAATTCCAAGTTTGTACTATACGTATAAACTTAACCGGGGTATCACAATGGCAAGCTGATGTTGTGAAAGAAGCTCCCAAGTTAACCGCACCTGCCGCGCTCAAATCAGCCACACTATATGACTTTCGAGCATTAGGAATATCCTCAAATGTACCATCAACAGACCAAAGTACATCAAATCCTCTCAATAAAGAGACTTCATTTTGTAAACATTGTGTCCATGAGATAGCAAAATCTGTAACTCCTTCTGGAAGTTGCAATTGGAGATAAGGATTAGTGCCGCCGGTATTAACAAAGTTCCTATTAGGGAATGGAGTCTGCACATACGTTGCAGGATCTTTATCAAACAAACTCGCAGCAGTTGTATTACCTACAAAATCGGGGAAATTGAAACTCAACATAGAAGCATCCAACCCTTTGTTATTATACTCATATTCCTTACCTGTCACTGTCAGATTAAACTCCCGACTATCAAAATCAAAATTAATTCCTTCTATTTCGGTAATTTTAATAGCCACTCGTCCTCCTACAACCAGATTTGTCAAATCATCACCGCTTCCTGCCGATACCGACACCTTCAATGAAGCTTCTTTTCCCGGCTCAAACGTTACCAGACCATCATTTTCCAGCGTTACTGAGCTAGAAGACAAGTATCCTTCCTTTCCATCGTTATTCACAACTTCTACCTTAGCCGTGAAATCCCATTGGTTATCTATCTCTAACCCCATAGGTATAGTAAATAAAACAGGATCCGAACTATTTATAAACCCTTGGACACATTCTTCCTCAGAGACTTTAAATTCCAGCTTCGGAGTGGTAATCACAGGCTTCATGACATAGAGATTATTCATAGAATTTACAGAATCCGTAGCACTAACCAGTGAAATGGGCAACACAAAAGTCTTATCAGCATTTTCCGGAAGTTCTACCAAGGCTTGAATTGCACTCGTTTTCATCACCACTTTGGACATTTTATATCTCTCATCGGACTGAAAAATCAACTCGCTGCCATCTATAGAATAGGTATTTGAAGGCAAAATAGTATAATTTTCATTGTATTCCTTCAATGCTTCATCCGACAATACGGTCAATTGAGCCTGAGCCGTTAATGACGGATCACATCCGGTCTTCATGATTGTTATATCAAAAGAAGCATCCTGACCGGTATTATAAAGAATTTTACTTTCTTCTCCGGTTTGCTTCAAAGACAAGATCTTATGATATTCTTTCGGATATGTATCATCATATTCATCGCATGCCGTATAGACAAATGACAATCCGCATAATAATGGTATAAATAAACTTTTCTTCATAAATTTGCTTTTTAAATTCATAATACAATTAGTAACCGTATGCCTGAACCATTTGCGGGTTTTTATACACTTCGGCATTCTGAATAGGAGCCAGATATAAACGGTCGTTCCATCTGAAAGGCTGGTCAATAGTAGTCCTTACATTAAATTTTTCAAACGGTACATCTTTCACCATTGCGTTCAACCCCTCACGTTTAGCACCAAAGTATTTCTGACCTTCCGCCCAACGACGCACATCATGATAACGATGGCCTTCATTCCAGAACTCAATAAATCGCTCATTATGAATCATTTCAATTAATTTACTCTGTTCCGGTACAGTAGTAGTCGTGGGAACACCGGCACGGTCACGAACCTCCTTCAAGTTGGCTAAAGCATTTGCCAGATTGGCACCACCTACGTTCGCCTGACATTCCGCCAGATTCAGATACAATTCTGCCAAACGTATAAGAGGTATCGGTTTGGTATCTCCAGCCTGGAAAGCTCCACCATCGAATACAAATTGAGCTGTCGGATTTACATATTTCTGGGTCATAAATCCTGTAACATTATAGTTACGCGGACTTCTGGTAAGGTCGTATCCATGTCCTGCAGCAGTCTTCATGTTCAAAACGCATGGCGAACCTGCATCGCCACTGCTGGCCTTCAACAACTTTGAACCGTAATCACCACCATCAAACGCCATCCATGCGTAAAAACGCGGTTCACGGTTCACACAAAGTTTAATAATATCCTCTCTATTGTTTCCTGCTATTCCTGCTTTTTGGAACCATTCTGCTCTTGAAGCAAAATCGCCTGTTGAAGCGGCCTCTTCAGGCAACACACCATCTTCCGTATAGAAATGTTCAATGGTATATAGCGTCGGAGAAATAGCTGAAAATCCCCCTGCCCAAGAAGTCTTATTGCCTGTTTGGAATATATGCGCCGGTATACGTCCCTGTATTCTTGAATTAATATTCTTACCGGTTAGCCCCCAAATTAATTCCTTATTATGCGGATAGCGGGAAGCAACCATATAACGAAGCATCATCACTCTTTCTTTGAACTCTCTGTTCTCCTGGATATTATTATCCTCCTTTCCCGGCACATAAGGTAACCACTTATCATTATTTCCCAGTTCTGTCTGATACAATGTCATATCAGAAGCTTCCGTTCCATAAAGACGGCATCCACCCTCATTAAGCGCAAAATCCAACGCCTTCTGACAGGCCTCCATCGCTCTTTCCCATTTTTTCTCATTATAACTGCTGCTTACCAGTTCAATGCCATAATCATCCCGTCCGATAGATTCTTTATATTTAGCATCATCACCTACAAAAAAGTCTTTATCCCCGGGAGTATTCACTTTATTCTTCCATGAAGAAAAAGGGAATTGACCATTCCAAAGAGGAGAAGCAGCATACATCAGTACACGAGCTTTCAAAGCTTTAGCCATCGTAGAAGTAGCACGTCCCCATTCTGTTCCCTCACGGGTCGGCGGCAAATTCTGTGCTGCCAGATCAAGTTGATATGCAATCCAGTTAACACAATAATCATAATGACATCTTCCACCAAACTCGGAAGAGGGAGTACTCTGAGGTACATATTCCGTAATAACAGGTATAGGACCGTATTTTCTCAGTAATGCAAAATGATAATAAGCAATTAAAAAATGAGCTTCGGCCAACCACTGTTCTTTTTCACCCGGTAACCATTCCTGCAATAAGGTTTCACCGGGATTATTTTCGACTTGACGTAAAAAAAGATAGCATTGACCAATATACTTATAATAATTATCCCAAAGTCCATCCGGATTGGCTGCCGAGACTAAATTATATGCATAATCATCCCAAAAAGCTCCACTATCATTCCGCCATTCTATCGGCAGTGCAAACTCATCTGTGGAACCATTGAGAGCACTTGTGTGACCAATAGGAGAATCATCTTCCTGAAGTCCTGCATAACAAGTGAACAGAAATCCTAAAGTACTTCTCCGGGTCTTTGTGGCATCCTGTAGCCCTGCTTGTTCAGGCGGAACTACATCCAGATAATCACAAGAAACTAAATTAAATGAAAGAGCAGTCACAATCAGACCCACTCGAACTATATTTTTCAAAATATTCATATCTTCTATGATTTAGATTATTAGAAATTAAGTTGTAAACCTACATTGACCGTACGTTGCAACGGATAGCTATTCCAACTGCTCAATTCCGGATCCCACAAATCAAACGGGCTGAAACGAAGCAGATTCGCACCACTGACATAAATACGCCCATACGGAATTTTATAACCGATTTCCAAATTCTTCAGACGCAGGAAAGAACCATTACGCAACCAATAAGTACTGTTGACCGTATTATTACCTATATCACCGGTCGTCAATCCCAAACGCGGATATTCGGCATTCGGATTCGGATTATCTACCGACCAGTGATTATCTGCAATAAATTTCAACACATTCTTATTCGGTATACGATTCCCTTCAAGGAAGGGGTCCAAACCATTGATCAGAATAGAACGCAATGCAGAACCACTGAAGAAAATACCAAAGTCGAATTTTTTATAATTAACGGTACCACCGAAACCATATTGCAAACGTGGAACAGAACCGTACTTGGAAATCATACATTGGTCGTCTTCCGTTATTTTTCCATCACCATTCAAATCACGGTATTTGATATCACCGACCTTCGGAGTGCTATTTCCTACCATCTGTTCCGGGCTGTTGTCTATCTCCTCCTGGCTCTGGAACAGTCCTTCCGAAATATATCCGGTCAATCTGGAATATGGTTTTCCTGTTTCCGACTTCCAAATAGTAGGATAATCCGGTTCGTCTTTATAAACCAACTTATTTTTATTATATGTCAGGTTAGCCTGAAAACTAGCCCCCAAATCTTTAGAGAAATTCTTATGATAATTAAGGCTGAATTCCACACCCTTATTATCCATTTTACCGACATTTCCCCAAGGTTTTGCTTTACCATAACCCAAAGAATTAGGCCAAGACTGACGTTCCATAAATATATCGTAACGTTTGTCATAGAAATAGTCTATTGTTATATTCCAGTGGTCAAACAAAGTCATATCTACGCCAATATCAAATTTCTTCGCTTTTTCCCACACAGCATCCAGATTTGCATAATAGGCAATCTCCGGACCTCCCAATGTGTGATTCATACTCTCTCCAAATGTCCACTTTATCTGATCCAATTTATTATCCGTCAGCTTATCAATATATAAATAATAGCTTCCGCCCGCTTGTGCCAGATCATCGCTACCTACCAATCCATAAGAGGCTCTCACTTTCAGGTTATTCACCGCATTTTTCAAAGGTTCAAAGAACTTCTCATTACTGATAACCCATCCTAAAGACATTGCCGGGAAGAAACCGAAACGCTTCTTCTTGGCAAGACGTTCCGTACCGTTATAACCGAAGTTGATTTCAGCCAGATAACGTTGTCCGTAATCATATGTGAAACGTCCTGAGACTCCTTGATTACGATTAGGAAGCACATCACTTCTGTATTCCCTTTGCCGGTACATCAACATACCTCCGACATTGTGCAAACCAAATTGACGATTATAACTGATATTTCCCTGAAATTCAAATGTCTGATCCGAACTTCTGGCAATATCCGACTGTGCTATATAGTCTGCACCTTCCTGAATACGTTCCAAGTCATATTCCAACGGACTATCTTCACTGTATCCCACAGCTCTGAAAAGATAAGGAGTAATGGAACGATTGTAGGAACTGCTGGACCAGTTTTTAAAGTTTACCCAGATATTTGCCTTCAATCCTTTTGTTACAAACCCAAAATCCTGCTCCACTTTAATGACTGTATTCAATGTATTCGCATTCTGCTCCTTATAAGAAGTCATCATCTGCGCATAAGGATTAGGATAGAGATAGTCCGAACTCTGATAATCAGATCCATAGCGGATATACGTATCACCCGGTTGCGCAGGATAAGTTGCAGGGAAAGTTACCGGAGTAGTCGTCAGAATCATTTTAAACAAATCAGCACTATTGATATTAGGCCCTTTGTTCTGACGGATCTGAGCATTCATATTCATCCTGATTGTCGTTGTGGGGGTCAACTTATAGGAGATATTATTCTGGAACGTATAATTCATGATATTAATATTATTGTTCCACGAATAAGCTTTCTCCGTATTCAGCAAACCACTATCGTGGCTGACATTCAAGCTCATATAATACTTCACTTTTGTACCTCCTCCCGATACATTGATATTGGCACGCTGCGTCATTGTCATCTTTTTGAAAATGACATCCTGCCAATCCACATTCGGATATACATAAGGATTTACCCCGTCACGGGTCAACTGGATCCGTCTGTCCGAATACAATAATTGATCTTTCGATTTATTCGGATTTCTCGACAGGTCAGCTTCATTGTAAAGTTCCATATATCTGGGACCATCTACAAACTCAGGAAAATCGGACATGATATTGAAAGAGTTCTCCGCACTAACATTAACTTTCGTCTTCATATTGTAATCACCTCCCTTTGTAGAGATTATCATTACACCATTTGCACCGCGTGCACCATAAATTGCAGTTGCAGAAGCATCTTTTAAGATGGAGAAACTCTCGATATTTTCCGCCGGCACATAGTTCAGATCAGATACTGAAATTTCTACATCGTCCAATAATATAAGCGGTGTTGTACGCCCGCCAAAAGTAGAAATACCGCGAATATAAAAATCAGCCCCGGAACCCGGCTCTCCTGTTTTAGTGGTAGCAATCACACCTGCCAGCTTACCGGCAAACGAAGTACTTAATTGTGAAGTCGGCATTCGTAAAATATCTCCTTTCACATTTGTAATAGCCCCTGTCACACTCACTTTCTTTTGTACTCCGGAACCTACAACAACGACCTCGTTCAACGTCTGCTGTTCTCCGGACATCGTGACATTAACCACCCCTAAATCTTCTACCGGAGCTTCACGTTTCTGGTAACCGATGTACGAGAAGACCAGTACGGCTTTGTCTCCGCTCACAGAAATAGAATATCTACCATTCAAATCCGTGATAGTTCCACTTTTCTGACCTTTCACAACAATGTTCACACCTACCAACGGCTCGCCGTCTATGGCGTCTGTAACCACACCTGTGACGACTCTTTTCTCTCCTTTCTGCTGTACACTCTGTTTATTCACTTTCAGTACAACTTCGTCTCCCCGGACTAAATAGTTAACATTACTCCCTTCAAATACAACTGACAATACTTTTTCAATCGTACCTTGGCAGTCAATGTTTTTGCGCTTTACTTCATCCAAATCTGCTGCATCGTAAAAAAACACATAATTACTGTTTTTTTCGATCTGACGGATAGCTTGTACTTCACTAAAATACCCTTTCACCTTTATGACTCCCTGTGCTGCTATTGCAATCAATGGGAAACAAAAGATTCCAAACCAAATGCACATGAGGTACTTCCACCTGCCATGCTGTTGCTTTTCTTCCATACTAAATAATTAAAAGATTAACATTAAAAAATTATACAAACATACTATAGTATACCTTTAACGGAATATGATATATTCTCCATTTTCCTTTCTATATCGCCACCCTGTACTGAAGCACATTTTTTCAATAGCTTCTTCCAATGACTCATTATAACGTAGACGCCCGTTTAACAGATTCTTGGTTGCCTGTCCGTGTTCCAATGATATTTTTACATTATATATTCTTCCTACAATCTCAATCCATGAACTTAAATCAACATTTGTAAATTCATAATTACCATCTTTCCATTTCACTCCTTGCATTTCATCCACTTTCACGCTTGCCTTCTCCGCGTTGAAGGTCAATTCTTGCGAAGGTTTCATCTCAATAGTATGCTCAGTACCTACTATCGTAAAATCGACTTTACCACTAAACAAAGTGACTTTAGAAATATTTGCCTGTTCCTGATTAATTAAAAAAGAAGTACCTTTTACTTCTACAAAAGCCCTATCAATGTATACGATAAAATGTTTGCCATCCTGTTTATAAACATCAAAATGGGAATTTCCTTTCAACCACACTTTTCTATTCTGAACAAAATTCTCCGGATAACGGATAGAACTTCCCGGATGCATCCAAACTCGTGAACTATCAGGCAGCATATATAGACGCCCTTCTTTTGATACAACTTCTACAAAAGCATCTTTCGCCTCATTTACCTTATTTCCGGAGAAATACATCCAAGTTGCTCCAAGTAGCAAAACAAGAGCTACGGCAGCCACAGATAGGCAATATGGGATATAAACATGCTTTTTCTGTTGTCGGCAATCCAGACATTTCTGTCTTACCATTTTCCACATCTTTCGCCCTACTTCATCGTCAAGTTCTTTTTGTCGATCCATATTCCATTGCAGGTGCATTCTTTCTTCAAACTCTCGATGATGAAATAGTTCCTTTTGTTCTTTTTCATCCAGTTTGTCTGCTAATAAAGCTTTGATTTGTTCATATAGTTTCTTATTCATATCTATCTTTTTCACATTTTTCATTTTCATTATAAAACAAGCGTCTCTAATATTAAATACGAAACTTTTATGTCTATCCCTACATTGCATTGAACTTTTTTTCGAAAAATCAGAAAGCAGTTCTTTAGAACGCTAACCAGTCCTTTTTTTCTTATCTTTGCAAAACAATTATAATTATGCACGTAATGGAGAAAACATCTGTTTTAGCAAAATTAAAACAAGGAGACGAAACCTCATTTACCTTTGTATATGATCATTATTGGCGGAAAGTATACAGATTTTCAGAGATTTATCTGAATGACGACGAGGAAATAAAAGAGGCAGTACAAGAGGTTTTTATCAAATTATGGGAATCGCGTGCATCAATCAACGAAAACAAAGACATAGACGGATTACTCTTTATTATGACTCGTAACACAATTTTTGATTACTTCCGCAAAAGTCTGAATAAGGTAACGATGAAAATTACTGCTCTTGAGGTTGCTGAGAAAATTGCTATATCTGATGAGACGCTCGAAGTTAAGGATCTACTGGAATATATATGGAAATTAGTTTCTTTACTTCCACCACGACAACAAGAGGTTTTTATCATGAGCAGGAAACAACAAATGACAAACAAAGAAATAGCAGAACAACTTGACATTAGCGAGAAGGCGGTAGAACGTAATATCTACTTTGCTTTAAAATTCATAAAAAAGAATTTGAACCTATTTATTTTCTTCATTACGATACCATAAGAGACATTCTGCGTTTTAACTAGTTTTAACTGGGTTTGATATAGTGCTGGGCTAAAAATATACGTATTTATTAATAAGACACAAAGGTATAAGTTACCTTAAAACCTATAAATAAATATACCCATGAAACAGTATGCATTATTAGCTTTTCTTTCGCCAGTTGCAAGCCTATTGGCGGTTACAGGTCCGGCACAAAGCGAAAAGCTCAAAACCAAAACAAATCCTCAAAAGCAGCCAAACGTCATTTTTATCTATGCAGATGATCTGGGATATGGTGACCTCGAATGCTATGGAGCCAAAAACGTACAAACTCCCCATGTAAACCAATTGGCAGAAAGTGGTGTCCAATTCACCAATGCGCACGCCACTGCGGCAACAAGTACTCCTTCACGTTACTCCATGCTCACTGGAAAATATGCGTGGCGTGTACCGGGAACCGGTGTGGCAGCAGGTAATGCTGGTATGATTATCCGACCTGAAACTTACACGCTGGCAGATGTTTTTAAGAATTCCGGATATATCACCGGCGCTATCGGCAAATGGCATTTAGGATTGGGTGACAAATCGGGCATGCAAGACTGGAATGCTCCACTACCTACAGCACTGGGAGACTTGGGATTTGATTATTCCTATATTATGGCAGCCACAGCGGATCGCGTACCATGCGTGTTTATTGAAAACGGTAAAGTAGCCAACTACGACCCTTCTGCTCCTATTGAGGTTAGTTATCAAAAGCCATTCCCTGGCGAACCATTAGGGAAAGACCATCCGGAACTGTTGTACAATATGAAACATAGTCATGGGCACGACATGGCTATTGTCAACGGAATTGGTCGCATAGGATACATGAAAGGTGGTGGCAAAGCATTATGGAAAGATGAAAATATAGCCGACTCCATCACCGCACATGCTATTGATTTTATCGACAAGTACAAAAACCAGCCTTTTTTCTTGTATTTTGCTACAAACGACGTACATGTACCACGTTTTCCGCATGAACGTTTTAGAGGTAAGAATAAAATGGGAGTACGTGGTGATGCTATTGCCCAGTTTGACTGGACAGTGGGACAAATAATAGCAGCTCTTGAAGAACGGGGATTACGAGAAAACACATTAATTATCCTCTCTAGTGACAATGGTCCGGTAGTTGACGACGGTTATGATGACCATGCTGAGGAATTGCTTAACGGACATAGTCCTGCAGGTCCTTTTCGTGGTAATAAATACAGCGCATTTGAAGGAGGAACGGCGGTACCTGCAATTGTCAGTTGGCCGAAAGAAATACCCGGTTCACAAATTTCCGACGCCTTAGTATCACAAATCGACTGGTTTGCATCAATGGCTGCTCTAATCAATGCAAAATTACCAAAAGGAAGTGCGCCAGATAGCCAGAACCGCTTAAACACATGGCTCGGAAAGGATCAAACGGATCGCCCATGGATTATAGAAGAATCTTCAACCATGTCTGTACGTACCAAAAATTGGAAATATATTGAACCAAACGATGGACCTGCCATGATTACCTGGGGCCCAAAAGTAGAGACTGGAAATTTGAAAACTCCTCAACTTTATGACATGAGAGTTAGAGAATATGAAAAGGAAAACCTTGCGGACCAACACCCCGAAATAGTCTACGAAATGCAGAATATTCTGAGACGAGTTAGAAAATAGAAATACCAAAAACGATGTTCATCAATAAAAAATTCCCGATAACTTTATCACAAGTTATCGAGAATTTTATATGTTCGGTCATTTATAAATTAATACTCTTCCTCGTTAAAGAAAAAATCCTCCTTACTAGGGTAATCCGGCCAAATATCTTCGATACTCTCATAGATCTCGCCCTCATCTTCCATCTCTTGGAGATTCTCAATAACTTCAAGAGGAGCACCCGAACGCATGGCATAATCAATCAATTCATCCTTGGTTGCCGGCCAGGGAGCATCTTCAAGTTTTGATGCTAGTTCCAATGTCCAATACATAATCTTGAGTATTTAAAGTGAATACTAATCTGTCTTATTTTCTATATTTTCGGCAAAAGTATAATAAAATCTATCATTTCCAACTATTATCCCAAAATATTTCATTATTTTGTTCATCAAAATTAATTTTTCGGGATAATACAAACAAATAATCTGATAATCTGTTGACAAAAGCTAGTACTTCAGGGGAAATTGTACAAGTTTCGGACAAAGCCAGAATGCGTCTTTCTACTCTCCGGCAAACGGTACGACAAACATGGCAGATGGCCGCTCCACGACTTCCTCCAGGAATAATAAACGCACAAAGTTCCGGTAATTGTTCATCCAGTTTATCAATCTCCCGCTCGATACGTTCCACATCTTCCATTGAAATGATACTGGCGGCTTTCAGTTGTGTTTTTTCCTGATCGGTAGCCAAATGCGACCCGATAGCAAATAACTTATGTTGTATGCCCAAAATAAAGTTCCTGTCAGTCTCATTTTGCAAATAAGTATTCAGTAATCCCAAGTTGGAATTAAGCTCGTCCACTGTTCCATAAGCTTCCAAACGAATGTGGGTCTTCGGAACACGACTACCACCAACAAGACTTGTTGTTCCCTTATCTCCGGTTTTTGTATATACAAGGCTCCTTTTCATAATCTTCCAATTTATTGATCTATATAAGGTAAACGTACAAAGGTTCTCAGAAGTTGACGATATAATGTTGTTTTATCTTTGTTTTATCAAAAAAGAGCAAGCCTATATCGTACAGGTCGAAGGTAATGCCTACCCGTTCGTCAGCCTGCAATCTTTTCCAGAATGCCCGCATTTCTTTAGAATAACAGATTCCATGCACGACAAACACACTTTTCAAGGTGGTCCGGCGTACACAAACCCGAAAGACTTCCTCCAGCAAACACGGATTCTGATAATCGTTCAGATATAGAAAATCTACCGGAACGTCCGTATCCAGAAACAGTTCCGACAAGTCAGAGGCAAAAAGATATTCCGCAGAAGGTTTCGCCGATTGAAGATAAAGTGAGGTCACCGAAGGACGACCTACCTCTACAATAGTAGCAGGTTGCACTTTATTCACCAGCCGGAACAAGAAACGATTTACCTTCTGTGTACCTTTATTACACCCACGCTCCTCTACGATTTTCTTCTGTTCTTTCTCCAAAGAATCATAAGCATAATAAGGCATCTTTTCATATATCACATCCGTTATCAGACTAAATGCAAACGGAGAATGTACACCATATCCGCAACGGTAACGGAAGCGGGAAAGCCAGATAAAGGGTCTTTTAAGACAAAGTAGAAGATTCATAAAATCAACATTTGTTTTTATTCTTCTTGCAAAGATATGTTTTTTTATTTCATAGAAGCAATCCGGAAAAGAAATGTTATAAGTATCCTGCGATTGAGAATGTCGGATTTCAATAAAAAAGGGCCGATCCCTTTCGGAACCGGCCCGCATTACACATCTATTTCAAGCAACTACTGTAACCTGAATACTACAGGAACGGTATATTTTACTCGAACTTTCTTACCATTCTGTACTCCGGGCCTCCATTTTGGCATAGAACTTATCACACGGATAGCTTCTTTATCCAAATA
>ERZ860264.1324-NODE-1324-length-17483-cov-3.159341_pt1 | contig 17483 bp, 16 predicted proteins | sample MGYA00509980_ERZ860264 | MGnify/ENA primary metagenome ERZ860264 (study PRJEB30046, sample SAMN00715212) | human gut metagenome | study: EMG produced TPA metagenomics assembly of the A metagenome-wide association study of gut microbiota in type 2... | reverse complement strand
GTAGAATTTCCATCTATAACAATATATTCAAAATCTTCAAAAGTCTGAGAGATCACACTTTTAATAGTTTTCTCAAGCCCTTGGGCATCGTTAAAATTTATTGTTACAATAGATAATTTTTTCATTTGGATATTTATTATAATTTTATAGACATGTATATCAATAGATTATCAAATTAAAAGCGAGCGGTATAATTTATCATATTTCAATGCTTGGTTTTGGGGATTAAATAAATTACGTGCGTTTTGTGATATTTCTAGAGGTGAATATTGATTCCTTGTTTCAATGAAAGCATCTATCGCTGATGCTAAGGCTTGGGGCTTTTGTTCTGGAACTAATATACCGTTGTGAGTATTTATTATATCTCTCATTCCTCCATTTTTAAATGAAATAACTGGCGTTCCGCAACAAAGTGATTCAAGCATGGTATTAGGTAAATTATCTTCTCTGCTTGGAAGAATGAAAGCGTCCGCTGCAGAGTAAATTAAAGATAAGAAATTTTCATCTGAAATATTACCAAAAGATTTAATATTATGATAAGATCTTACTGTAACACCAGTATTATTCCCTACAGTTATAACTGTCAAGTCAGATGAAATTAATTCTAAAGCATTTAACATAATATCCCAACCCTTTCGTGGGTTAGATAGGGATTGACAACAAAACATTATCACTGGCTTATCGTCAGGTATTTCCAATAAAAGTCTGACTACATTTTTATTTCTTAACTTAAATACTTCTGTGTCAATGCAATTTGGTATAATATGATGATTCCTATCTTTAAAAGCATCAGATTCGGATGAGTACTCATACATCCACTTGCATAAATTTACAATGCTAATGGAAGATGAATTGGTATACGATTTTAGTTTGATCTGTTTTATTTTATTTTCTAATTCTAAATACTGAGGATTTCTGTTAATATCTCCTAAATAATGGGCAAATCCTAAAAAGGGATTCATATCATGAAGGGTCCATACTATAGGCTTTTTTATTCTCTTGAAAAATTTGGGATAATTCATCATATTCCCAATCCAGTGTAAGTTAATGATATCAGCTTCTTCTACTAAGGGATTTTTTGAGATATCGAAAATAGATTCTGGAAATGATATTGACTCATATTTATTTGATAGAATCCCTTCGTATCTATTGTATTTATTTTGCCTGAATTTAATCGGTAAATGTCTGATAATCCTGCTGTATATTGAAATGGGGTGAGTAAATACGTTTGTATCGTTTACTCTTGTATTGAGACATAAAAACTTTGAGTCTATGTCAGATTGTCTTAAAGCGCGGTGTAGACGCAATGCAGCAATGCCTGCTCCGCCATCGGTACTTGAACAAATATGAAGGACTTTATAGCTCATATATAAATTGTTTTTTCCAATCTGAAATATTATTTTTAGGTATATTTAAAGTAATATTAAATGAGTTATTAACTATTGAAGATAGAGAGTCTAATGATTCTTCATGCAATACTGGTAAATTAAAATCGCGCCCCATTTCCAATGCTCGATTATCAATCCCTATGATAGTGCTTCTTTGCTCAAGCTGTATTGCTCTTATTCCGGCATGAAGTCTGGTTCCTATATAATCTGTGCCCTCTGAAAGAATTTGATTAAATTCAGTTAATCTTGGACGCAATACTTTTATTTTATCAGAAATACCCAAGTTTTGAATATAGTTAATATCGCCAGTACCTTGTGGGAATAGGAATACATTTGTATAGTTATTATTAATTATTTCAAATAATTTTAGATCTCTTTCTGGATTCTGATTATAATCTGTTAATGCAATTACACAATTTTTTGATTTCATACGACCGTTGATACCTGGGAGAGCTGGATTTAAATCCCAAAGTGTTGGACAGCCTGTATTTATTGCTTTAATTCCAATTTTTTCAAGTTTGTTCTTGGTATATTCATCTCTGACCGAATGAATGAAATCTGGGTGCAATATTCTTTTATAAGCCCATTTTGTATATTTGGAAATAGACTTATTTTCATATTGGAACCATCCACAACCTATTAAAATGCATTTTTTTAGAATTAAAATGTTGTGTAATGTAAGATCCCATTGACGATAATTGTTAATATTACCATTAAGGATATTTGTCCCTCCAACAAAAGAAAATGCACTTAGATTACAATATTTACGAGCATTTTTACTTATATCTTCGACCGGGAGCCTTATAATATGCTGGTTTGGGAACATTTTATCAATATGGCTGTTGATCGCATCCATGATAATTTGATTACCAGAATTATAATTGGCTATAGCTGTATCAAAAATTGAAACCATATTATTTATTTGCGATATTTATTAACCATAGATATCATACCGTTAAGAACTGATGCCTTACGGACAATGACTTCATTTTTATTGCTCTCAAACCAACTTTTTACTTCTGTTATGTCAATATTCATCCCTTTAGCATCTTTGAAGTCTTTTCCGGAAGCTCCTCCATAATGATGAATAAGAGTCTCATGATTTTTAAAAGCCAGAATTTTGCCTCCAGACTTGAGTATATTAGCTTGTAGTTTCGTTACGCTCCACCACCATTGGTAGCTCTCATCAAGTTTATATTTGTCATATAAATGTTTGTCTACCAGGAAGCAATATCCATCTGCTCTCGTGGGGTTTGTGCATGTGCCATAGGAAACCACATTGTAACAATCTTCTTTTTTTACATTTAACAGTATCCTTAACCATTTAGGGTCATTGATTTTAATATCGCTATTTAATAAAAGGTAATATTTAATGTCACTAGAAGCCATCTCTATGGCTGCATTATTCCCTCCAGCAAATAAAAGATTCTTGTCGGAAAAAAATATTTTGTCAATAAATCCTCGTGATGTCAAATTTTTAAGGATCTTTATTGTTTCAGGCTCAGAAGCATTGTCGTAAACAATGATTTCACATTTGCTTAAATCTTCGGCATCTGTGATATTGTTTAATGTTTCTAAAGTTTCTTTTACAAACTCCGGAGCATTGTGAGTTAGTATAATAATTGCAACTTCTTTCATGTTAAGATAATTTTAAATAAAATTTATTAATAATTTTATTCCTTTGAGATTGTGATAATCCAAAGAAGAATATTACAATAGAGCAGGTAAGGATAGAGCAACAAATTACGATTGCGAATCGCAATAATGATTGCTGCATAGAGATATAAATTATAAAAACTGGTATAATAATAAGGATTGTACAAAAAATTATAGGGAAAAAGACATGTCTAAAATAACTTATAAAACTAATTCCAAATAAACTTTTTATATAATATAGTCTTACCCAGTTTTGTATAAAAGTAATTAAAACAAGAGCCCAATATGATGCGACGGGAGGAAATCCTGCTTTATATAAAATCCATGTAATAGGCAGTGTTAAAAATAAAATTGCTGTAATTGCTATTTCATAATTTTTGATCCTGCCTGTCGCTAATATTGCTGTTACATATGGCGACCCAAGTGGATTAAAACAAATGTATATTAAATTCCAGCGGACAAAAGTAATGGTGTCGGATGGATACTTTCCCAACCAGATGTTTAAAATTGTTTCTGTTTCAAATATAATAGGAATGAGAGGATACATTAATAATAAATATGAAAACTTTGCTCCATTATTAATGACTTTAATTAAATAATCACAATCATTCTCTGCATATGACTTGGTAATTTGAGGATTAATTGCTGTTGTAAAGTTATTTATAAAAGAAAGAATGATATTGTTTACTTGATTTACTATTCCTCTTGCGGCGTTGACTGTTACTCCGAAGAATATATTTACTAAAATATCTACTCCTTGTAATGTGCAAATATTGCCGGCATTTCCAAAAAATGTCCAACTGGCAAATTTTGTCATTTCTTTAAAATTCGTGGAGTCAAAGGAAATTTTTAAAGAACATTCGTTAAACAAACTTCTGCAATAAGCAAAATGAAAAATAAACATTACAAGTGTTGAAAGGAGCATTAGGGCAGAGTAAACTCTAAGGACATCTGATTTTACGAAATATAAGGAAAGAATTAATACGATTTTAAAAAATGAGTCAATTACTGCCATATATGCAAAAGCTTTCATCCGTTCATGAGCAATAATAGCAGCATTAAAGGGTAAGGTTATTAAGTTAATTATAAAACTAATTAATGAAAATTGTAAAACCCAATTAGCTGAATCTAACCTGTTTAATGGTATATTTAATTTGTTATTAAGAAACCATAACCCTACAGTTTCTCCTAGAATCAGTACAATAATTCCTAATAAAATCTGAATGAATAAACTTGTAGAAAAAATTTTTTTAAGATGTTCATCATCTCCCTTACCTATCGCGAATGTTAAAAACCTACTAATAGAAGAGGATAGAGCACCAGATATAATAGAAAACATTGCAATAGTTCCTCCAACGATATTGTATATACCAAAATTATCAATACCAAGTAACTTTAAAGTGAATCTACTAGTTATTAGACTTATACACATTACAATGAATGTACGTAAGTATAATATAGCAGTATTTTTGGCAAGTCTTTTTGATTTAGTTACTTGATTTTCCATTATATATTATAAATCTCAGAGGTGGTATTACATTTGCTCTATAATAGATATAATGTTTAGATTATTTTACGATGCCTTTTTCGAGGTATTCGGCGAGGTTGGTGCGGATGTGCTCGCCTGCGCGCTCGACTGCCACTTTCTCCATGTCGTGGTCGACCATGATGTTGACGAGCTGCTCAAAAGAGGTTTTCTTGCCGGGATCCCAGCCCAGTCTGCCTTTGGCTTTGGTCGGATCTCCCCAGAGATTGACCACGTCTGTCGGGCGGTAGAAGTCGGGGCTGACCTCGACGAGTGTTTTACCTGTAGCCTTGTCGATGCCTTTCTCGTTCTCGCCTTCTCCCTCCCAGCGGAGTTCGATGCCTGCACGGCGGAATGCGAGTTCGCAGAATTCACGGACGGTGTGCTGCTCGCCGGTGGCGATGACGAAATCCTCGGGCCGGTCCTGCTGGAGGATGAGCCACATGCATTCGACGTAGTCTTTGGCATATCCCCAGTCGCGCAGCGAACTCAGGTTGCCGAGATAGAGCTTGTCCTGCTTGCCCTGTGCGATACGTGCGGCGGCAAGGGTTATCTTACGGGTGACGAATGTTTCGCCGCGTCGCTCGCTCTCATGGTTGAAGAGAATTCCGGAGCATGCATACATATTGTAGGCCTCGCGGTATTCCTTGACTATCCAGAAGCCGTAGAGTTTAGCCACGGCATAGGGAGAATAGGGATGGAAGGGGGTATTCTCGTTCTGCGGTACTTCCTCTACCTTTCCATAGAGTTCCGAGGTCGATGCCTGATAGAAGCGGCAGGTGTCGCCGAGACCGCAGAGGCGGATCGCCTCCAGACAACGGAGAACGCCCGTGGCGTCGATATCGGCAGTGAATTCGGGAGAGTCGAACGATACCTGTACGTGGCTCTGGGCGGCAAGATTATAGAATTCGTCAGGGCGCACTTTGGAGACGACCTGAAGGATCGACATCGAGTCGCCGAGATCCGCATAATGCAGGTGAAAATTGGGATGTCCCTCGAGATGGGCTATGCGTTCGCGGTAATCGACAGACGAGCGGCGGATAACGCCGTGCACGTCGTATCCTTTGTCAAGTAGAAATTCGGCAAGATAGCTGCCGTCCTGGCCAGTAATGCCGGTTATCAGAGCTGTCTTCATTATTTTGTCTTACTTTTAGTGTATTGATTTTGGATAAAATAGGAGTGCAAAGTTAGTGAATATATCTGAATTATGAAAATGAGGGATTATTCGGCACAATCTTCTGAAAACCGGGAGGAAGATGTAAATATACGGCTTGTCCTTCTGCCAGTTATCAAACCAAGGGTTTTAGGACAGAAACGCAGCATAAGAAAATAAATTGCAGGTATCAGTGTGAGCCGGAGGGCTATGAACCAGAAGAATGCCACTGTGAGTTGTAAGCGAGGATCGGTTATAAGGAAATCCGTGACATGTCCTAATAGTTCGATTACAGGCAACGGGTGTACGACATATATGAAAAATGCTGTCGGAGACAAGAACAGCAAGAGCCGGTTAAAGCTGTCAAGACGTTTGTACGACAGTGCATAGGATGCCAGTGCGAATAATGCGAATACACCGATAAGTGCCGTACAATCACGAAAAAGAGTCGAGAGAGGCCCGTTAAGAAGATGGTTAAGATCGAAAGACCAGACCATCCATCCGAATACAAGACACATAATGAGCCATAAAGCAATGATGGGCAGCCCGAAACGTCTGAGTACCGGCATGAAATCGATATTGCATATGGCGAAGAGAGAGCCGAGTATAAAATACCACGGGCCGCGTATGCCAAATCCCGGAAGTCCTGAATGAGTTATAATTGCGATTAAAATCAGAAAGATAGCCAATTTGCCGAGTGTCTTACCGATCATCCAAATTAACGGGGTAAACAGCATCATTACCATAAGATCCCGTACGAACCACATGACTCCGAATCCTCCCGGCATACCGAACATATGAAAGGTATATCCGAATAGGGAGTGTTCGGGCTGTATCGGTCTTCCGTCCCAGAAAATACCCCGGATATCGGTCGGCTCCGGTGCATGATCCGCGCCTTGAATGAATATGGTGGATAAATAAGCGATACTTATCCACAGGAGGTAGGGAAGAAGAAGGGTGAAGAATTTTTTACGCATCGCATGTCCGTAATCTTTCCATGCGAATGTATCGCGTCCGGCAAAGAACAGATATCCGGATATAAAAAAGAATGCCGGAAGAGCGGCCGCGGGCATCGGCCAACATAAAAATGCGTTGAGTACAGAACTTGGATCGGAGTGATCATATGTCACATCTGTGTGCATCAATATAACAAGGAGAGCAAGCGGGAATTGCAACCATGAAATGCAACGGCTGATATGGGAAGTGCGGTCGAGCATAATTGCGATTCATTTACAACTTTTTGTTTTCAAGCCATTGTTTCTTTACCTTCATAAATGGTTTGCCGATAAGATTCCAAGACAAGAACGAGAGTACGATCACTGTAGCGAGACATATCAGGAATGCCGGCCATTTTCCTAAAGCCGGTGCGCCGAGAAGCACGGCAAGTTGAATGATAGGGAAATGAAACAGATATATGTCGTAACTGACATTGTCATGCCGGCTGAACCAATGTCCCCAGCGGCCAATCATCGAGACCCATATCACCAGAGTGCTTTCAGCTACGGGTTTAATGATAAGAATAGACTCCGGCAGGAGACGCATTATCAGCAAACCTGTCAAAGCCGCGGCAAGGAAGACCCATTTCCATTGTCTGAGAAGGTCAAGATGATAATACATCAGCACTCCCATGTAGAAATAGGAGAGCTGTCCGAAGACCTGACGTCCGAGAATAGCAAAGATTTCTTTTCCTGTCGTGTAGTAAATATGGTTAAACAATAGAGAATATCCTATTGAAAGAACTATGACGGCAATAAAAATCCATGAAGAAGAAGGGACTTTCTTGTGAAGAGCTCGGATCAAAGCTGCCACAAGAGGTACGCTCAAATATAAACACCATTCCACTTTCATAGTCCATAACGACCCGTTTACGGCTGAATTCGGGACCGCTGAAAACTCCGGGAATATCCGGAGCAAGAAAATTTAGAAACAGAAGGTTGCTTGCGAGATATTTCCACCATCCGGGATCAAGAAAGTATTCTCTGGCCGGGAGTGTAGAGAAAGGAGCAAGTAGGAACGCACATAAAACTACAATCAGCACATATGGGGGTAGGATTCTAAGCGTACGGCTCAGCACGTAGTGTCTGATGATCGGTCTTTGTTCGAAATTGCGGTATATCAGAAAGCCGCTCAGGGCGAAAAAGCCTCCGACGCCGGTGCTGCTTGAGACGGGCCATGGGATGTCGAAGCCGCAAAGATAATTGAAATGGGCTACAACAACAGAGAATGCCAGTACGTAACGTACGGCATCCATGTTGTTGTCGGTGCGTTTCATCATATGATATCTCTTAAAGATATCAACGTGTCAGAACCACGTCGAGAGTCGGAAAATCGGTTGTAGCCGTGGCGTCCGAAACTTTATAAAGACCTGTCGGGACGCAACGTCCGTCTTTGTCAAGAAGATTCCAGAATGCGACTCCATGTTCGGGATCAGGTATATTGGCAACGGTTTTCCCGTTTGCATCGGTCACCTTAAGGGTAGCACCCTTCGGTATGTTATGGATGGCTATTGTACCCGTGTAGTCAGGGCGTACGACAGTCGGAGTGAGGAAAGGATCCTGTATGCCGTTTCCTATAGGTGCTCCTGTGATATTGTCGACTTTTATTTCCAGAATTGTCTGGTCTGTGGAAGCAAACAGAGATTTAGTCTCAGGATTCCAGCCCAGTCCATAAATCCTGTTTGAAGGAAGGGGAGAATTGCTGGTAGTGTAATGGGCGATAAGTTCTGACCGGTCGGCATTCAGTCCTATTATGCCTGATTCGTCTCCTCCGATCCAAAGGCGCCCATATTCATCATAGCAAGCGGCGTAGGCTTTCAAAGGAGATAGAAACTCGCACCCTGAGCCGAAGTCGGATTTAAAAGTCAGAATCTTACCGGGAATGATACCGTCGGTTATCGGATCGGAGGGGTTTATGATAAAGGAATCTGTGAAGGCAAGAATAAGCAATTCACCAGTCAGAGGATTCTCTATTAGATCTTTTATGTATCCAAACTTCATGAGTGCGCCATTCTCAAGCCGTACATTGTAGACGTATGTGAATTTATCGTCTGATGTATTTTCCAATGTGCCTTTATGATCGAAGATGATAAGCGGGCGTCCCTTGGAGTTCCCTCCATGGATTGCCGCCACAAGTTTGCCTTTGTTTACAGGATGCCGAAGTGCTTTGGCGTAATTCCAGAATTCGGGACTATATTCACCCGGCAGAGAGAGTTCTTTCCAGTTTCCTGCCAATGAGACATCTCCGCTTTCAAGAGCCGCTTTTCTGGCCTCGGGAGTCCAGTATCTGAAAATGACGTCATTTTTTAAAGAACTGTTGGAGTTCCATGTATTGTTACGGAATACCCACAATACGTTGTCTCCATCAAAACCCGCGCAGCAACTTCCTGTGAATGTTCCCCATGTCTGTTTAGGAAGATCCGTCTGAGATGGATAAGCAGAGAAGACATATCCGGGAACTGTAGAAAGGATGGGATATTTACGGGGATCCTCTATATTGATAGCAGCCACACCGCACCATGTGGACCCGACATGCATGTACTCCGGAAATACCGGATCGACAGCAACGCCAAGAGGATTGCCTATCGGATAAAGATGCCTGTTGTTAAGCCAGGTATTGTAAAACGACTGATTCTCATCGGCATAATACGGTTTGTTGTGGACAGGAGACAGATTTGTCCATTTGCCATTACGGAAGGATGTCACGAGAGGAGACATTACGCAGTCTATACCTAACTGCTTTACATTAGGCTCCCGGTTGACACTTAGAAAACCATGATTGGGAGAATAAATGAAATCGACATCCTTGCAGACAAGCGGACCGGAATATGTAAATACCTCGGGTTCAGACCAGGACTTATTGTTAATATCGCGAGAAATAAATTCGCTTCGATTACGATAGAACCAGAAAGTCTTTTGATCGTAAGAGGCGGAATATAGGGTGCTGCCCGACGGAAGCGACTGCGTGATGAATGTGGGGGCACTACCGTCTGTCGCAGATCTGTTCAGGAAGTATGCGTTGGCTGAAGACGCTATATAATAGCCGTTTTTTGTGGGCAACACGGTCTGTTCGAGCCGGTCTGCCACACTGATGTTCTGAGCCTGCAATATGGCCCCGTCATATTTAAAAGCTTCTCTGTCCCACTTACCGTTGGCTGCGACAAAACCTTTTATTATAGCACCGGTGGAGGTGACATAGCCGAAACATGTGTTGCCGAGAGGTAAAATCCGGAGGGGTGTGCCGGCTATACCGCTTGACACAGAGGCGATTGATGTGAAGGATTCACGATGACGGACGTCGGCTCCGGAAGGGGCCTCGTAGAATCCTCCGTCTATTATTGCCACGACCCGATCTCCAACCGGACATATGTCGGAGACATTCGTTCCCAACCATCCGGTCCTGATAACTTCCAGAGAGGTGGCTGAAATACAGATAAAGCCGTCTCCGGCTGCAATCCACGCATTGTGCGTCTTGGGATCAAAAGAGATCGCATTTATAACATTGGCTCCCGGAAAAGAGCGTTTTTTGATGTCCGAGATATATCTTATGTTATTGTCGGGGGTAATCACATCGATACCTCCGTCGAGATATGCTATGACAATCATTCCTGTTTCCGGATCCACAGAGAAGAGACGCATATCGGTGCCTGAAAGGTTGGCTGTTTTTCTTAGATCTTTTATACCACCCGCCATATCAGCCTTGTCGATATATAATACCGCTCCTGACGGGATATTGTAATACGATCCGTAGCTTGTGAGGTTATAAACGCACTGGTGTACGAAGAAGTAGACACGGTCGGGGGTGTCGATGATCTTGCGGGGATTGTTGTCGAATGAGGAGTGAAAGGTCCAGTTCGGATCGTTGGCTACGGGACGCGAGGCTATCGCCGAGGCTGCGGCTATCATGAGGCAGATCGCCGCTGTTATCTTTGCGAGTGATATGGATTTGAACATCTCTGTATGATTCCTATGATAAGGTTTTATGCTAATGATATAAACGTATGTGGCGATGAAAAATTGTGGGGTCAGGCGTCGGGTGCCCAGGGAAATCTGACAATTGTGCCTGTGGGAAATAGTTTATAGTCCGGTCGGATGAGCGGGTCGCGGCGTGTCTGGGTTATGACTGCCGTGCGGATCTCGGCTTTCGGAAGTTCGCCGGCGATTGATTCGCGCACTGTCAGCAGAGTCGAGCCTGAATCGACGGCATCGTCAACGATGAGTATGCGTGCGTCCGGCCGGGAGCGTAATGTGTCAAGCACTTCATCGGAAAGGTCGATTGACGATACGTGTGGCTTACGTAAATGCGACAGCAAGCCGTAAAAACGGCTTTCCGCGATGCGCAGCATGTCGCATACAGGTCTGGGGAGGTATTTAAGCAGGGATGGAAGTATTTTTTTTTTGGTCGCTGTCGATGCCCTGCGGAGTGTGACGGACAGTCTCACTGGTGCAGGCATATGTCTGGTCACATACCACCCTCCTGACGCGATGCCGACGAGAATATCGAATTCGAAACCGGAGCGTATCACATCCTCTGCGAGTTTACGGCATGCCTCCGGGAATTGTGACTCTGAAATTGTGACAACCCGGTTCATGACATCGACAGAGATGTGCCGTCGGGCGTTACTGTCAGTATGGCTTTCGAGCCCAGCGCAAGGGGGAGATTGTCATCCGTATGTCCGGCCGGAAATCCGAATGCCACAGGGAACGGCGCATCGCCCAGCAGGCGGGAGATCATCGTTTCCATATCGGGATGATTGCGGTCGGGGCGATATTCCGTGAAATGTCCGACTACAAGCCCCTTGACGCGGTCGAGCTGTCCGGCGAGGCGCAGGCGGATAAGCATTCTTTCCACGGCATAGATGGCTTCGGAGATATCCTCGATGAAAAGTATCGCGGGCGCTTCCGATGCCATCGGGTCGAACGGTCCGGCGGCGAGTCCGTTGATAACGGCCAGATTGCCGCCAATGAGTATGCCCTCGGCTTCCCCGTAAATGTTCAGAGGATGGGGCGGCGCGAAATATTCCACGGGCAATCCTTCGGTGAGGATGCGCATCAAGGCACGGGTGCAGTAGTGATCTGGTGGCAATAAGGTCAGATGTTTGGCCATCGGGGCATGAAGAGATATCACCCCGGCACGTAATGACAGCGCATGAAGCACCGATATGTCGGAAAATCCGATGAGCCATTTAGGATCGTCCGAAACTGAGGAGAGCGGTATCTTATCGACAAGATGATTGCATCCGTATCCTCCGCGCGCGCATAATATAGCACGGATGGCCGGATCTGACCATGCATCGGTCAGGTCGCCCAGACGGTCAGAGTCGGAGGCGGCGAAAGAACCGGAAGCGGGTCCCTTGGCATGGGGCATGACCACCGGAGAGAATCCCTCGGATTCCAGAAAGCGCGCCGCGCCGTCTATGTAATCGGGATTAACTATCGTGGCCGGAGAGACGATCGCGATGCGGTCGCCCGGCTTGAGAAGAGGGGGTTGTATCAATGAAGGCAGATCCAATATTTCTGTTTTAGAATGGTTGTACTCTTATTCCTGCGGCCGCTATGCGCGCGGCGATGCGCTCAAGTTCAGGCCGTTCGATCTTGATCAGCTTTTCCTCGGGAGTAGAACGGTCTATGCTGTAGATCATCACTTCGAGAGGACGGATATCCTTATAGGCGCTGATGAGCGCGTCGATCTCGGCTTCGGTGGTGTTGTCGACCGGCTGCCCGTCATGTTCGCCGCGCAGCAACATGGTCTGGATTATGCCCTGGCCTTCGAACTGCTTCAGCGACTCGACCACACGGCTGACAGTGAATTCGGGAGAATTGGGCCTGTCGATGAGACGCATGGTGTCTTCTATGGCGGAATCGAGCTTCAGGATATTGTTATCCACGCGGCGCAACGCTTCTGCTACATCCCTGTCGAAAATCCGGGTCGAATTTGAAAGTACCGATATTTTAGCGGCAGGATAGTAGCGGTCGCGTATTCGGATCACCTCGTCGACTATTTCCGGAAACTCGGGATGAAGTGTCGGTTCGCCATTGCCGGAGAAAGTTATTACATCGAGCGAATCACCGGCCGCGCTCATTTCCGAGAGTTTCTTCTCAAGATCCTCAGCCACTTTCTCTTTGGAGGGCAGTCCGGATTTTCCGGCGCCCTGGGCGTTGAATCCTGCCTCGCAATACAGACAGTCGAAAGAGCATATCTTGCCGTCGGACGGCATGAGATTGACACCGAGCGACACTCCGAGGCGCCGTGAGTGGATCGGTCCGAATATCGTGGAGTGGAAAAGTATGGTCTGATCTTTCATATTTTTTTATTATCAATTTTTGCCTGTGAGCAGAGACTGGAGGTCGTGGAGGACAGTCAGCGACTGCAGCGGCGTAAGGTTGTCGATATTGAGATTGAGGAGCCTGTCGCGGATTTGTGACAGAAGGGGATCGTCAAGCTGGAAGAGAGAAAGCTGATAGCCTTCGCGTGCTTTCCCGAGTCCTGTCAGATCGGGCTTGCGTGTCTCGGTCTCGGGCGATGCCGAGGAAGATTCGAGATGGGCAAGCACCTGATCGGCGCGGCGTACGATAGAAGGCGGCATACCGGCGAGTCTCGCCACATGGATACCGAAACTATGGGCGGATCCGCCGCGTTCGAGTTTGCGCATGAAGACGACCTTGCCGTTGATCTCGCGGACAGAGACATTATAGTTCTCTATGCGCCTGAAGGTGGATTCCATCTCGTTGAGCTCGTGGTAATGGGTGGCGAAAAGCGTCTTGGGATGTGCGTCGGGATTCTCATGTATGTGCTCGACTATGGCCCAGGCGATCGATATGCCGTCGTAGGTGGATGTGCCGCGGCCGAGTTCGTCGAACAGAATCAGCGAACGGCGGCTCATATTGTTCAGAATGGAGGCTGCCTCGTTCATCTCGATCATGAATGTCGATTCGCCCGACGATATGTTGTCGGATGCGCCGACACGGGTGAATATCTTGTCGACATAGCCGATCTCCGCGCTTTCAGCCGGTACGAAAGATCCGATCTGGGCCATCAGCGTGATCAGTGCCGTCTGTCGCAGAAGCGCCGATTTACCCGACATGTTCGGTCCGGTGATCATCATGATCTGGGTCTTGTCGGAGTCGAGGGTGAGGGAGTTGGATATGTAGGGTTCGCCTGCGGGCAGGCGACGTTCTATGACGGGATGCCGCCCCTCGCGGATGCTTATGCGCATCGAGTCGTTGACCACCGGGCGTACGTATCCGTATGAATCGGCGGCTTTAGCCAGGGCGAACAGGCAGTCCGTATATTCCGCCGAGGCCGCATGCGACTGCATGTCCGGAATCAGACGCGCGAGTCCGTCGACAAGCTGCGAGAAAATACGGGCCTCGATAGCCGATATTTTCTCCTCCGCACCCATTATCTTTTCCTCATATTCCTTGAGCTCTGGTGTGATGTACCGTTCGGCGCTTACGAGCGTCTGTTTGCGTATCCATTCGGCGGGAACCTTGTCCTTGTGGGTGTTGCGGACTTCTATATAATAACCGAATACATTATTGAATCCTATTTTCAGCGACGGTATTCCGGTCTTTTCCGATTCGCGCGCCTGAATGTCGGCAAGCGCCTGTTTTCCGCCGGTGTGCAACTGGCGCAGTTCGTCGAGTTCGTCGTCCACACCCGGAGCGATGGCCATGCCTCGCCCGAGCACCGACGGCGCATCCTTGCACAATGTGGCTTCGAGAGTGTTGATGACGGGAGTACAGTCGGCCATCTTGCCGGCGAGATCCTGCAACGCCTCCGAACCGGATTCCGCAAGAGTGCGGCGCAATGAAGATGAGGCCGCCAGCGAGTTGCCCAGAGCCACGCATTCGCGGGGCGATATGCGCCGCGCCCCGACCTTTGTCACAAGCCGTTGGAGATCGCCTACACGCTGGAGCGCATCGCCTGCGTGGCAGCGGGTGTCGGGATCGCGGAAGAAGTATTCCACAATATCGTGGCGGCGTGATATCTCCTCAAGATCGAGCAGCGGGAAGAGAATCCAATGCCGCAAACGTCGCGCTCCCATGGGTGTGGCCGTCAGATTGAGCACGTCATAAAGAGACATGCCGTCGGCGGCGAGAGAATCGATGAGTTCGAGATTGCGTACCGTGAACCGGTCGAGCGCCACGAATCTGTCCGAGTCGATGCGCCCGAGTGCCGTGATGTGGCCGAGATCAGTGTGATGCGTTATGTCGAGATAATGCAGCACGGCTCCGGCGGCTATCACCGCATCAGGCATCCGGTCCACACCGAATCCCTTGAGTCCTTTGGTGCCGAACTGCGAGGTGAGCCGTGATTCCGCGGCATCGGTCGTGAATATCCAGTCATCGAGGTCGAAGATGGCGCAACGGTGCGAGATATTGTCGTCGGTCCACTGTCTGAGACCCGACATGCGGAGCAGTTCCTTGGGCCTGATGTTGCCGATAAGCTTGTCGATATCTTTCGGCGCTCCCTGCGCGCACAGGAATTCTCCGGTCGAGATGTCGAGGAAGGCGACTCCCACAGATGACTTGTTGACATGTATGGCCGCAAGGTAGTTGTTCTCGCGTGCCGACAGGGAATTGTCGTTAAGGTTCACCCCCGGCGTGACCAGTTCGGTGATGCCGCGTTTCACGAGTTTCTTGGTCAGTTTCGGGTCTTCGAGCTGTTCGCATATCGCCACCCGCTTGCCGGCCCGTACCAGCCGGGGCAGATAAGTGTCGAGGGCATGATGGGGAAAACCGGCGAGTTCCACATAAGCGGCTTTACCGTTTGCACGTCGCGTGAGGGTTATGCCGAGTATTTCGGAGGAGGTTATGGCGTCGTCGGCGAAAGTCTCGTAGAAGTCGCCGACACGAAACAGCAATATTGCGTTTGGATGTTTCTCTTTTATTTCTTGATATTGCTTTATCAATGGTGTTTCTGTAACTTGTTTTGCCATAGATTGGTGTATTTAGTTAATAGTTCCCCGCCGAAGTATCGATCCTCGCAAGTTCGCCGGAAGGGAGGGGGAGTGGTGTTATTTTACGCGTCTGTATCTCTTTACTTCGCCATCTATAATGTGATACGGTGTTGATGCCTTGTGTTTCTGATTATCAAGACATACGACATAACACTCGTCGAAGTTGATTCCTTTGGCCTCTAATTCACGCTTGCAAGTGAAAACGAGTGTTGCTATATTCCATCCGTAGGATGACGTGCTATGGATGATTTTGTTATCGCCCTTGCGATATACGATTGCGTTTGAGTACATATCTTTTAGCGTTTAGTCCGGAGGCGGAGAGTTACCGCCGGAAGTGTTTTAGATAATCCTGCCTTCGTCACTATAACTGTAGTATCCGTCACTTGTCACTATAACATGATCAAGGACCTTTATATCAAGAAGCTTTCCTGCTTCAACTACTTGTCTTGTCAGATTATCATCCTGAAGGCTCGGCTTCAGAGTTCCACTTGGGTGGTTGTGACATAGAATTATGGAGCATGCGTTGGAGAGCAACGCTCCGGAGAATATTATCTTCTTGTCAACAACAGTTGCAGTTGTCCCTCCTGTTGAGATGGTATTGATTCCGAGAATCTTATTAGCTCGGTTGAGATATGCTACCTTGAAGCTTTCACGATAATCAATCTCGCCTTCTTCATAGGTATGTCTGAATACTTTCGCTATTGAATCTGAATCCTTTATCTGAGGTTTTTCTGCAATCACGTCAGATACATACGATAGACGTATCTGTGGAATCTTATATGTCTTGGTTATAACATTCATCCCTTTAGTGCTTTGGAATAATGTATGAAGCGAACATTGCACTCTTTCATGATTGGTCAGTCAGTCTTTATTGTTGTAATTGAGCACGAAATCACATATTGACTTATTTGTAGTCGTAGTGGCAAATGCCGGATCTTTCATAGCTTCCTGAAGATTGTTGAAAGCTCTTTTGAAAAGTGACACTCTTTTATTGTCCGATGCAGATAATGCTCTGATTGCAGCGTAGCACTTGTGGAATATATTTATCTCCGGTAAAGTCATCTGGGCTGTCGCGATCACACGGCCCATTCCTACGCCGAGGTTATTCATGCGAATCATCCAATCCTCTTCTCCGACTTTCAGTCCCTTGTAGTTGACGAAATGTCCGTACCAGTCTAATTTGTCTCCTGCGTTCTGGTAGAGCATATATTCAACTACTTCAGGTTTTTCTGTTTTGTCAGATTTCTCTGAGACCTCTTTTATAATGGCAACAGCCGTGTCTTCCTTCTCTTCTTCAGATATTGCTGGCAACTCCTCTACGTCAGATTCTACCATTGTAGGAGCATATTCACTCTCTGGTTCTGCTGCTTTCTCTTCCGGAATGATGTTTAGCTTCTTGTAGTAGGTTACGAGACCGTTCCAGCTTTTCACTCCGAATTCGCGGATATATTCGCCACGAAAATCTCTTGTTAGATCAAGAGCATTCTCGAATGTGTTGGACTTGAAGATGTTTTTTACGGTTTCTTTGATTGTAGATTCCATTTTCGAATACTTTTAGTGTTTATAAATTTGGATATGTAAAATTAGTAATATTATTTGAATTTTCCAAATATAACTATCTGATTACTAATATATTAACATTGATTAACTTTGTAATTATCAATTAACTTAAAATTAAAAAGTATTTATTATTTAAATATTTTTACTATATTCGCGGAAGATTTGATTTATACATATAATTATCACTATTACATGCCAATAATCAATATTTACATACATGAAGAGGGCGAACATTGGAGTAAG
>ERZ860264.1314-NODE-1314-length-17553-cov-2.887359_pt1 | contig 17553 bp, 13 predicted proteins | sample MGYA00509980_ERZ860264 | MGnify/ENA primary metagenome ERZ860264 (study PRJEB30046, sample SAMN00715212) | human gut metagenome | study: EMG produced TPA metagenomics assembly of the A metagenome-wide association study of gut microbiota in type 2... | reverse complement strand
GTGAGCGAAATGACCGACATAAACCCCATTGCTGATGTTGCCGGTTTTGAGTCGAAATTGACAACGAAGAGCAATATCTCCGAATCCGTATATCGGATGAAAGCGAATTGTCTGTGAGGGTCAAACTTCGGATTGCGAAGATTCACATACATGAGATCAAAGAAATTCCCTTCACGTATCGCTGCAATATCATTGCAGAGATTGAGTATACGCGAATATACCGCCCTCAGCCATTTCTCATGAGGAGTCAGACGCCTGACAGAACATTTTCCATTGTCATACCAGCGGCGCAGAGTGTCATAGCTCCAGTAATCGAAAATTGTCGACCTGTTGTTGTCACCGGCAAAACCTTCGTTATCATGCGCCATCTCGCCGAGTTCCTGACCATAATATATCATAAAAGGACCTTTAGATATCATAGCGCTTACCACCAGATAAGGAACGACTTTAGCAGGATTGTCGGCGAATTCTCTCGATGCGAACCTGACCTCGTCATGATTTTCAAGGAAGTTTAGCATCGAGTCTCCAATACCGTCTATGCGTTGCCAGCATGACGAGAGCTGGGCGGCAGAAAGATTATTGCATTCGATACCTTTGAGAGTATCATAAAGATTGACTTTGTCATAAAGATAATCGAAATGACAATATTCGATAAAGGATCTGTAGGCATCGACCTCATAGATCTCCCCAATGAAAATAATATCCGGATAATCCGCCTTTACCTGAGGAATAGCCCAATGCCAGAATTCGCGGGGCACCATGAAGACCATATCACAGCGGAAACCGTCGATACCCTTCGAAGCCCAGAATCTGAGAATATGGAGCATTTTCAGCCATGTATCAGGCACTGGGTCATAATGAGTCGACCAGTCTCCCGGATCAAAACCATAATTCAGTTTGACGGTCTCATACCAGTCTGTTTCCGAACAGAAAGCTGTGAAACAGTCATTGCCCGTAGCCTTTGCAGGAAATTCCACATAAGGCTCCGTACCGGGACGGGCAATATCAAATGACGGGGCAAACCGCTGATTGGTGATGTAATAATAGTTATTATCACGGGCAAAAAATTTCGAGAAATCGTCATCACTTCCAAAATCTCTGATACCTGTAGGCGCTGAATCCGAATGATACACCCGGGCTGTATGATTTGGCACGAAATCAATTATAATGCTCATACCGGCCTCATGCGTACGCTTCACCACTGCCTCAAATTCCTCCATGCGTCTGTCGACATCTGTCGCGATAGCAGGTGAGACATCGTAATAATCCTTGATGGCATAGGGCGATCCGGCCTGACCCTTTACTACATTGGAATTGTCGGCCGGGATTTTTCCATCGGCAAACGCCGTCTTAGTGGCCATCTCGATTATACCGGTGAGCCAGATACAATTGACACCCATATCCGACAAAGACTTGAGGAGTCTTGGAGATATGTCATCAAGTTTGCCGGAACCGTTCTCTTCATAAGTACCGCCGGGAACGCAATCGGCATTCATATTGGTAAAAATGCGAGGGAATGCCTGGTATATAATAAGTTTCTTTTTCAAAATCCTGTTTTGTTTATTAGTTGATAATATATTTTTAGAAATCTGAATTTTTTCTACGTCTTTGAGTTTCCAATTGCTTCCAGAACCGTACAAGCCGCCTCATAACCGATCTTTATAGCACTGTCAAGAGCGGAAAGATCAAAAATGCCGTGACTTGTAAGTTCACGGGGCGTAATGACATAATCACACAGTCTTATATCAGTGCCGAGATTGGATTTGGTGGTCAGATGATAGGTGCGCAGAGCGATATCTATCAGCGAGTCCTTATATTTGTAATTCTTATTAAGCGGCGAGCAATTCGAACCGTACAATATATCACAATAGTCCCTTATGGCCCACGCCGGGAGATTGTGGAGTACACCTCCGTCGACATAATGAGCGCCATTGATTGTCACCGGCCGGAATACAATCGGAATACTGCATGAGGCCACCACGCGGGGGACGATCTCTCCTTTTCCCCAGCCGACCTGAGTGCCCCGGTCGAGATTAGTGGCACATATGACGCATGGAATCTTCAGCTCTTCAAGATTTCTTACGGGAAGCCAGGACTCAAGCATCCTCGCAAATTTAGAAAGCTTGAAAATGCCGTCTTTGGGCACAGTCCATTCCCTGAAGTCTGCAAATTTATTGGCATCGGCGAAACACTCCCTCATGTCCAACGGAGTCAGACCTGCGGCATAAAGCACGGCCGCGATCGATCCGGCCGACACACCCGATACGACCTGAGGATTTATGCCGAACTTCTCCATAGCCATTATCACGCCTATATGAGAGAACCCACGCGCTCCTCCCCCGCTGAACGCAATTCCTACTGAGTCACGGCGTATGAAGCTTATGCGCTCCAGAATGCCTTCAATATTCAATGATTTCACTTTTTTTCAAATTTTCTTTATCCGACTTCACTGACTCTTCTTTTTTCTTCTTTCTTCGGAACAGACGCTTGATGAATGTGAAGGGATCATCAAAATCTTTCCGATATATGATACCTATGCCCTGAGTGGTCAGAGCTGACCTGAGATAATATGAAGCATCGTTGAAATGATTATATGCCTTAAGGCGGAGACGACCGTCGCGCGACAACAGATACTCGAGATCAAAATCTCCTATAAATGTGGTCTGCGACGTACTGCGGTCACGGTACCCGAGATTACCGTTCAGCAGAAGCCTGTTGTCAAACAGACTGGAAGACAATGCTACGTCCACCTCCATATCCGACAGATCGCTCTTCTCCGACTTGAACGAAGGCGCCACAGAAAACTTGTCGGTCAATGAGCCGATGATGTTCTGCAACTGGGAAGAAAGTGTGGACGATGCCACGGATGCCAGTTCACCTCCCTGTTCCGCTCCCATATATTCCGGTGTGTAAAAACGGTTCAGCGCCAAGAGGTATATTATCTGACGGTTCATCATGTCGTCAGTGGAAATAATGCTCCTGACCTTACGTTCGACTTCCGATGTGACTGTCGGGAATTTCAGGTCGAAATTAATCTCCGGAGCCTGGATATCCCCCGTCACCTTAAGCAGTGCGTCGACAGGAACACTCGTACGGTTCAGATCTGGATCCGACTGGAACGAACGGTCGAGATCAGCGAGATTTGTATTGACACGATAAGCGGCCGTAATGTCGAGAATACCTCCAAGAGGATCGCCGTTGAACGATATACTGCTACCGGGCCTTATCTTGAAATTTTTCAAAATGAGGTCTTGAAGACTGAAATTATAGTCTCCGCGGTCGAGAGTATATTTGCCGTATAACGTCATATCATCCGTATCGCTGTCGTAATGCATCTGCAGGGCGCCACGTCCCTCAGCACGGATCTTGTCGCCGGCCTGCGGATCCATGACTATGACAAGATCGGCACCAGGAGTAACATCGACTGCAATATCAAGAACAAACAGGTCGGGCCTTTCTCTCAGAGAAGGTGTCATATTCTTCCGGAAACTGTTCTCGAACGAAACTTCTTTCACCTCCTGCGATTCAAGAAGCTCCTTGCGGTGGTCGGAGAAAGTAAGGAAAGTGTAATCTACAGCCGTCTGAGTCTCGTCAAGAACCAGAGTGAATTCCGAATTATCGGCTGTCTGCATATTTATATCAAGAGATATCAGACCGGGGCGTCCCCGCAGCGATGCCGAACCGTCGGCAAATATGTGTCCGTACCACCGCGGATTCATTTTAGGCCCCGTATCATATACCAGCAGATGACGTGCTCCCGACATATCAAAACTGAAAGACGGGTCTTTCAGAAAATTATGTCGTACCTCTCCGCGCATCATACTGCTGTTGCCATATTTGTCATAAAGACGGAAACGGGGTATGTAAATTCTTCCGGGAGAAAAATAGACTGTATCCGAGCCACTGTAGCACACGTTGGTGTAATCAACCTTCATGGTTATCGTATCGGCAAACGCCTTGCCGGCCAGATCAATATCCGAGAACGTGCCATAAAGCTTAAGATCGCCCGACGCCTTTCCGGTCACTTTCGAAGTAAACCCACTCATGAAAGGCTGAAGAAACTCGATATCGAGACGGTCGGCGTGAAAATCGAACGAAAGAGAATCACGGGTAACATACACGCCTCCCCGGACAGTGGCCGAAGATGAGTCCTCCGCCGTTATATCGGCGTTGATTGCAACCATACCTTCATCATTATCCCAGTGACTCTCCAGTTGTCCGTCACCGAGCACAGATCCGTTGTAAGCGAGATTTCTTACAAAAAGACCGTCCGTACGCGCTATAGGCGATTTTGTAAAAAGATTGCTGACATGAGCCGTACCCGTGGCGATTCCTCCGAAATCCACATGATTTATATTCAGAATATTAAATATATATTCCAGATCGATGCCTGCAAGTTCGGCAGTCAATACATCCATAGGATCAGCCGAAGCCTTTCCACTGATATCCACGAATTGCAGACCATGTGCCACCCGCAGACCTGAAACAGTCAACGCCTTGTCGGAATATTCTATGCGGGCCGGAGAAATCGTCCAGTCTGCTCCATTAAGTCTGAAACCGGATTTCCCGAGCATGGCGACAAGAGATAAATCCCTGTCCAACGGTCTCCGCGCTATATCAAGACCGACTCCAATAGAGCCAGTATTATCATGATTCTTATCCATGACCCATGACATATCCGCATCCAAATGATCCGACAGCGCATCGACTGACACGTCAAGACGGGCGTAGTCGTTTTTCATCGGAAAATCCGTCTTTATCTTTACTGAAGCAGACGCCTGATCACGAAGGCTGACGGAAACCTTGGTATTCTTTATCAGTTTGTCACGGCCTTTGATAATATACGGAGCATCGACCGACACATCGCACGACTGCAAAGAGCCATCGACACGACCGGAGATCATGACCGGCACACCGGGACGCACAGAAGACCGCAGAACGGAGTAAAGATCGTCAGAAGGAAGAACCGAGAAATTAAAATCAGCATACTGACCATCCGTATCATCTGTCTTTCCTGGATTTACAAACGCCGGGACGACAGAAGAAACAAGATTTCTGACCATTCCGACAAGAGAAGTCGGGCGGAAATCACCCGAAACAGTCCCCGAAAGAAAATCCGTATCTATTTTATATTCCCGTCTATTGTCCTCTATATCAGCCGAGACATCTATCCGGTCGAAATGAATGCTTTTTGGGGCGACAAGGTCTAAATCACGGATAGCAACCATTCCCGAGAAATTATCCGGAGTGTCGCCGACAACAGATATGTCAATATCGCCTGAAATCCGGTCATCTGCTCCGAACATACCGATGCCGAAACACCCCGGTAATATATGCTCTATATCCGCTTTCAGATTCCATTGCGAGGAAGGCCCATTCAAAAGACAGTCAGTATCGGCCGTCAAGACAGCAAAACGGTCCGAAATCTCGGCATGGGCAGTCAGGCTGTCTGCTATTTTCTCAGCCTCGACAGATATATTTTCAAACCTTGAGGTATTGAAATCGACAAAAGGAACAAATGCGGAGATTTTACCTTCGATCTGTTTCCCACGCACAGAAAGATTGCCGGACGCATCGAGAGCCACACATCCCAGCCGATTGTCTGCAAGGAGGTGCCCTATATCAAACGTCTCTGTTTTTGCAGAGAAATCCGAAACCGTAAAAGATCTTTCATTCCATGCGAGATCAGTCTTGACTCCGATATCGCCAGCTGATGTCGATATATCTGCGAGAAGATCCGCATGTCTGTCTCCGAGATCAAACTTGCCTGCGGTTTTTACAGAAAGATCGCCTACAGACGCGATCATAGATTTAATCTTATCCGGCATAGCAGGGAAAAGTCCGATCAATTTCTGATTGAACTCAGCCGGAGAATCGAACCCGAAACGATCAAGTTCTCCACTCACCAGAGAGGGATCCGACACATTGCAGACTCTTCCCGCTAAAGAGAGACTCATTTTTTCCTCGGAACCCCAGAGCCTGAAAGAATCCACATGAATATCGTCAGCCTTTCCGCGGAGATGTGCCTCAAAAGTAAAAGAACTGTCAAATTCCGACAATCTGCTCCAGAAGGAAGAAAAATCCGAAAGATACAGAGGACCGGCAAATATTGCAAGCGTGTGCGACTCCCGTCTGAGAGCGTTCAAAATATCATTATATCCTCTTATATCCAGCGATTGATCGGATATGGAAATTACAGAATTTGCCGTTCGGAGAGTAAAATCTGAAAACGATATATTATGAGGCGTGATATTAGCCTGCAGAGAAAGACCCTTGACCGAGAACCCGGAACGCTCGTCAAAAGCCAATCTCCTCAAATCGATGGAAAAATCATCATTGGCGATAAGAGGCAATGCCACATCCGCCCGGAAATCAGACAATTCGATGTGATTGAAATCAAAGTGTCCGGGAGCCGCCTGACGTTTCATGTATTCCCTGTCGAAAGAGACTGTCGACTTCCGGATTACTATATTGTGAATCACGACACGGAACTGCGGAGGAGGAGTTTTTTTCTCTTTATTCGAGAGAGCATCTATTATAAACTGTATATTGAGAGGAGCGCCTTCGGAAGGCTGCGATATTCTTGCATTCATGGCGATTATCTCGGCATAAGCAATCTCTATCTCGCCAGAGGAGATCAGAGTCCATAGATCGATTCCCGCGCCAATACGCCCGACGGAAAGACACCGTTTTCCCTCAGGTGTATACAAAGATACTCCATGAAGGCGGACTTCATTGAAAGGGAAAATATCGACAGACGAAATAGTGACTTGACCGCCGAAAAGCGAAGTAAGCTCGCGCTCAGCCCTGTTTTTTATAGTCCGTTGCACAGACGGAACAGAAACAACCACATAAAGAATTGCCAAAAGCCCAGTCACCACCAGCACGGCGGAGAAAAGGACACTTCTCAAAACCTTATAGATTGACCTTGTAGCTGACATTTGAGTGCAAATTTACGCAGAATTTTCCAATTTCCTTTTATTTTAGGTGCAAATTAATTAACTTTGTATTGAACAAGACCCATACAGTCAGATGAGAGACATAATACTTGGCATAGAATCGTCGTGCGATGACACATCGGCGGCCGTCATAGCCGACGGACTGCTCAAAAGCAATGTGATTGCAAGTCAGAAGGTCCACGAGGCATACGGAGGCGTGGTTCCGGAACTAGCCTCGCGTGTCCATCAGCAGAATATCGTACCTGTCGTTTCCGAGGCTCTCAGACAAGCCGGGATCAAAGCGACGGATCTTTCAGCCATAGCATATACACGCGGGCCGGGCCTTTTAGGCTCTCTGCATGTAGGAACTTCCTTTGCAAAAGGAATGGCGATCGGCCTTGACATCCCTTTGATCGATGTCAATCATCTTCACGGCCATGTGCTGTCTCATTTCATAAAAGAGACTCCTGAAGACGAGACCCCGGATTTTCCATTCATCTGCCTTCTTATTTCGGGAGGCAACTCCCAGATAGTACTCGTAAAATCCGCCTTCGACATGGAGATTCTCGGGCAGACAATCGATGACGCGGCTGGAGAAGCATTTGACAAATGCGCCAAAATCATGGGTCTACCCTATCCTGGTGGTCCGCATATAGACAGGCTTGCAAAAGAGGGCAATCCCGACAGATTCAAATTCAGCAAACCTCATATAGAGGGTTACAATTATTCTTTCAGCGGACTTAAAACCTCGTTTCTCTATACGCTCCGCGACGCGCTCAAGGATGATCCGGATTTCATCAAGAACAACAAAGCCGATCTCTGCGCATCGCTTCAGAAGACAATAATAGACATATTGCTCACCAAACTGAAACCCGCAATACGCGCCACGGGAGTCACGCATGTGGCTATAGGGGGTGGAGTCTCGGCCAATTCCGATGTAAGAGAAGCCGTCGAAAAACTGTGCGCGAGCATGGGTGTCAAAGCCTGGATTCCAGCAAGAAAATTCACTACAGACAATGCCGCAATGGTGGCCATGGCAGGATATTACAAGTATCTCAAAAAAGAATACAGCGATCTCGCGCTTCCTCCATTCGCTCGCATAACAATATGATGTTCAAGACTATGGCAAATAAAGAAAATACGAGGAGAAGTGCCCAAAAAAAGACAATGGCAGAAGAAAAACGGCATGTCGTCATCTATGGCTACACTCGTGAAGAACTTCGCAACATCATGCGGCATTTTGAGGCACAACTTCCCGATTTCGTAAAAATATCGATAAGCAGCAGTCATCTTGTCACAAAAATCACTCTGACCGGAGTCAACGAGGGAGTAGAACTTCTTCGTTTCAAGATAAATAAATTCCATCAGACTCTTCAGGACATGTTCAGCGAGGAAATCGTCACGACCGAAGACAAAAGTGTATCGAGGGTATTAGGCGACCTACTTACGGAACGTGAGCTGACAATCGCCTGCGCCGAAAGCTGCACAGGCGGCAACATAGCCCACAAGATTACCGAGAATTCAGGTTCATCAGCCTACTTTCTGGGCAGTGTGGTCAGCTACAGCAACGAAGTCAAGGCCAACATTCTCGGAGTGTCACGCAACGATCTCAGCCGATACGGAGCCGTAAGCCGCGAAGTAGTCGCCCAGATGGCTTCCGGAGCATCGACTCTCATGCAGTCCGACTGCGCATTAGCGACATCGGGAATAGCGGGTCCCGACGGAGGGTCTAAATTCAAGCCGGTCGGAACAGTGTGGATGGCGGCGAAATATGGCGACCAGACTGTAACCGAACTCATACACTTCGACGGCAACCGCAACAGTGTCATCGAAAGCGCGACCAATCATGTGATGGTGATGCTCATCAAACTTCTGCGCAACAACTATACGGAACAGGAAGAGATCAACGACGACTGATCTATATGGCAATCAAACCGATAATAAAAAAATGTTTCACCCGCATGGCTCGCATGTGGATTAAACATAATTTTTTGCCAGAAGAAATCATAATAAAGATGGACGGCGGAATATGCTCTCAAATGCATTTCTACCTCATCGGTGTCATTCTTGCCGAGAAAGGAAACAATGTCAGTTTTGACCTGAAATGGTTCGATACGGAGGGAAAGGATCTTGATGGAAAATTCTGCCGCAATTTTGATCTTCGGAAAATGTTCCCTGCACTGAATTTCAGAAAAACAGAGAATAACCTGATAAGGCGCATATATATAAGTGCATTTTACCGTCACAATGACTATTTCGGTGCAGATGACAATATGCTTGCATGGACCGGCCTTAAAGCCCCGGCATATCTCGACGGTTATTTCAAAGATCCCGAAGAGATGTATTCCTCCTTATTCCGAAAGGTATTCCACATCGACACAGATGTTCTTGACAGTAAAAGCCATGAAACCTTGCGTATCATAGAAAATTCGAAAAAGCCCGGATACGAGACCTGCGCCGTACACGTCAGGCGAGGTGACCTCGCGCGATACAACAGGGCCTATGGCGATCCGGCAAGCATAAGATACTTCAGCGACAGCTTCGATAAAGTTTCCTCCACTGTTAATCCGGGAAATGTGCGATTCTTCATATTTTCCGACGAACCGGAGTGGTGTCGCAAAGAATTGATCCCGATACTGGAAGGCCATGACATACATATATGTGATGCCAACGGCTCCGACAAGGGATACTGCGACCTGATACTCATGTCAAGATGCCGCCATCTGATCACAAGTCAGGGCTCAATGGGAAAATACGCTGCCCTTCTTAGAGAGGAGCATGACCTGTCTGGCCTTGTGACACTCCCTGCAAACAAAGGAGCGGAGGCATGGGCCAGGCGCTACGCATCGGCGGTAGTTATATAGCCATCGAATCCAAAAGATAATTTGGCAAGAAACTGTTGAAAAGATCCGGAAATATTTGGAAATTAGCGAAAAAAGTCGTAACTTTGCAAACGTTTTGTGGCACATCCTTTAAAGTCACTGAATATGATGCAGTTAGTGACGATATGAGAACTGAGATGGCGTCAGGAACAAACTGAAGTCAAATAAATAAAGAATCAAACAACAGCCATGTCAAAAGTTTGTCAGATCACAGGCAAAAAGGCGCAGGTAGGCAATAATGTGTCTCATTCGAAGCGTCGCACCAAACGCAAGTTCGAGGTAAACTTGCACACAAAGAAATTCTACTGGGTAGAGCAGGATATGTGGATTCAGCTTCGACTCTCCACCCGTGCGCTCCGCACTATCAACAAGATTGGTCTCAACGCCGCTCTTAAGAAAGCAGAGGCAGAAGGCAATCTCGACTTTAAAGACATCACAATCCTTTCCCTCTAAAAGAACAGCAGAATTATGGCAAAGAAAGCAAAAGGCAATCGCGTTCAGGTGATTCTCGAATGCACAGAGCATAAGGCAAGCGGCATGCCCGGTATGTCACGTTACATCACCACAAAGAACCGCAAAAACACAACAGGTCGTCTTGAATTGAAGAAATACAACCCGATCCTGAAGAAAGTTACAGTTCACAAAGAAATAAAATAAGGCACTGACTCATGGCAAAGAAAACCGTGGCCTCTATCCAGAAAGGTGAAGGCCGTACATATAGCAAGATCATCGTGATGGAGAAGTCTCCTAAAACAGGCGCTTATGTTTTCAGAGAGGAAATGGTGCCCAACGATGCAGTAAAAGACGCACTCAAGTAAATAACAGAATATCATAAACGTAGCGGCGCGAATCCAATGGATCCGCGCCGCGCTGTATATAGCCCCTATATTTTTCACAAAGTCTCTAAAATGTATAGCCTAACCCGATTCCTGCGTATGCTCCTAAAGTATCTTTCATGACAGAATACTTGCCCTGAACGGTAAGTTTGAAATTCTGGGTGAAATAAAGATCCAGACCGGCACCGAAATCCCCTCCTACACGCAGAATATTGTCACCTCCTGTATAGTTCCAGTTATTGAATGTCAGTCCGGCAAGCGGATATATATTGAATCCTTTGGCCATGCGAAAAGGGAAATGCATGTCGGCGCTGATGACGAGGGCCGACTTATCGTCATTGCGGAAAACACATCCCACTTCCGGCACTATGCGGAAATGCGGCGCGAATGTATATTGAAAATACACACTTGCAAAACCACTGTGGTTGTACGAGCCATAACCACCCATAATTCCCAAAGTCTTCTCCCCTCTTACTGATCTTCCTTCGGCTTTTACTGAAAAAGGAAGAGACACTGCGAGAATTGCCATTACAGAAAACATCAGATTTCTTATCATAAGAACATGCGCTGAAAAGTTTTATTAAAATTAACGATTTTAACTGAAAAACATTTAAAATGTGTAAAAAGTTTTGCTAATTTTGCACTTTGTAAGTTGAATAAATAAGCTCCCGCCACGGGATATTTGTTTCTACAGTACATAAGTAACCGCAACTGATGAAAAATTTTGGATTTTTAAGAGTGGCAGCCTGTTCTCCGGAAGTCAGTCCGGCTGATATAGATTTCAACGTAGACCATATATGTGGGACTATAGAGAAATGCATAGCGGAAAATGCTGATATGATTGTATTTCCTGAACTGTCGGTGACAGGTTATACCTGCGCGGATCTTTTCGACCAGTCATTGCTGATAGAAAAAGCATATGGCGCACTCCGCGAAATAGCAGAGAGATTTTCCAATGAACAGGCCGTAATAGTGGCAGGGACACCGGTAAGATACGGCAATAGGCTGTTTAATTGCGGAGCCGTGATCAGAAGCGGAGAGATTTTAGGATTCGTACCCAAATCATACATTCCCAATTATGGGGAGTTTTATGAAAAAAGATGGTTTGCAAGCGGTCGTGATCTTAAAGGGGAAATAAAAATTGACGATACGGTCATACCAATAGGCACGGATCTGCTTTTTGAAATATCGGATATCAGATTCGGCATAGAGATATGCGAGGATCTATGGGTTCCCAATCCTCCGGCATGTGCTCTCAGTGTGGCGGGCGCCGACATAATCGTCAACCTTTCAGCCACAAATGAGCTCATAGGCAAGCATCGTTATCTCACAGACCTGATACGCAGCCAATCTGCGAGATGCAGATGCGGATATGTCTATGCCTCGGCCGGAGCCGGGGAGTCATCGACAGATCTTGCTTTCGCTGGCAACTGCATAATCGCAGAAAACGGAGCTATTCTCGCAGCAAGCGAACGGTTTGTCATGCGTGGCAAAAAAGCGATAGCTGATCTTGATATAGAATCCCTGAGACATGACAGACAGCACTTCAATACCTTTTCCGAATATGCGGGAGAAACAAATGTCCGGCTTGTCAGACTTGGAGAAACGGCTCACAGAACGCAGGACGTCTCACTCATCGATTACAGAAAAATCAAGGCACATCCGTTTCTTGACGAGAATGCGGAAGATCTCAAAGAGCGTTGCGATGAAATCTCATCGATCCAGGCATGGGGACTTGCCACACGTCTCAAAGCGATCAACTGCCGGCACGCCGTAATAGGCATATCCGGCGGCCTTGATTCCACTCTCGCGCTTCTTGTCACGGCAAAGGCCTTCAAAATGCTTGATTTCGACCCCAAAGGCATAACGGGAGTGACCATGCCGGGATTCGGAACTACAGACAGGACCAAAAACAACGCGTCCAAACTTATGGATCTTCTCGGCGTCACACAGCGAGAGATTCCGATCGGAGCCGCGGTCTTACAGCATTTCGAGGATATCGGACACAATCCGGACGTACATGACGTCACTTATGAAAACAGTCAGGCACGCGAACGCACACAGATTCTAATGGATATCGCGAATCAGAAGAACGGTATAGTCATCGGTACAGGAGATCTGTCGGAACTGGCACTGGGATGGTGCACGTACAATGGAGACCAGATGTCGATGTACGGTGTCAATGCATCTATCCCCAAGACTCTGGTGCGCTATCTTGTGCAGGGGTATGCGGAAAATTCAAACGATCCGGAACTGACAAGAGTGCTCGAGGATATCATAGACACTCCGATAAGCCCCGAGCTACTGCCTCCAGACAAAAATGACTCGATAAAGCAGAAGACGGAAGATCTGGTTGGTCCATATGAATTGCATGACTTCTTCCTTTACCACATACTCCGATACGGTATGGAGCCCCGGAAAATTATGCTTTTAGCCTCTAAAGCCTTCACGGACAGATATGACAAAGAAACGATCAGACATTGGCTGAAAACGTTTTACAGACGTTTCTTCAACCAACAGTTTAAGAGATCATGTATGCCTGACGGTGTAAAAGCGGGAAGCGTATGTCTTTCCCCAAGAGGAGACTGGAGAATGCCAAGCGACGCGTCATCCGCTTTATGGATCTCCGAGGCAAATAAAATTTGAATTGTGCAGCTATGGAAAATAAAGAACACAAAGAGGAAATAAGATACGAGCGCGAAGATATGGCCCAGGCGCTCGAAGTGCTTAAGAAAGGAGGAATAATCCTGTATCCCACCGATACGATATGGGGAATAGGATGTGACGCGACGAATGAAGAGGCCGTTAAAAAAATCTACGATCTGAAGCAGAGGAGTGATTCCAAATCCATGCTTGTGCTCGTCGGTTCGGAAGGAGAACTCCAGCGGAACGTGGAAGAAGTTCCGGAAGCGGCCTGGATGCTGATAGAGACGGCAGTGAATCCTATCACGATCATATATGACAGACCGAAAGGAATCGCACGTAATTTATTAGCGGAAGATGGTTCGGCAGGAATAAGGATAACATCCGAGGTCTTCAGCCGGACACTCTGCAACCGGCTGAGGCATCCCATAGTATCGACATCGGCCAATATATCAGGGAAGAAAACTCCTGTGACATTTTCGGAAATAGATGAAGATATCAAAAAAGGAGTCGATTACATCGTCAGATTCCGCCAGAATGACATATCAAGGCACAAATCAAGCAATATCATCAAAGTGTCAGACTCCGGAATAATCAAAATCATAAGATGACTCCGTTCGTAAACTTCATCACGCAGAAGTATCACTATTATCAAATTTTTTCTTAAATTTGTAGAAGTAAAATAAGAACCTGTTTAAATTTAATTCGAAAATAAAGCTTGCAATTAAATTTAAACAGTTTCCAAGAGTGTACAAACATCAATGAAAGGAAGGAATTTTTCAAAATCGATGCAGCGAACGAAATACGTCCTGACGGATTTCGTGATGGTGTCAATAGCATTCTTTCTTTTCAATATATTCCGTTATCATGAACTCGGAATACACACCTACGGATTTCCGACCCTATGGGACTATCTTTCGAGTACCAAACTAATAACCGAACAGATTCTCGTACCACTCGGACTGTCCGGTATCTACTGGCTCTCCGGCTATTACAATGAGCCTTTTATCAAATCAAGGCTGTCGGAACTGTCCACGACAGTGCTGTCGGTGACAGTATCCACTATGATCCTCTATCTGATCCTCCTGATCAATGATACAACCGGCCTCAAGATAAAAGACTACGAAGTGATACTCACATTGTTCGGCTCACTTCTTTTATTCACCTACTCCGGGAGATGGGCTCTGACCCAACGGACCATACGGCATCTGCGAAAGAGACACTGGATATATTCGACCCTTATCATAGGAAATTCCAGAAAGAGTCGTGACATATATAATAAGCTCAAAAAATCAGGCTCTATCTGGACATATGATGTTGTCGGCTTCATAAAGCTTGAAAGGGAACATCAGATAGCCGACGGCCTGCCGTCATGGGAATGGAACGAAGTGGAACACATCTGTGCGGACAATGCCGTAGACCAGATCATTCTGGCCCCGGAAGTTATCCGCGACAGCGAGATCATGAATATTCTGTCACGCCTCTTTCCACTCAACATCCCCGTCAAGATAGCACCCGACACGCTGTCGTACATCACCGCCAACATTCACATGAACGACATCCTTGGAACTCCTTTCATAGATCTCACCTCACCGAGGATCTCGGAATTTCAAAAAAACGTGAAGCGCACCTTCGATGTCTTCGCATCGCTGGCGGCAATGACGATACTGAGCCCGCTACTCGGGTTGACTGCTCTGATGGTCAGATTTTCATCATCGGGCCCGATCGTATATAAACAGGAACGGATCGGCAAAGGTCACAAACCGTTCATGATATATAAATTCCGGTCGATGCACAACGATGCGGAAAAAAACGGACCGCAACTTTCAAGCGAAACAGACAACCGCATAACTCCGTGGGGACGGGTAATGCGCAAATACCGTCTGGACGAGCTTCCGCAGTTCTGGAATGTTCTGAAAGGCGACATGTCGCTGGTAGGACCGAGACCAGAACGGGAATTTTTCATAGAACAGATTATGGTGAAAGCTCCCTACTACGGATTGATATTCCAGGTAAAGCCCGGTATCACAAGCTGGGGCATGGTCAAATACGGATACGCGAAGAATGTAAACGAAATGGTAAGCAGATCAAGATACGATCTCATATACCTGAACAACATGTCGATCTCGACTGATATCAAAATAATGATATATACAATAAAAACAGTGTTAAAAGGTGCGGGAGTATAATTTCCTGATCGACATTAAATAGGAAGATACAAATGGCATACAAGGAAAGGCATAACCGCGCCACCGAACTGTGGCTCAAATTCGTGATATGGAGGGAGCACCATATCAAGGAGAAAAATTTCGTATTGCTTCTGGCTCTGATAGTGGGTATAGTATGCGGCATAGCCGCACAATTGCTCAAATATCTGATACACCTTATCGCCTCGACGCTCACATCACACTTCAGTCCGACCACAGAGAACTATCTCTATCTGGTCTATCCGTTGGCCGGCATCATTCTTACAGTTCTTTTCGTGAGATATGTTGTCAAAGAAAACATATCTCACGGTGTCACCAAAGTTCTATATGCCATATCCCGACGGAAATCGAGACTTAAATTGCGCAACACATACGCCTCCCTCATATCATCATCCATAACCATAGGATTCGGAGGATCGGTCGGAGCCGAAGGTCCTATAGTCTTTACAGGCGCGGCAATCGGTTCGAACGTCGGGCAGGCTTTCAGACTTTCGCCGAAGATCCTCATGATCCTTGTGGGATGTGGCGCGGCTGCCGGCATAGCCGGTATTTTCCGTGCGCCGATCGCAGGAATGCTATTCACTCTCGAAGTGCTTATGATCGACCTGACTGGTCTGACAGTCATGCCGTTGCTACTCTCATCGATCGCCGGCGCCACAGTGGCATATGTCCTTGAAGGGTACAGCGCGGAATTCTTCTTCTCGCAGAGCGAGCCATTCATGACAAGCCGTATCCCATGGACAATCGGACTCGGAGTGGTATGCGGTCTCATATCGTTCTACTTCACCAAAGTGGTGTTCATGATGGAATCAATGTTCCGTAAAGTAAAGCAGCAATGGCTCAAAATCATAGTGGGAGGCGGACTGATAGCATGTCTCGTATTCGTGTTTCCTCCGCTATATGGAGAAGGATACGGCACCATCAACCATCTTCTTGACGGAGACGTCGGAGCCGTGGTTAACGGGACGTTCTTTTATGTGGACAGAGACAATGTCTGGTTCCTTGTTCTTTTCATTGCCGCGATCACACTGATGAAAGCATTCGCGACCTCGGCCACCAACGGAGCCGGAGGCGTGGGAGGTACATTCGCGCCCTCACTGTTTGTCGGCGCATTGACCGGTTTTCTCTTCGCATTTATCATCAACAATCTTGATCTCGGCATAGAACTTTCACAAAAGAATTTCACATTGATGGGTATGGCCGGAGTGATGAGCGGTGTAATGCACGCTCCCCTCATGGCGATATTCCTTACAGCCGAAATGACCGGAGGCTATGATCTTTTCCTACCTCTGCTGATTGTGTCAGCTCTCGCCTATTTCACTATACAGTGCTTCACGCCCTACAGCATATACACCATGCGTCTCGCCAAGGCGGGAGATCTTGTAACCCACCAGAAGGACAAGGCAGTCCTGACATTGCTTAAAATAGACAATGTGATCGAGACTGATTTCAAACAAGTGCATCCTGAGATGAGCCTCAAAGAGATGGTGGATGTCATTTCCGTATCCAACCGCAACCTGTATCCCGTAACGGACGAGGAAGGAATGCTGAAAGGCATTGTGCTGCTCGATGACATACGAAACATCATGTTCCGTACGGATCTGTATCCCAAGATGCATGTGTCGCGCTTCATGGCGGCAGTACCGGCCGTGATAGAAGTGAATATGCCCATGGACAAGGTAATGGATATATTTGACAAGACCAATGCATGGAATCTTCCTGTGGTCGACAACGGCAAATACATAGGATTTGTGTCAAAATCCAAAATATTCAATTCATACAGGAGGGTACTACGGCATTTCACGGAAGACTGATGCCGCCGGAACCTATTGACCAGAAAAATCTGATTATGGATAAAAAAGATTTAAAAATAGTTTTTTTCGGAACGCCCGAGTTCGCTGTCGCAAGCCTTGACAGGCTCATAAGCGGCGGATATAATGTCGCGGCAGTCGTCACTATGCCCGACAAGGCAGCTGGCCGCGGACACAAGATGATCAAAAGCGATGTCAAGGTCTATGCCGAAGAGAAAGGACTCCCCTTGCTGCAG
>ERZ860264.1312-NODE-1312-length-17559-cov-2.981319_pt1 | contig 17559 bp, 14 predicted proteins | sample MGYA00509980_ERZ860264 | MGnify/ENA primary metagenome ERZ860264 (study PRJEB30046, sample SAMN00715212) | human gut metagenome | study: EMG produced TPA metagenomics assembly of the A metagenome-wide association study of gut microbiota in type 2... | reverse complement strand
GACAAGACTCTCCTGAGTGAAGCCGCCCGTAAATTGGGTTATTCCGCTGAAATATTCGCCCGCAAGGACGAGAAGCGCCCCTCTTTGCTAAGATCATTACTTTCATTCAACTATGGTGCACCGACTGCCAACATAGAGGAAGCGCCCATGAGTGACGAGAAAATATATGAATTTCAGAGCCGGATAATCAAGGAGATTTGTAACCGGGAATCATGCGTGATAGTCGGACGCACTGCCGACTACATAATGCGGGACCATCCGCGACTTATAAGTCTATTCATCCATGCCCCCGAAGAGACACGCATAAACGCGATCATGGAACGAGGTGAGACCGACAATGCAGAAGAAGCACGCGAAATTGCGGCAAAAAACGACAAAAACCGGGAATCATATTACAACTACTACACCAACAGAGACGCCTGGGGACACGCGAGCAACTATCATTTTTCATTCGATTCATCGCGTCTGCCCGATCAGGCTATCGTATCAGCCGTACGAGCCATGCTTGAAAAAAGCGGAGATACGACAGACCCGCGATAATCTTTCCGCACTTTGAAGTTGTTTACATACTATAACTTATAAGTTTCTTGACAGTTTCTTAATTTAATAGTATGTAATCATGAAAAAGGCAACCTATTTTATCGTCTATACCGCAACACTGGTCATAGGTGTTCTTCTGCTGATATTCAGTCAAGAGCCAATGACGCGTACAGACCCTGTATCATTGCGCACCGTCGTGATCGCATCCGGTATCGTCTATATAGCTATCGGGATTATAAGTTTTCTGTTCTCTCTGCGCAAAAAAGAAACTCCCGAAGGTGTCATCAAGACAAGACCCTGGTATCTGACCGCCATGTCGATTGCGGCGATATTCTGGGGAATTCTTATCATCGTGATGTCGCGTCCCATGACGACGACTCTTGCCGTGACACTCGGAATATCTCTGATCATAGCGTCTTTCGCACAAGTGATCTGGATAGCAGGCACCACGCATACCTCCGGAGTGTCGGGATGGTGGTACATCATACCTTTCTGTGTGCTCGGAGCCGGCATAATAGATATTACTCTCGTCAATGACTATGCCAACGCCGGAAAGAGCAGTTCTGTCGCATGCATTCTGTCAGGAATATTACTTCTGTGCTACTCTCTCAACGGATTCATAAGTCTGAAAAACCTGAAACGCAGACACGAGAAAGAAAAAGCCCGCTTGCTCAAAGAGACCACTTCCGGGAAATTGTCAGGATCTGAGGCATGATCATATCAGACTTGCAAATCAGAAAATAAAGTAGTAACTTTGCATAAAAGGCAGAAATGCGGTCTGTCGCTCTATGCACAGCATAAAGAGGAAAGTCCGGGCAACGCAGAGCATCGCATTTTCTAACGGAAAGCCGGCGGCGACGTCGGGGATCAATGTGACAGAAAACAACCGCCGGTGCACACAGTGTCAACGGTAAGGGTGAAAAGGCGGGGTAAGAGCCCACCGGCCCGCATGGCGACATGCGGGGCCGCACATCCTGCGAGTTGCAAGGTCAAATATACCGGCAGCAAAGGGCTGCTCGTCCATTGTCGGGGGGTAGACTGCTATAGTACGCCGTGCAAACGGCTACAAAGATAAATGACAGACACTCCGGCCCGGCCGGAGCACATAACCCGGCTTACAGCATCTCTGCCAACCATCGGATCCGGTGCTTAAGATAAAGTGCCGGATCCTGTTTTTAATATGCAAACATGTAAAACCATCCGCTATGAAAAATACCGACGCTAGAAAAGAAGGATTCACGGACAGGATAATAAACAAGGCCAAATCCATCTATAATTATTGCACTGACGGTGTATGGAGCGATCCGCGCAATAATCTCGGCACCAGAATAGTGAAAACCTTAAATCTCACACTCAGCGCATTTTTCAACTCCAGTCTCCAGAACAAATCCATGTCTCTCACCTACCAGACGGTACTTTCCATAGTGCCGGCATTCGCGCTTCTCGTGGCTATCGGAAGGGGATTCGGACTGCAGGACTTGCTTCAAAAGCAATTATATGAATTTTTTCCTTCTCAGACCCAAGGCATAACGACTGCCTTGAAATTTGTAGATTCTTATCTCAACTCCGCGACACAAGGACTTTTTGTCGGTGTCGGTATCGTGGTCCTGCTATGGACAGTCATATCATTGCTCTCGTCTATAGAAGACTCATTCAACTCCATATGGGGTGTCAGAATATCAAGAACTCTATATCAGAAGATAACAGACTATATCGCGATCTGCCTGATGATTCCTGTCCTTATGATCTGCTCTTCGGGAGTCTCCATATTCATGTCGGGTATCGTGCAGTCCAATCTTAACCTTCCGTTTCTGACTCCGATTGTCAATCTTGTTCTCGAGCTTGTGCCCTTTGCATTATGCTGGCTCGCATTCACACTCTCATATTATCTTATACCCAATACAAAAGTAAGTTTCAAATATGCCGCAATAGCAGGAATCCTTGGAGCGATTTCATTTCAGATTCTTCAGTTGCTGTTTCTTAACGGTCAGATATACGTATCAAAATACAATGCGATCTACGGCTCTTTCGCATTTCTTCCCCTCATGCTCATATGGCTGCAGCTGTCATGGCTCGTTCTGCTCACCGGATGCATGATCGCATACTCGATGCAGAATGTCTTCACATTCAATCTAATGGGAAATGAAAGTACAATTTCAAACCACGGATGGCACAATGTGGCCCTCATCGTAATGGCAGTTACAGCCAGTCGCTTCGCGGCAAAAGAGAAACCCCTCTCCCATCAGGAAATGGCTGTACAATATTACCTTCCGATCAGAATAGTAGGAAGAGTAGTGGAAAAGTTAAAAGAAGCGGGCCTTATATATGACGTAAGACTGAAAGACGATGTGACGGGAATATCTCCTGCCGTGGAGACCGACACCCTGACGGTCGCGGATTTTCTCAAGGCGTTCGACAATGTAGGAGTGACTGATTTTATCGCCGACTTCAAAAATATATACTCGAGATTGCTCGGAGTCATGGACCCGCTTCGGGCCAGATCATACGCTGAATTCTCCACCGTGCTTGTCCGCGATCTGCCGCTTCCCTCTCCCGATGAAATCAAAAAAATGATGATCGAGGATGCAAGATATATCCCGTCTGATATAAAAAATTAATCATTTCATAACATTTTTCATGCATTAGACGGTCATATACGGTAATCTGCTTTAAAACATATTGCTAAAACGACATAATTTCAGTACTTTTGTGTTATCTACTATAAGAGAATAACGGAAAAGATACACTTTCCTGTCAAAAGAAGACGGATCCGGGCGCATCATTTCCGTTCCAAAAACATATTAATATAACCCTACATATAATATATAGGCAATCATGAGCTATCTTAAATTTGACAAGAATCTTATGATCAACCTGGAGCAGTCACTTCCCAAAGAGATGCTTCGCACGAATATGTCGGGGGCCTATCACTGCACGACCATAGTCGGCTGCAATACCCGCAAGCAGCATGGACTTCTGGTAATACCGATTCCCGAGATGGATGACAAGGCGCATGTGCTTCTGTCGTCACTCGATGAATCAGTCATACAGCATGGCGCCTCTTTCAACCTCGGCCTGCATCAATATGGTGATAATGTGTTCAGCCCCAACGGTCACAAGTACATACGCGAGTTCACCTGCGAATCTGTCCCCAAAGTCACATTTCGTGTGGGCGGAGTTATAATGACTAAAGAAAAAGTGTTCATTTCGCATGAGAACAGGATTCTCATCAAGTATACACTTATAGAAGCCCACTCCCCTACGACACTGCGGTTCCGCCCGTTTCTCGCATTCCGTAATGCCAACGACCTCGTGATAGAGAATCCTCGCATAAACAAAGACATCCATCACGTCCCGAACGGCATATCGACATGTCTCTATGAAGGTTATCCCTCGCTTTTCATGCAATTTAACAAGGATGCCAAATGGGTAGACGATCCAAACTGGTACAAAGGCATCGAGTATTACAAGGATCGTGACAGAGGCATTCCCTATAAGGAAGATCTTTGGGTGCCCGGTTATTTCGAACTGCCGATCAGTAAAGGAGAATCGATAATATTCTCAGCATCTACATTCGAGGCGGATCCTAAGACATTCGAACATACATATGAGGCGGAACTGAAGACGCGCACCTGCAGGACCTCTTTTTTCAACTGTCTGAAAAACGCCGCCAAACAATTCTATCTCAAAAATGAACATGGGATGTATATCGTGGCCGGCTATCCCTGGCTTAACGTCCGCGGACGCGATGAACTCATAGCGCTTCCGGGATGCACTCTGGCCATAGACCATGAAGAGGATTTCCATCTGATTCTCGAATCGTTCATGAAGGCTCTGCGCCACAACATAGAGACAGGAGAAAAAGACAGAATCATCAACGAGATCGACCTTCCCGACATTCCATTATGGACAATATGGGCCATAGACCAATACCGGAAGTATACCGATACACACCGTTGTGCGGAGCGCTATGCAGATACTGTACGCTATCTCGTGGACTGTATCCGCGAAGGAGAAATCCGCAATCTTACACTGCACGAAAACGGACTGTTGAGTTCGGAGGGAACGGATTCGCCTATAACATGGCTTTCCGCTTCCATCAACGGCTCCCCCATAATTCCGAGGACAGGATACATTCTTGAATTCAATGCCCTTTGGTATAACGCTCTTATGTTCCTTATATCGATGCTTGAGGAAACAAAGCGCGACGCCGGATATGCGGCTGAGCTGAAAACACTGGCTGACAAATGCAAAGAATCGTTCGTAAGTACATTCCTCAACGATTTCGGTTATCTTTATGACTATGTCAACGGCTCCTATACAGATCTGGAAGTTAGGCCGAATATGGCGATCGCCATCGGACTGGAGTATTCTCCCCTCGACCGCCGGCAGCGCAAGAAGGCTCTTGACTTCTGCACCCGCGAACTGCTTACCCCCAAAGGTCTGCGCTCACTGAGTCCGAAAAGCCACAACTATCGTCCGGTCTATGTCGGCAATCCTACGGAGCGTGAGTATGCGGTGCATCAGGGGCCGGCCCGTCCATGGCTGTTCGGATTCTATGTAGACGCATATTTCAAGGTATTCGGTGTCAGCGGACTGTCATTTATCGAAAGAATGCTCATCGGCTACGAAGAGGAAATGTCCGAGGGCTGCATCGGATCGCTTTCTGAAATGTATGACGCCAACCCCCCCTACACCGGACGTGGAGCTGTCAGCACAGCCAAGAATGTAGGACAGATTCTCAGTTCTATCCGGGCCGTAAACCGTATGAGCAAACTTCTCTCCGAAACAGAATCCTAAAATGGAAACAGAACCAAAAGAATTATGAAAGCATTAATGTTTGGCTGGGAGTTTCCCCCTCACATCCTCGGCGGTCTGGGCACTGCCAGTTACGGCCTCACAAAGGGAATGCACAATAACGGCAATATGGAAATCACTTTCGTCATACCCAAACCCTGGGGTGACGAAGAAAAGGGATTCGCCAATATTATCGGAGCGAACAGCACTCCTGTCGCATGGCGTGACGTGAGTTGGGATTACGTACAAAGCCGTATAGGAAAAATCATGGATCCGCAATTGTATTTTGATTTGCGCGACCATATATACGCCGATTTCAATTACATGCGTCTCAATGATCTCGGCTGCATCGAATTCTCGGGAAAATATCCCGACAATCTGATCGAAGAAATAAACAACTATTCGATAGTGGCAGGAGTGATAGCCCGCACCGTTCCCTGCGATGTCATACACTCGCACGACTGGCTGACCTATCCCGCCGGCATACATGCCAAAAACGTGACAGGCAAGCCATTGGTCATACACGTACATGCCACCGACTTCGACAGATCGCGCGGCAATGTCAACCCTACGGTGTTCGCGATAGAGAAAGACGGTATGGAAAACGCCGACCACATCATAACAGTCTCCGATCTTACCAGGCGTACTGTCATCGAGAAATATGGCATAAGTCCGGACAAAGTCACTACTGTCCACAATGCGGTGATACCTCTGAGCGATGAACTTCTTAATCTGCCCCGGCATGATAAAAAAGACAAGGTCATAACATTTCTTGGCCGCATCACGATGCAGAAAGGTCCGGAATATTTTGTAGAGGCTGCCGCAAAAGTGCTCCAGAAGAATAAACACGTGCGTTTCGTAATGGCAGGAGGCGGAGACATGGAACATGCGATGATACGTCTCGCCGCTCAGCGGGGAATCGCGGATAGATTTCATTTCACCGGCTTTCTGAAAGGCAAGGAAGTCTACCAGATGTTCCGGGACTCGGACGTGTATGTGATGCCGTCGGTATCAGAGCCTTTCGGCATATCACCGCTTGAAGCAATGGAAATGGGCGTGCCGTCGATCATATCCAAACAGAGCGGTTGCGCCGAGATTCTCGACAACGTGATCAAGACTGACTACTGGGATATAGACGCCATGGCCGATGCCATGCATGCGCTTACCACATATCCGGCATTGCACCGTGAGTTGCGCGACCGCGGCATAGAGGAGATACACGGCATCACATGGGAAAAGGCCGGCAAAAAAGTAATCGACATCTACAATAATGTAATAAGCAAATAATTATGAAGAACGTTTGTTTCTATTTCAAAATACATCAGCCATATCGTCTGAAACGCTACCGTTTCTTTGATATCGGCAATGATCATTATTATTACGATGATTTTGCCAATGACGAAATCATCACACGCCTTGCCGAGAATTCGTATATCCCGATGTGCGACACATTGCTCGACATGATCAAGGAGAACAACGGCAATTTCAAATGTGCGATTTCTGTATCGGGCACGGCTCTCGAACAGCTTCAGAATTATGTTCCGGAAGTCGTGGACCGTCTCAAGCAGCTCGCCAATACAGGCTGCGTGGAGTTTCTTTCGGGGACTTTCGCACATTCTCTCGCATCGCTCGAGGATCCTGAGGAATTCATACGCGAGGTAAAACTCGAAAGCGACCTCATCTTCCGCACTCTTGGAGTCAAGACAAAGACATTCGCCAATACCGAACTCATATATGATGACGACATAGCCTCGATGATCTATGGAATGGGATTCAAGGCTTGTCTTACGGCAGGCGCCAAGCATGTTCTGGGTTGGAAATCTCCCAACTATGTCTACAGCGCCGCCAGCGCTCCCAAACTGAAGCTGTTGCTTACAAACGACAAACTCAGCGATGATGTGGCCCGCAACTTCAATAATCATGAATGGCTGGAATATCCATTGAACGCCGATAAATATATGGACTGGATCGCGGCGCTGCCGGAAGAGGAACAGGTTGTGAACCTCTACTTCAGCATGGATACTTTCGGATCTTTCCTTCCTGCCTCCACAGGCATTTTCCAGTTCATGAAAGCTCTTCCCCGCTTCGCGGCCGAGCGCAACATAGCCTTCACGACTCCATTGGAAGTCACCTCCAAGCTTAAATCTGTCGGAGAGCTGTCAGTACCCTATCCTATGTCGGACATAGACGAGGCCAGAGATGTATCGGCATGGAAAGGAAACAGCCTGCAGAACGAGGCTCTCGCGAAACTCTACGGAGTGGCCGAACGCGTAAGTCTGTGTAATGACCGTCGCCTCAAACAGGATTGGGAATATCTGCAGAGCAGTGACCACTTCTATTATATGAGCACCAAGAATATGGCGGACGGGGCATCGCATGCCGCGTTCAGTCCGTATGACTCTCCTTTTGCAGCATTCACCAACTATATGAATGTGCTCGCGGATTTTCTGGTCCGTGTCGAGGAACAGTATCCGGAAAGCATCGACAATGAGGAGCTCAATTCTCTCCTGCTTACTATCAGAAACCAGGCTTCGGAAATAAATTCGCTCAATAAGGAAGTGAAGACTCTGCGGGCCAATATACTCAACGATGATACTCTGACGGTAGTGGAAGCGGAGGAAATCGCACCTAAACAGACGCGTAAGGATACCGAAACAAAACCGGCTCCCAGAAAACGCGCCACACGAAAAACTGCCAAAACCAAAGAAGAGGATAAATAATATGTTAAGACTCAACTGCTTCATCCGGGTAGAGGATGACAAATATGAAATCGTGCTGGAAGCGGCACGCAGACTTACGGAAGCTTCCTTGCTTCAGGAAGGTTGTGTGGCTTATGATATATTCCGGTCCGCGACTCGTCCGGATGTATTGATGATATGCGAGACGTGGCGTGACCGGGCAGCACTGGAGGCCCACAGCGCTTCACCGGAATTTATCAGATATGTCGGTGAAATGCGCGCCAATGCAGAGATGAAACTCGAGACATTCGAATTCTGATCTTTAAATAACGATCAAAAAATCAAATTAAAACAGAGCCGGGGCCGACACTTGTCGACTCCGGCTTTATAAATTTATAAATAGATGACATCCGTAGGTTATCTTACGAATGTCCAAGACGCGCGAGAAAATCATCACGACGCGTATCAGACACTGGAATATAAGTCTTGCCGAATACGATACGTCCTCGCTCCACCACTTCGACATGGCGCAGATTTACTATAAATGAACGGTGTACGCGCATGAATATCTCGGAAGGGAGCAACTCCTCCAGTTCCCGCATGCTCATTCCGGACTTTACGGGGTCTCCTTCCGTACGATAGAAAATGACATTGTCCCTGCGCACCTCTATATAGCGTATGGTGTCGAGACGCATCTGTATCAGCCGATAGTCGGCCTTTACGGTCAGCATATCAGAAGATGAGCTTCTATCGGATGCCGCAGTGCCCGGATACATTGATCTGGCCATATCGAACCATTCGAGGGCTTTACCGACAGCCCGCATGAACTCGGCATAACTCACCGGCTTGAGAAGATAATCAAGAGCATTCACACGGAAGCCGTCGATGGCATATTTATCATATGCAGTCACATATATGATTCTCGTCGACTTCGGAATCACCTCTGCAAATTCTATGCCATTGAGCAACGGCATATTTATGTCAAGAAAAACGACATCGACACACCCTCCGGATACATGGCGAAACGCTTCGGCTGCAGATTCATAGGAACCATCAAGGGTCAGGACAGGGGTCTTTTCGACATAACTTTCTATCAGGCCGCGGGCAAGCGGCTCATCATCTATCACGATACACTTCAGTTTACGTTCCATGGCATATAAAGTCTATTTGATCTCAGGACAGTTCCAGGGTCAGAGCTGCATCGAAAACCGTATCTTCGGCTTTTGTCATAAAAGAATGCCGGTCAGGATATATAAGACCGAGTTGCTTGCGTACGTTATCGAGACCGACACCCCGGGTAGTTTCCGATTTGCCCCCATCGAAAGAATTACGCACTCGACATGCAAGTGTACACCCGTCAAGGCTGATCGATATGTCGATAAAATGTCCGCCACCCGCGGGAGCGGAATGCTTGAAGGCATTCTCGACAAGGGTGAGCAACAGCAATGGCGCGATACGGCACTTTTCTCCGCTGACATCAGGAATCACGCATTTCAATGACACCGAAGGACTCAGTCGCAATTTCATTAGTTCTATATAAGAGGCGATAAAGTGCAGTTCCTTTTCCAAAGGGACATATGGCGTTCCCGAATCATAGATCATGAAACGCAACATGCCGCTTAATTCATGGAGCGCCTGTTGCGCACGTTCGGGGGCGAATCCTATAAGAGCATAAATATTGTTGAGAGAATTAAAAAGGAAATGAGGATTAAGCTGAGCCTTAAGACTCTTGAGTTCTATCTGCCGGCGTTCTCCCTGAAGTTCGAGTTCCCGCCGACGCATATTATCTCTCTCCCCGGAAAGGCGAAGAGCGAACGCGAGAGCCGCGGAAAGAATCATCATGGTTCCGTCTCGGATCACAAAACGTATGTAACCTACAAGAAAAGAATACCATGTCCGCGCTGCCCCGTGATCTCTCATGTGATGCGGCAATCCTACCACAGACTCTATGATAAGGGGTACGAATCCACAAACTCCGACAATCAGGCAGAAGTTTATCAGAAAATAAAGGACTTTCCTGTCATTATATATGAGGATAGATGGAACCAGCCAGAAATAATTGACACAGAACACCCCGGCATAGAATGTCGACATCAGTACGCTGAACGCTATCCATTCCCTCGGTTCGTCGCCACTCCATAAAATGGCGAGAACCGAAGGGAAATAAAATAGAAGAAACGAAAGCAAAACAACCGGCCATCTTGCCGATATTCCGACGGATCTGTTCATATGGGAACACAACTTCTGTATATTCAACCTGTTATTCATAACGTATCGCCTCGATGGGATCGAGATTGGAGGCCTTGGCCGCAGGATAAAAACCGAATATTATGCCTATGACAGTGCATACCATAAAAGAAAGTACGACCGAGACCGCCGATATCTCTACCGGCCATCTCGCTATGACAGATATCAGCCATGTGGCTACCCCTCCGAAAAAAATTCCAAGCAGACCGCCTGTCACGGATATTATGACGGCTTCTATAAGGAACTGCATCATTATGTCGCGTCCTGTCGCGCCTATGCTCATGCGCAGGCCGATCTCTCTCGTACGCTCGGTGACACTCACAATCATGATATTCATGATGCCGATTCCCCCCACAAGCAGAGAGATACCGGCGACTGCCGCGAGAAGGACAGTCATCATGGATGAAGTGGAAGATATCATCTCGGAAAGTTCCTGCATCGAGCGGATGGTAAAATTGTCTTCCTCTCCGTCACGCAGTTTATGCTGTGCGCGCAATATGGAGGTGATTTCCTCTATGGTCCGGTCAGTCTGAGACTCATCGACAGCCGATGCCTGGATTCCCTGTAGCCAGTCGGTGGCAAGCACACGTTTCATCACTGTAGTGTATGGCACCAGCGCCAGATCGTCCTGATCCTGCCCCATCGTATTGTAACCCTTCTTGTCAAGTACACCTATGACCGTCAAGGGAACCTGTCCGAACCGCACCACCTTGCCGATGGGATCGATGCCGTCGGGAAAAAGATTGTCCACAAGAGTCTGTCCGAGCACACAGACCTTTGCCGCGCTCTTTATATCCTGTTCGGTAAACATCTCCCCTTTCGCCATGCTGCGCTGACGGATGTCAAGATACTGTGAGTTCACACCCTGTGCCTGCGACGGATAGTTGTTGTTGCCATTGATCCATTGATCCATTGCCCCGATCCGTTGACAGTAGGAGTGATATTGGCGACAGTGGTGGCCTGAGCTACAATTGCCTCGTAATCGGACGGCTTGAGAGTCTGCATGTCGCTGCTGCTCTGCCGTACGCCTCCACGCTGCTCCGCACCGGGAAAAATCATGATCATGTTACTTCCCATCTCCGAGATCTGAGCCTTGATACTGTTTTTCGAACCCTGTCCGATCGCAAACATGGCTATCACCGCGCCGACGCCGATTATAACGCCAAGCATGGTGAGAAAGCAACGCATCTTATTATTGTTAAGTGCCTTTAACGCAATTTTCAGTAAATTTGACAGATTCATCTTTATCAATCGGATTCTTCAGGAAGACTTCGGTATATCTCCTCGGCTGAAAGTATGTTATTGTTATATTCGTCGCTGACTATATGGCCGTCGCGCAATGTTATGTTTCGCGACGAATATTGTGCGATCTCCGGATTATGAGTCACAAATATTATAGTCCTGCCTTCCAGGTGAAGGCGTTGGAAAAGGGTCAGAATCGAAAACGATGTCCTGGTGTCGAGATTTCCCGTGGCCTCGTCGGCGAGAATTATCACCGGGTCATTGACAAGCGCACGCGCTATGGCCACACGTTGCTGCTGTCCGCCGGACATCTGGTTGCTTTTATGATAAAGCCGTTCGCCCAGACCTACGGCACGCAGACATTTCTCGGCACGTTCCGCACGCTCACGGGCACTTACACCGGAATTATACAGCAGAGGCAATTCCACATTCTCTAACGATGTCGTTTTCGGAAGGAGGTTATAGTTCTGAAATATAAACCCGATCTTTCGGTTACGTATCTTTGCTCTTTCGTTCTTGCCCATTCCCCTGACAGCGATACCGTCAAGAAAATAATCTCCCGATGTCGGAGTGTCAAGACAGCCCAAAGTATTGAGCAATGTCGACTTGCCCGAACCCGATGTCCCCATTATAGTAACGAACTCGCCCTCATAAATTGTGAAAGAAACCCCACGGAGGGCCTTTACTGTCTCGTTTCCTACCTTAAAATAGCGTTTCAGATTCTCTATTCTGATTATTTCCTTTGCCATATCTATTTCTTTTTGCCTGCGCCGGGAGGTTTGGGCATAAAGGGATTTTCCTCGGCATTCTCTTTCTGAGCCTCATCGTGAGTCTCTTTGTATTGCAACGCCACCTTGTCTCCCCGTTTGAGTCCGGACACAACCTGCTGTAAGATGCCGTTGCTGACTCCGAGTTCGACAGATGTCTGGTACAATTTACCGTCTCTGAGCACCCACACACAATACCCCGTACTGTTCTTTGCGGGAACCGGCACAGGCATTCCTTCATTTTCACCTGCGTCTTCGCGCGGCTGGAATTTAAGAGCCTTGAGTGGAATGGCTGTGGCATTTTCAAGTTCAAGAGTATAGATGGTCAGGTTAGCAGTCATGCCGGGTATAAGTTTAAGGTCAGGGTTAGGGGCATTGACGATAACCTCATACGTGACCACATTGGAAGTAGTTGTAGGATTAAGACGGACCTGTGTTACCATACCGCTGAACACATCGTCAGTATAGGCGTCGACTGTGAAAGTGACACGCTGACCGACTTTCACACGGCCGATATCGGCCTCATCCACATTGCCGACGACCTGCATATTTTCAAGGTCGGCTATGACATACAGGTTCTGCACGTTCATGCTCGAAACCACGGTCTGGCCTTCTTCGACTTCACGGGATATTATTATACCGTCGATCGGGGCATATATTTCCGCATAATTCAGATTCTTGGCAGCCTTTACACGGTCAGCCTGACTTTTTTCATAGCTCAGTCTGGCGACATCATACTCTTTGCGAGAGGTCTGAAATTCATAATCGGATATAAGTTTCTCGTCGTGAAGGGCCTTGTCGCGCTCATAGTTTTTGCGGGTATATTCGTATGTGGCACGCGCAGACTCCATATTTGCGTCAGCACTTTTGAGTTCACTTTCAAGAAGAGTCTTTTCAAGCTCTGCCAAAAGCTGTCCCTTCTTCACGTGATCGTTAAAATCGGCATGGAGAGTCTCGATTATTCCCGTCACCTGCGTGCCGACATCCACTTGCGTCACGGACTCCATGGTACCGGTTGCCGTGACCGTTTCCGACAGTGTCGTCGGCTCGACCGTGTAGGTCTCGACTTCAATCTTCGAAGACTTCGAACATGAGACCAGAAAAAGTATCGAAGTCATCGTATTGAAATAAAATGTGTTTTTTATAAGTCTGTTCATATTCATAAAGATACGTTTGCGGTAGCATAATACATGATTGTCTTGTCTGAAAGAATCGCCATGAATTTACTCTGGAGCACAGCCAGACGTGCATTCAGGAGATCGTTATGGGCAGTCAGAAGCTCAAGAGGATTTACAAGGCCCAGATCAAACTGCCGGTCGACGAGTTCCGCTGTCATCTCGGCAGCCTCGAGTTGTTTTAAGCCTGATTCATAGCGTGATCTTGAGTTTTCTGATTCGACATAAAGATTGTCTATTGTCTGGGAAAGATCATCAAGAAGTTCCTGTCTGTCTATCTCGTATTCCAGCGATGCGATACGCGCCTTTGCCACGGCACGTTTTGTGGCATTTCTGTCATAAATAGGTACAGATAACGAAAGAGATGCATTTTCATTAAATCCGCGACCCATCTGATAAGTCCAATTACGTCCTCCGGAATTATAACCCGTACCGACTCCTCCGCTCAGCGATATTGTAGGCATTCTTCCGGCTTTGGCGATCTTTATATCATTATCATAGATCTCTTTGCTGAGATCGTTGCTTTTGATTCCGGGGAGCCACGCGACAGCATTCCGGAAAGTCTCTTCCTTGGAAGGCAATGGAAGATTCACATCTTTCCCGTCTAATGTAATATCCGCGATATTGAGATCATAATCAAGACCTAATGCAAGTACGTTCTTAAGAGCGGTTACTGCGGTGGCCAGATTGCCTTCCGCCTGCACAAGGCTGTATCGATCTGAGGCGTTCTGACTTTCTATCTGGGAGACCTCCACTTTCGATGTTCTGCCTGATTCTTCAAGCCGTCGTGCTCTCTGCAACTGTGAATCACTGACCTCAAGTGTCTTCTTTGCGATAGCTACAGATTCGCGGGCATAAAGGATATTAAGATAGGATTGCAGGATCGAAAGGCGAAGATTTCTTACTAAATCCTCTCCGGCAAGAATCTGCTGCGCACGCAACAGACGCGAAGATTCGAGTCTGTACTTCCTGACATTGCCTTCCCATACAGTCCAATTGGCATTTATACCGTATGAACTATTATAACCGTTAGCGGAAATCCCTTCCTGAGGTTTGAGATAATTGACAAAACCCTGGACTGTAGAAAATCCGACGGTAGGAAGCCATGCGTCTTTTGCCTCAGCTGTATTCTGGTCTGCCTGAAGCTGGGAAAGAAGATTTCTACGCAGGTCTGTATTGTTCTCCAGCGCCCAATCTATGCAATCGTCGAACGACCATATCTTGCTTTCGTTGGATTCAGGCGCACGTTCTTCACATACGGAGGGATTTCCTCCAATCCCATGCGAAATCTCATCCGATGCGAACATGGTGACAGCGGAAACAATTCCTGAAAAAATAATCAAACGAATGTTCATGATTCAAAAGTTCTGAATTGGATTGTCATGGCACAAAATTAACACACATCCGTTCATAGTTCAAACCAATCCGACACAGAGGCGAAAACAGCGGACACAATGGAGAAAAAAAACGCCGGATACCGTATCATGTACCTCTGGCGTTAAAATCTGTTAAGACAGATACTATTTATAATACAAAATAAAAAATCAGGCCGCACCCATTTAATACGGTGCAGCCTGAAAATTATGATTATTGGCAAATTATTTACATCAGCCTATCAATGTTGATGCGGCATTAACGCAATATTGATAAATCGGTGATACCAAACCGAGGAAGACAATACCCGCCACACATATCCAGAGGGCAACGCGATTTCCACAGTCACTGCGGAAACCTTCAATTTTCGCTTCGCCGGGATTAATCCAGATGGCCTTCACTACAAGCAGGTAGTAGTAAAGCGAGATGATCGTGTTGATCAACGCCACAAGCACAAGCATGTAAAGCGCCATGCTGTCGGATGCCGTAACCGATGTGAAGATCAATATCTTGCTGAAGAAACCCGCGAAAGGAGGAATACCTGCAAGCGAGAACATCGCCAGCGTCATGGCAAATGAGAGCCATGGATTGGTCTTGTGAAGTCCGTCGTAGTCATCCATTCCGACTTTACCCGTCTTATTCTCGATAGCCGAAATAACCGAGAAGACTGCGAGATTGCTGACAACATACACGAAAATGTAGAACATCATCGACCCGAGACCGAGTGTGGATTCAGTCATGACACCAAGCATTATATATCCTGCCTGGGAAATTGATGAGAACGCCATGAAGCGTTTCATATTTTTCTGACGGATCGCAAAAAGGTTACCTACTGTGATGGTGGCAATGATGACGGCATACATCATCCATTCCCACAAAGCGCTGTAGAGAGTTCCGAATGCCTGGACGAATATCACGAAGAACGCGAATGCCGCCGCGCCTTTCGACACTACAGAGAGATAAGCGGTGATAGCCGTGGGGGCACCCTGATATACATCGGCTGTCCATAAATGGAACGGTACCAGAGAAAGCTTGAAACCAATACCGGCGATCATGAAAGCCAAAGCGCAGATAAGAAGCCCTGATGTCTCACTTCCTGTCACGGCAACGCGGATGTCGTCGAAATAGAGTGAACCTCCCGAGAAAGCATATACAAACGAAAGGCCCATCAGCAGTATAGCCGAAGAGAACACGGCAGTGAGAATATACTTCACGGCAGCCTCGTGGCTCTCATAATGCTTTTTGTTGAAAGCCACCATTGCGGCGAGAGGCAGAGAAGCGGATTCGAGACCGATGAGGAAAAGCAGGAAATGACGGGCTGAGATCATGAGGTACATTCCGAACAGAGTCACGAGAAGCAGCTCGTAGAACTCTCCTTTGCGGATTGCGACTTCATCACTCTCGACCCACTTGGCGGACTGAAGAAAAACGATAAATACTCCGATATTGAGGATAGCCTTCATTGCCTTGCATGCGGAGTCATCGACATACATGCCTCCGAAGACGGAGTCGGCACTACCGGGTATCAGCCATATTGCAACCGTGGCGAGGCCGAACAGTACTGTCGTGACCGGAGTAAGCAGTCTCTTGCCGCCTTCATTGGTGAATGTGTCAAGAAGGAAGACAATGAAGAACAGTCCCAGAATTATGAGTTCGGGCAACATCGCCCCAAATTGTGAATAATCCATTGTATGCAGTTGTTCTTGTTGTTTCTATAATGATAAAACGAGGTGTCAGATCGTAGTGTTGAGAGCATTGATGATCGGTACAAAACTCTGTTGGATTGTCTCATTGATCCAGTTCGGGAAGAAGCCGATTCCGGCGAGACAGACTATCAGAGTGGCTGTAGAGAACCGCTCCCACCAGGAGGCATCGGTAAGCGTGAGATGATGCTCGTCCTGCACGGGACCGAGAATAAGCTTGCCGACAACACGCAGGATGTAAACCGCAGTAATTACGATCGAGCAGGTCGCTGCAATCACAAAAATACGATGGAACATATCGCCATTTTCAAAGGCTCCGAAGAAAATTGTCATCTCGGCCACGAAACCGGACATACCGGGAAGACCGAGCGATGCGAAACCGGCGATCATATAGCAGACACCGAGATAAGGCATGATTTTCATCAGACCTCCCATCTGACGGATGTCTCGAGTGTGTGTACGTCCGTAGATCATACCGATCAGTGCAAAGAACAAGGCTGTCATCAATCCGTGCGACAGCATTTGGAGTATAGCACCTGTACAAGCCGTCTGGTTCATCATCAGAATGGCAAAAAGTACCAGGCCGCAGTGGCTTACGGAAGAGTAGGCATTGATGTATTTCAAGTCTGTCTGCACACAAGCGGAGAATGCACCATACACTACGGAGATACCGGTCAGTATCAGGAAAATCCATCCTAACTCATTGGCAGCCTCCGGCATCAGATACATGGCGATCCGGAAACAACCGTATCCTCCTAATTTCATCAGTACGCCGGCATGAAGCATAGATACGGCGGTGGGTGCCGAAGCATGACCGTCGGGACTCCATGTATGGAATGGGAAAAGAGCACCTAATACACCGAATCCCAGGAAAGTGAGAGGGAACCAGATACATTGTTGTGCGAAAGGTATATTGTGCAGTTGTGCAATTTCAAGGATGTTCATAGTAGTTCCGCCGGCACCGAAGAAGATCCCTAAAATGCCTATCAGCAAGAAAGCCGAACCACCCATCAACATCAGTGTCAGTTTCATGGCT
>ERZ860264.1298-NODE-1298-length-17687-cov-4.670145_pt1 | contig 17687 bp, 31 predicted proteins | sample MGYA00509980_ERZ860264 | MGnify/ENA primary metagenome ERZ860264 (study PRJEB30046, sample SAMN00715212) | human gut metagenome | study: EMG produced TPA metagenomics assembly of the A metagenome-wide association study of gut microbiota in type 2... | reverse complement strand
GTGCTTTTTGCTGGCGGTCGTTCTTTTTTTGTGTTTAAATGTTAAATATTACACAATACAAGAAAATATATTGTGATTTGTTTTGCTGTTATATCACAATGTAGTATATTTGCATTGTGATAATAAAACAACAGGTAATAATAGAACCGGCGGCAACGGATAAGCGGCGTAAGACTATGAAGACAAAAATTCAATTTACAGATTCATACAGTGGTAGAGCAATTAATATAGTTATCAATCTCACTGACGGTGAAAAGGAATACTACTTAAGAGAAGATGACAAAAATGTCATTTATAACAAAATGTCTTCTTATCAGAGAGCAAAAATAGAATCATTCTTTGGAAAGATGAATGCATACTATACCAAAATTGAGATTTTATAAATAAAAAGTTAGGGCAACGAATTTCTTCGCTGCCCTAAATATTAAAATGTGGTTTAAACCACAATGACATTTTTAATGTCGTTTCAATCCACGCACCGAAGTGCGACTAACATCGTTGATGTTCGATGCAAAGGTGCAACTTTTTGAAATAACGAGCAACAAATTATAAATGTTATAAAACATATTAATTATGGCAAGAAGACGATCTATTACCCTAGATCAAGAGTCTAGGGTATTGTCCTTGTACAAAGCAGGGATGGCTATCAAGGAGATAATGAAGGAAACAGAAATAAAGTCTGAGCAAACGATATATAGGATATTGGACAGCAATGGTGTGCCCCGAAGACCGAAGGTTAGAGGTGTAAGAAAAATATTTGTTACGATAGAGGAGGATGTGGCAGATATATTGGATAAGGAGCAATCAGTATCATTATATGTCAATGAGGCTATAAGATACTATCACGGTAACCGGCATTAATTGTCGGTTATTTTTTTATTAAAACTATATTTAAAATCACGTTTTGAATCGTGTTGTTTAGATAAATTAAAGTCATATCATTTCGCAATACCCTAAAAATACCCACGAGAAGGAAAATATTAAAAATATACCAATACTTTTTGTATAACACCCGATGTTTTTTTATCAAAGCTTTGATATATCTTAAAAAATATACCAATTATATATTATATTTTTTCGATACGTAATAAGACAGTGCTGCTACAGAATAAATTGCAGCGCAATCATCTGAACCATTATAGTCCAATACTCCATCCATAAACTCATTGTATTGCGGTATCTTGTCATAGTCTGAACGGAACATCATATTATTTTTGATAAAATCCAAAAAAGCAGATATCCTAGCGTCTGCTCCCATATTTTTATGTATGATTCTGACATCATATCTATCCCTTAAGCCCCGTGCTATAGGGAAATAATTTTTTTCACTTTCAAACAAGATCTCCGCAGGAGATATCCCTTCTAAAAATGACAGAAGAACATTTTCATCAAATGAACTTATATATGTCACATTATCGATATATATTCGCTCATTTACATAACATGAAACCATAATAAACTTTCCGGCATATTCGGGAAGAACATATACAAGTCTTGTTCCCTGAATATTTTTAGATATATCATAATATCTCATATCTTTATTTTCCTGCTTAATTTTACTTCGTTTCCTTTTCAAGGAGAAACGAGTATATTCATCCTTGAATACCCATACGGTAATATATCGCAGACAATCCACCAAGTGACCGTATCTCTCATAAGACTGTCCTGTAATCTTATCCTTTACTCTTTTTTTCAGCACCCCTCCATTAACGTCCTTCTTGGCATTGTTATAATCGACTATCGAGTTTTTACATCCATCATCTACCGAAAATGACATTCCCGAGCCTCCATCGAGCATGTAGTTTACAAATTCACCTGACATTGGTACGGACGGGTTAGAAGCCGGTATCCTTTCCTCAACATGGTAATCGCTTTCCAGCCCTTCTACGAACTTATCAAGAAACGATCTCTTCTCTTCGTCTATAGTGTTCCCGTTTCTTGTCGAAGCATCTCCGTACAGATACAGCATATCATTATACTTTATTGATTTCAGGTAATCTACCGCCATTTTTGAAGCCTGTGTTACCGTGTTGAACGGATCACTGGCGCATATCTCGTTAAACTGCCTTATACTACTTCCATCCACTTGGAAAAATGATATTGAAATATAAGGGAGCACATTGTTATCAATTGATATATGAACCGGCATCCCTTTAATGTAGTGTGTCGTTTTTATGTGTTTGTTTGAATCAAATGCATACAGGAACTCTCCTCCTGTCTTAATGCTTCCCCATTCTCCCAATGCGTATACCCTGTAGTAATTATAATCATGATCCTTGTACCATTGGTAATTAGATATCGTCTGTCTGTCATAGTATCCATACTTCCCGTCCGGAGAACCTACTACCCAGAAGTTGTTCTTATACGAAGAATGCAGCTCTACCGTATCCGATGGATATCTTTCCATTTTTCCCGTACGCTCATTAGCTATCATTCTAGATTTATTATATCTCTTTCCTAATATCCGGCTATAATCCTTAGGTAATAAACTCCTTTTTATCGGATATCTTACTTTCCCGTACAAATCATTCGGATGCTCATCCCACTCGTATGTATCAAGGATCTTGGTTTTTATCCACGAGTCCTCTGATACTGGATTAAAGTTGCATATAATCTGTAGGCCCTCCTTTCCTCGTAGGCGGAAACGTATCTGTGTGAAATCCTCATATTCAAACTCAGTGGCCTCTTCCATCACTATCCAGCGATATCCTGTGATAGACTTTATCTTCTCGGGATCGTCCAATCCTGTAAAATCGATTTTGCAACCATTTATACAGGTTATATTATTTTCCTTTGGAGCGAAAAACTGACTCAATTGAAGAGCTTTCATTTGGGTCTTAAACTCTTCATATACCGTATTCTTAAGACTGGCTCCAACTTTTCTCACAACGAGAGCTGAACCTTCTCCGGAGAATACAGACAACAACACGGATTGTGTCGTAGATACAGATTTCCCTGATGAAGAACCACCTCTGTTTATAATATACCGGATATCCTTGTCATGCATCGCCTCACGGATATGCCAAAACAGGGGATTAAACAATTTATACGAGAACACCATCTCTATCATTGCTCGTCCCCAATTATCATGCGCACATTGGTACTGACATCACTTTTTACTGGAGCATCCCATCCAAGCATCTTGCTTATCTGTGTAATGGCGGCTATTTTGCTGTATAGCCGTATCTCTACTCCATATTGAGTATTCTTAATCGATTGGATGCAACATCGGACTGGTTTTGGTATATCATCAAGAGAACGGACAATAAACGTATCTTTACCTTTTAATTGAAGATCTATAGGGTCTACATTTACCACATTTGTAAGGAAGCGCAATGCATCTTCCTTCTTCATATCAGACTTTTTTAAGATATCAGCCTGTAATTCATTTACACGGGATGCGACAGATGGATTTCTCAGTAATTCAAATGCACGCTTACTAACGACCCCATCCTTCCATCCAATACTATTAGGGTAAGCTTTCCGATATGCATCTGTAGCATTACCCGTTTCCATATAATAATGGCAGAAATTTTCTCTATTTGCTACGAGTTTTTTCCCCATAAAAGTCTTTTCGTCCGAAGAACGTACCGTGCCCCTTTACACGGAAACATTATAATTCAAAGTTACAAAAAATCTGAATAAAAACAAAACTTGTCATTTAATTCATTTTCTTAAAAGTTCTTTATCATGTAAACCGTGATCACAAGCTGTCTTATAAGATCGATCCCGTAGTTCGTTCAAATTAATATTGCTCATTTCCTTATTCCTAATTTAATTTCTTCATCCTTGATTATTTTCCCAATCTTTCCAGCTTCCTCATACCGTTCCTCTTTTATCAACAGTCTTTGCAATTCCGAAAGCTGGTTAATGTAAACAATATCGTTACGATCTGACACATGACGGACATATCTTTCTATCTCATCCAGCTTATTCTCCATGCGTATATGCCACTTGCTTACCAAAATTAAAGTAAATGCCAGAGCACAAACATTTAATGAGGCAAGGATGAATTTAAATATTGATTCTGCTATTTCCATAATCATATAAGTTTTAATGCTTCCTGTAAACCAGCTTCCAGTGCTTCTTCGTAGGTGACATATACTTTATAGCCATTCCCTTTGTTTATTTCGTTCTCCATCCAGTCGCTTTCTTCTGCTGGAACATTGAAATCACAAAAAGAAAGCGTCCATCTTTTTCCAATAACAGGTTCTACATATACATACACACCTCTTATTTCACGCAGCCACTTTTGTGCAACGGATTGAGAGGGACGACTATAACACAATTTTGGCAAATTCTTATTCGTTCGGAACACAGATTGCATTATCCGATTATTGTCCTCTTTAATAATATCTTTACAATACTCATTAAATCCTTTATCTTTCAGCAACTTTGCTGTTTCTAATGTCACAAGTTCTTCGGTCATAATTTTATTCTCCTTTCAATTTCTTTATTAGCGCATCGGCAAATTCCACAGAACTTACAGCAACCCCCTCAAAATCTCTCTCTCCAACCAGTACATCTCCATACTGATTACTTAATCGCCCTTGCATGGCAGCTTTCGCCAATTCGTATCTACGCTGTTCCCAGTCAATAGTTTCACTAAAGAAATCAAGTTCCGATACTTTGAAACATTTATCATTCACCAATGCAGTACCATCATCATATAAATCCTTGATTTCTACAATTTGCCCTGTTGATTTTACTCTTGCTTTCATCATTCCTCCTTTCCTTTAAAGTGTTCAATCAGTTCGTCTACGGTAGCCTTGTGATAACGTCCTGAAATAATGGTTGCATTATCCCAATTTTCATCCCAAAAGAACATAACGCCTTTTGGCTCTGTGAAATAATGATCGTTACCAATAGAATCGCCATAAGAAACGCTAAGAATGGAATCTGTTATAAACCACTGCATGTAGTTACTATCATCCCTTAATGCAGCGATAGCCAGGAAAAGTTCTTCATTCGTTCCGCAATCAATAAATTTCCCACATAAAGCACTATGTTTGTCAAAAGGGAGGTCAAAAGAATCCGCAATCACATAACTAGGAGTATCAAATCCTTTTATTGGATATTGATAAGCCCATATTATACTACAATCAACTGTCCATTCAGGATAGTTTTTGGAATACCCAAATTCTTCCAGCCCTCTCCGAAGCTCCGGTGTGTTTTTGCGTATAAAGCAAGGTGTTGTAAATCCCATAATTATTCCTCCTTCCCAACTTTAACATATCCGTTTTCGATGCACCAGCACAGCATTTCATAGGCTGCATCAATGAGTTCTTTACTCTCTGTAATCTTTATCATAGGCCTAGTATAATATTCCATATACAAGCATGTATAGCTATCTGCAAGTTTTTGGATGGTAAGCACTTGATTGCCGATGAAGCAAGGCAGCTTATCGAGAATATCCTGCAAGGTGTAAGTTGTACGACAATAGTCGTAATTCGTATCGGCATCCAGAGAGGTTACAACCATGTTATCTGGATCTGATTCACTCCACTCGAAACACATGCTCCCATCGCTCGTATCAAACCCAATCTTCTGCAAATGTTTCATCTGTTCAACTTAACAGTATTTACCCTGTCCTTCACAGCTCTAAGCCGCTGGAATATATCCATAAGTTCAGTTTCATTAGTATTAACTCCATTATATTCTGTTTCGCAATCGGCCTTTTCGATAAATGCTGACAGCAGATATTGCATCACCTCATATCTGCTGTTAAACTTATATTCCTTCACAATTTTATCCAATTTATCAGCAGCCTCCACACTTATCTTTGCCTGCACCATCACATGTTTCAATCTAGACTTATCCCTCATAATTTACCTCCTTTTTTAATATTGATTGTAATGGATCAAAACTCGCATTTACTTGTTGTACTCCATCTATAGTATCTGCTATATTTGTGCACTCTATACTACTCACAGCATTCGATATTTCTTCTTCATTCATAATGTCCATATCTAATCTCCTTTCTCCTTTAAATCATTAATTGCAATACTCCTAATACCTCTAGTTCCAAATACGCTATAAGTCAACGTTCCTCCATAAAACTTAATAGTGTCTCCTTTAACAGTAATAATCGTTCCACCTTTTAAAGGACCAGCTATATCATCTTTACAAGATAATAACATGATTATCATAAGTATAATTAATATAAATCTCATTAGTCAATCTCCTTTCTCTTTAATCCGTTCAAGTACATCCCTGTTGGCTTCTAGTATATCATCAAAAGACGGGATGTACATCCACATGTCACACTCGTAGCCGTTCCAATCCTCAAATTCAAATCCTCCGTCTGTCGCAACGTATGGCGATCTCCCAGGTGAAACAACGATATAGCCACTAACAATCGCTCCATTTGATACCATTCTGCAAAGGACAAGCTTATTTGGCTCAGGCAACCGTTCCTTAACACTTATCCAAGGCGATTGCTTGGACTGCCATTCGGCACCTTGAACGAAATTCATCTCTCCAAACTTTGCCAAATCTTTACCAAACAAAGTTCTGTCAACTGTCCTGTGATTAAACAGGATATTTTCCTTCGCTGCTTCTTTTACTGTCTGTTTCATATCTATATCGTTTTAAATATTAATCTTTTTCGATGAAAGTGTTAGTAGTATTCAACACTCCGGCTGAATCCCGATTTTTACCATCACGCACAAAAAAACTATCGCTTAACAGCCTTTCATAATCGATTTTATTCATAAGAATAACACTCGCATTGCCATCTATATACAGTTTGCATTGCATGAATTGAGTTCCTTTTACTTCCTCAATTACGTCTATTTGCATTGTTCTTTTTTTACTCATATCTGTTCCGGATTTACACTAATTCAATTATAGCCTTCTTTAAATTAACAAATAAAGGTATTGCTGACATGCCCCCATTGTAATCCAACTGTCTTAAAGATGGGACAACCTCTCCGTTATCATCAATTTCATAATCTGCGATATAGGCTAACTTCTTTGCTTCGGGAACCAATATCCTTTCATTGTTCCTTTCATGAGCCATGACCGTTATACAGACCTTGCTTCCAACAGGAAATCCTTGGTTGGATTCAATGTATTCCTTTTCCAACTGAATTTTCTGATTCTTCAATTCCCTTATTTTTGAATCAATATCATTTTTCTTTGTCTGAAATTCTTCTTTGTTCATTTTTAATTAAATATGAATATAGTAAATTTCTACTAATGCCAAGTTGTTTTGCAATGTCTGTTTTGCACATACCTTCTTTTAGCATGTTATTGATTATTGATTCTTTTCCGCTAAGTTTATATTTTTTATTTTTGCTTCCTTTTGGACGACCAAGAACAACACCCTCCATTCTCTTTCTGGCTAATGCTTCTTTAGTCCGCTGGCTAATCATGTCACGTTCTATTTCAGCAGCAATTCCGAAAGCAAAAGCAAGAACCTTACTCTGTATGTTGTCTCCAAGTTCGTATCCATCTTTTACCGTATAGACCTTAACCTCATGAAGCATACAGAACTCCAATATTCGCATAATCATGAATAATTTTCTACCAAGACGGGAAAGCTCGGATGTGATTATAACATCACCCTTTTGCAATTTCTTCATAAGCTTGCCCAATAACCGTTTTTCAGGCTCCTTCGTCCCAGATATGCCATCATCAATAATCCAATCATCAACCGATAATCCCAAGGATTCCGCTTTTTTACAGACTCCTAACTTCTGATTAGCAGAGTCCTGATCATCTGTACTAACTCTTAAATATCCGTATATCATAATACTGATTCTATTAATTGCATGGCTTTCAAACCATAATGTTTAATAATTATTTCCTTCATAGACATGAACTCCCATTCTTCAGGATACATATTCCGCAATCTTTTGTCTAGCGCAATTATATCAATAACCAATCTATTCTCAATAGCTGATAACAGTGCATCATGTAAGTCAATTATCGGGACATTAGGTAATAGCCGTTGAAATTCGTTACGGAATTTTGCCCACTCGCCTATTTTAAAATGACTTATATTTTTCATGATTAATTAAATTACACCAAGTATTATCATTCTCCCAAAACCATTGATATCCACCGGCATGTTTACGCTTACCGGAACAACAACTAATTATATTTCGTCCGCATATTCCTGCTTTTCTGCCAGCCTCGCTTGCAGAAGGATAAATACCAACGAGTTCATCATCTTTTATTGCAACAACAGACTTTGCATTCCATCCGGATATTCGATAGTTTCGCACAAGATTTTTCACTCCTATTCGTTTTATCCTTTTAGCTTTACGCATATCCATGTAATCAGCCCACTTTTTCCCTTTGTTATGAGGAGTGTGGCCCTTCAAGAACCTGCCGTTTACCAAATTTCTCTCTGGGCGCTCAGGCGGTATATATAATTCACTCATTTCTTTCTTAGTTTTGAGTTATTTGAATAAGTTTTTCATGGACTTGTTTATCGCATCCAGTTTATCATCCATTGATGGATGAACATATAGATTCATAGTCGTAGATACATCTGAATGTCCTAAGATACGACTCGTTGTCTTCATGTCGGCTTTAGATGCAATCATGCGTGTGGCGAATGAATGCCTTAGACCGTGGAACTTAATACACCTGTCCAATCCAACTTCATTCAAAACGAGATGCCTGTAATAGTTTCGGTAAACCCTTGGCTCACAAAACTTCTCATCTCCAGTAGTGACATAAAAACTATCATTATAGCAAGCCTTGAATTTTTTCAAGATACCGAGTAAATCACGGCCTATCGGAATATCACGGCGACTTTCTATAGTCTTGGGAGTAGATTCTATAACCTTGGTTTTTCGGGTGTCAATATCCATAATTCGTTCAATAGTATGAGTTACATGGATACATTTGTTATCAACATCTATATTCTCCCACCTCAGTCCGCAAATTTCACCAATTCTCATACCTGTACACAAGCCTATTAGAATGCCCAAGCGCTTAGGTTTCGGATAATCCACTATGTACGAGATTATTTTTTTTTGTTCAAATTCTGTATATACTTCAAGATCTTTAGTTGCTTCCATATTGGCAGTAGGAAACTGAACACGATATTTAATATATCTTACACCAAATCGCTCCATTGCATAATACAATAGCATCTTAAAAGAGATGAATATGTCTTTAGCTGTTTTCACAGATAACCCTTCTTCAATCAAAGACAGCATAAATCTCTGCATTTCGTCATTAGTAACATATTCCGGGTCTTTATCTCCATATATCGGAAGTATTTTTTGTGTGAACTGATAGACATAAGTGGAGCATGTACTTTCCTTTACTAACTTGCGCTTAACAGGAAGCCATTTATTGTATATCTCTTGAATCGTCATTGTATATTGCTTTTTATGATAAGTTTATGTTCAGGATCCTTAATAATGTCACTAAACCCTAAAGTATCATCTTTACGGTTTAAAAGAATATACTTCATTTTTATGGATTTTTCCAAAACGTCACCATGATAAACGTACCCCATAATCCCGCGAATTGATAAATTAAGGAGCAAAATAGGTATTGATCGTGCAGACAACTCCCAACATATCACCATATTCTGCGATGGAAAGTGCTCCCAAGGAATCTTGTTGTGGCACCGCTGCCACCAATCAGCGATTATCATAGAACCATTTCCGGCTGTAGGCTCATGTATCGAACCAGCCTGGCTGGTTAATTTAGAACAAAGGATTCCAAGGGAGTTTGGTGTGAAATCCTGTTTCTTCTGCTTCCGCTCTGACAATTCATTCTCATACAAAGCCTGAAACCAATCATAAGACATATCGTAATCATTCATACGGATCAATTCGTTATAGATTTTATTGCGTAATTCTACAGAACCGTCAAGAATACGCATTACTGCATCAGGAAGATCTCTTAAATCTTCTATATGAAATATTTTAAATGCTTCTTCTTTCGTCATATTAATAATCAATTTCTGTTAACCATGCATTATCGTTCTCAAAATACACTCTATAGCCTCTCACCGTTTTATGACCTTTCTTTTTTAAACAAACATCACTTATGTGAGATGGAGTAATACATAATTTTGCACCAGCCTCATTGACAGAAGCATATACACCTATCAACTTCCTGTCTTTAATAACGACAACAGACTTCTTATTCATACCTGCACCAGTTTTATGATGCGCTCCACGACCTTTTACCAAACCTTGTAAACTTCTACGCTTCGTCCACTTTGAGTGATAGGTCATTCTCTTCCCTTTATTATGTGGAGTACAACCTTTTAAAAATCGTCCGGTAATAAAGTCTCTCTCAAATCGCTCAGGCGGTATATATAATTCACTCATATCTATTCTGTTATTAGTTAATTGGCAGTTTCATAAAGCACATCCATATCGTTTTACTTTGTCGGCCAGTGGTATGCCCAAACAAAGGCTTATAAGGTATAATGGATAAAACTTCATTGACTTTTATTTCACTCTCACTCCATTTGAATACCAATGTCCCGTTGGGCTTTAGGACACGCATACATTCATCAAAACCGCTTTTTATCATTTCTTGCCAATTATCCGGAAGCCTACCATATTTCTTTGCCATCCATGATGTTTTGCCAAGTGTTTTCAAATGTGGCGGGTCAAACACGACCATGTAGAAAGAGCTATCCTCAAACGGCAAGTTGGTAAAATCGGCTATTATATCAGGTTTTACTTCTATAGTTCTGATTTTATCTCTGTCCTTGGCAGTTACTATTTCCGATCTCTTATCAACGAATAAGGCAAGAGGATTATGTTTGTCAAACCAAAACATCCTACTGCCGCAACAGGCATCTAATATAAGTTTTCCATTTTCCATTAAGCTATTTCTATATCAGTTATTAGTTATTCTTTGAAATCCAGTTATCAGTATCACAGTGAAAGCAATATCCACTTTTAGGATGTTCCGCACCGTCTTTAGCTCCACAAGTTCCACAATAATACTCCTTATCATATTCCGGGGAAAGACCTTTATTCCGTTCTTTGACGACTACTTTTCTTTCTTCAAGCATCATCATTTTATCGGGATTACGGCTCAAATAAAATTTTCTGACTTTATGTATTTGCTTTTCAAATAGTTCGTCAGATTCAGCTATTTGCCTTGCTGTATATTTGCTCATATCTATATCGATTTTGAATTATTTTTTTATAACTACCGCCATTGTACTAATAGAAGTGCCACTCTCTTTAAACTCGCCTGCGCTGATTTCAAACACTTCTCCATGTACTTCTTTCAGCCAGTTGCGGAAATCAATACATTTTTTTTCCGAAGCGAATTTCCAGTGTTGGCTGGTTATTGCTGCAAGGGTTCCACCTTGTTCTAATCGATCATACATAAGCTTTATATGATTTATATCCTGATTACCGGAAAACGGAGGATTTGCAATTATCTTAGTATAACTACTACCTACACTGTCTTTGGTAAAGTCTTCATCAAGCAATATTACGTTGCTAAGGGTATGCAAAAACTCTCTGTTTTCCGGCATCAGTTCATAACATTCAACTGTTACTGACGGACACGATCGATGAATCGCTTTTATCAAAGCACCACGTCCGGCACTTGGCTCCAACACCGTATCAACCTCATTTATTCCCCCGGCAAGCATTACCAGCCAGTCTGCAATATCAGCAGGTGTTTCAAAGAACTGAAAATCTTTTTGCAAATCGCATCGCTTACCTTCTTTCAAGATGGAGAACACACGTTCCGGATTAAAAGGAAATGTGAATCCCTGTATCTTACCTCCCTGCCATGAGCCGCCAGCTTCTTCTATCCATTTCTTTGCTTCAGCGTAGGATTTCTTATTGAATTGTACTTTCGGAAGTTTAAGAACACTATCCTCAAGAGTACAATGCTTCAGTATCTCTTCCACATTCCATTTCTTACCTTCATCAGCCTGGCTCTTCCTTTCATCAACCGGAGCGTCCGGCGCTAACAGTGAGGATATTTTCGTAATAACCATATTACTCGCATCCATAAAAGTATTAACACAGGAAAGCGCTTCCATAAGAAATTCAGTATCAACATATCCGGCAGCGTCATAAACATCTATGCCTTCAGTCATATCCGACAATTCATTGAGCTGGGCTACACTACCACGTAACGTTTTTATTAAAGTCTCTTTGTTGTTCATCATAACTTTTTTGTAAATAAATTCTTGTTGTATCTACACTACCATGACCAAGAAGGTCTGCTAATTGAATTACATCTTTGGTTTTCTTCAGGAACATTTTAGCAAAGAAGTGCCGGAAGGCGTGAGCGTGCATTTTTTTCGAATCGATACCACAATGTTTACCCCATACTTTCAGATGCTGTGAAAGTCCTCTTTGAGTCAACGGCCCGAATCTCCCAACAGCAAGAGTACCGGACTTGCCTGTCTCCTTTATATAGTCCTTCACTTCCCTCTGCAATTGCTTCTGGAAAAAGAAACGCCGATACTTGTTCCCTTTCCCTTTCAAAACAACTTCGCCGATCGCTATATCCTCCCACGTGAATTGCTGAAACTCCGAGAGCCGAGCTCCTGTAGTACCCAATACCTTAATGAAGAAATAGTAATCCTTGTTGAGTTTAGTTTTCAGATACTCCAGTAACCTATTATATTCCTCTTCTGTCGGCACATTGTTTACATCCAACTTGCGTTTCATTTTAGGTCGTTTCAGTTCAATAGGTTTCTTCACCCATTTGGAGAACTTCTCAATGGCTGTAATACGTAATCGAATGGTAGCTGGAGAAAGTTTTTCCTCTTCAAGGCTTTTTATAAATCGTCTGCAATTATCCATATTTAGTTCATTGGCGTATTCAAAATATTTTCTCAACGAGGTATAATAGACATCAATTGTGTGAGAGGAATAATCATTGTTATCAGTCAACCATATTATAAAATCATTAAGCAGTTTCTTATTCTTCTCTGAAATAACCTCAAGTTTCTCCAAAGGTTTTACAGCCTTTTCCCGTCGGCCATATCCGATTTTAAGATAAGACAATAAATCACAAACAGCCGCGCACATAAATGAATGGCGCACCATAACATCTGCATTTTTATGTTTATATTTCAAATAACCGCGACGATTGATTTCTTCGGAATTTTCAAGAAAATCAGTCACATATTTGATGTATTTCCCGATGCTATCATAGCTCCTACCCGTCGTATACAGGTAGGATATGTAATCTACCAATATTTGTTTTCGTTTATCATCCATTTTTTTGATTTGAGAGTTAATACTTCTTCCCGTGCATCTTTTCACGGAGTTCGTTATACTTCATTTTCTGCTCGATGTGCCAAAGCAGGTCTATATCTAAGTGCTTGGCAAGCCCGAAGATTGATAGTATCATATCATTCACGGCTGTAGGTAAATCAAATATTCCGTCATACCTAACAGGAAGTGTAGAGATGGAATAGATTGATTCGGTGAAAGTTTCGTCTTTACAGGCTTCTGCCATATCTTCAATACAGTCATCAATATCTCCGTTGGCAAGTTCAAGGCTTATTCCTCGAAGTCCTGCAAGATCAAGCAAGCGGATAACAGCATCAGCTAATTCTTCTTCGATTGAACCTTTAATGGTTTCGTTATATGCAACTTCGTAACCGCGCTCTTTGGGAATGTCAGAATCCAATCCTTGACAAATGCGGCTGTTAGCAATCTTCTTATTATACCGATCAACATTAGCACGCCTTCCTTTTCTATCTGCTTCCACAGCTTCCATCAGTTCAGAAATCACAAGGCAAAGAAAATGATTGTTACTTAGCTCTTGATCGTGAAACCCATGTTCACAAGCTGTTTTATATGCTTTGTCTCTTAATTCATTTAAATTCATTTTACTCATCCTTGTAATGCTTAAATATATCTATCCAATTCCTTTTCTAATAATTCTCCATCTATTTCAGGAAACAGCCTCAGAACTAAATCCAAAGATTTGCAATAATTGTTACTGTATTCTTCAGTATCCATTAATCGAAGTACCATAGAACAAAAGATACTTTTTGTGTCTTTTAATTCGCCTTTCATCAGTAATTTTGACAGTTCGATAATTTGACCAGTAGGATTATGAAAACTTCCGTTTATATATTGAAAAATTAGTCTTCCTTCAAATTGGCATATTTCACAATCTAGTTCACAATCAATGTACTCTATTTTACCATTTATGAATTCACAATAAACACATTCACTATTAGAAGCAAATAAAATTGCAAAATCATAGATATCATCACTATTACCTACAATTATTGAAGTAGATTCAAGAGTTTCCGAAACACCATTATTCCACTTTGCATCTTCAATAAGTTCCCTCACATATTCTTGAACTCTTGTGATGTTCTGCTCTATTAAATCTTTTTTACTCATAATTTCAATTCAATTAAGTTCGATTATTTTTTTGCAATATTCTCCCAAAAAACAGCACCTTCAGGAGTATTATAAAAAGGGAATGAAATAGTTAGAAACTGATGAAAGCTGCAATCAACATCTAACAAATTGTTCATCCGCTCTTCATTTGTCATTGAGAAGTCAGGACATTCAATATTAAATGTCTCATTTGCTCTTTCTGTATTATATTTCCATTGATTGAAAATACCTAGTCTTTCTAATTTTTCTATTTTTTCATTCCTCTTCATGTTGATTGACTTTTAATGCTTTACGTCTATAAAGGTAATCGTTATTGACAAGTTTAGCAAACAGAAACTTCGCCATTTTAACGCCATTTTCATTCGGTCTTTTTCTTCAACAATTCAAGTACAATTCTTTCCCCTTCTTTCATTCCATCAATGTACCCTTTTGCACGTTCACCGACATTATATACTATAAAAGAGAGGATCAACAGAAACAGTCCGAGCGAACGATGCCAGTATGGAAGTTGGACTGTGAACGGCTTGATTGTTATAGAAAAGTGTCCTACATATAGCAGGAACACAAACAAAATCACACATGAAATAATTGTTGTTTTCATATTAATCTGTAAATAAATTAAGTTGAGTTGTAAACTCGGGTTTATAAATTCTAAATTTACGGTTAAAGAAAGTCTCAAAGGCTGTTACAATTTCAGAGATGGTATTATCAGCAATTCCTAATAATTTATCATCGGCAACTATAAGAGATAAAGCCTTGTCAAGAGTCATTTTCTTCTCAATAAACAGGGAATACACCAAATATCTACGGGTATATTCCCCAGCCTTGAGTGACTCAACTTCTTCAGGAGTGGCCTTTCTCTTGTACAATACTTTATACCAATGTGTTTCAGCAGTACGAGCACGCTTTTGTCTCGGTAACAAGTCATAAAACACGGCAATTTCATTCTTTTGGATACACTTATGTTTTTTACGAACACCATACATCACATAAGGAGTGTTCCAATCAAGATGAGTCTTTCGATATTCAAGCTCCAGCTCTCGATCAATAAGATCTTGCTCAAAGTCTTGTTTCATTAACCATTCCTCGAACCAGGCAGCAAGTGCTTCTTCTCGATCATAATAATCTTTTCCATTTATACATAAGGGAATCATAATAACTCTTTCTATTGCATTTCACGTTTAAATCTTTCCTCTAAATCAAAAATGGTTTCTCCACTATTACGCCGATAGGGCCTATCGGTATTTAACTGAAGTTCTTTCAGCTTTTTCCAATACCATGGAAGGTACAAATACATATTCCTCAACTCCTTCAAGTTCTTATTTCCACAACACCAGCAACTCACACGATCAAGTAGCTCATATAGCCTTACTCCATCCTCATGCCAAACAAAGCCTTTTGTGTAACAATACTGGAGTGCATCTGCTTCAGTAATGCCCCAATCACGAAGTGGTAAAACCCGATTTGGTCGTTTTTCCTTTTCAAAGCGATGCATCTCATCGGCAGCAATACCGACATAATCAATTCCATCTTTTGTGTGAGCTTTCAATGTACGAAGTTTTTCACTCGTTCCCCACCGGCATGTTCCCCCACACCAACTATATCCTTTTTTATGGATAATATTGGTCCCTCTTTTCTTAACCGGCCTTTCAAACATTGTCCAAAGAAAAGGTTGCTCCGGATGCAGTTCTGTATATTTAATGCCAAGTTTTTTAAGAATTGGAAGAACAGCATCACGAGTGTTATAGATTGCCTGAAATTCCATACCTGTATCATAGAAAACGACTTCATCCAACTGATATCCTTTATCTATTAGCATGAAAAGCATTGCCAAGGAATCCTTTCCAAAGCTGACTGAAGCATAATATTTCATACAAAAAATTTAATAGACAAGTCACTTTTTCTTCTTTGCCCTCTGATTATTAATCTGTGACATACACATACGGCACCAGGAAGTCAACAAATGATATTCCTTACCTTTTCTCACCACTATACGATTGTAGAACCGGTTCAAGTAGAAGTAATTTCCACAATGGGTACATCTTTTCATTTCACGTCCTGAATCATCTATAATCCGATTACGCGGCTTACGACGAATTAGAGTACAACTTTTACACTTCTCATCAGTTTCGCGGTGCCGCCGGCAATGTGATAAGGATTTTGCTCCACATTTAGCAAACACCTTACAATCTCTACGAGGTATTGATTGACACACATTCATGGCTTCCTCGCATTCAAGAATTTATTTACTACACGAGAAAGTACATCCTCATTCTCCGGCATCAGCCATTCTTTTGCAACGTTCCAAGCAATACTCATAGCAGGATTGAAGTTATCCTTCCTGACTGTGTGATGAGACAAACGTCCTTCAGTGGGCTTCAAACCCTTATCATGTAAGATACACAGTCCATTCTCGAAAAAAGCACAATACTCCTTACCAGCAACGGGCTGAATCATCGGAATAGCAATATTAATAACCCCTAAGAATATACCAGCAGCCCAGTTCGTCAGTGCTAACCTGTCGGCATAACCTGCATCAATAATTCGTTCAATATCATCAGGAGTACCTAAACATGGCGTATGACATTGTTGTTTACAAACACTGCATGAGCATTGTACAGGTACACGACCTGAAGCCCTCATTACCCTTTGTAATGAGGTTTCTTTTGATAATTCTCTCATAGTAAATTATTTGAGATACTACAGATTATTAAACATCGCCCCACAGCTTTACTGCAAGGTCATAATTCTTTTGAGCTTCGTTTACATCTTTCTTAGCATAAGTTAAAGTGTAAGAGTGCATACGTGGATACTTCCCAGATTTGACACCTGCATGATACTCCTTTGCGACTTCTAATTTATGCTCATAGAAATCTATGCTTTCAGGCATTGACAAATTTATGGTATTAGCTCTCTTATCCCAATATTCTGCTTTACTTTCGTGTTCTGCTGCTTTTTCGTCAAACTGAACACTTTTACCCATATTGTTCCAAGCATCGTCTATCGCTTTTCTATGTCGCTTTTCGCTATGATGTCCTACTTTTATAGGTTCACCAAGGGAAAGAAAATCTTTATCTTTGTTGGACTTATTATAGTATTCATTACTTCTCTGTACAGCAGATGCAGCCCATTTCCTACGACGTTCCGCTCGTCGCTTCGCCCATTCTTGAGCATTAAAGCCGTCAGCTCTAACAATGGAGTAATAGTAAAATCCATCTTTCTCGAAGATTAGATTAAATACTATACTTTCGTTCTCCTTACCGTACTTGGTGGTAACCTCAATAGTTTCACCTTTTTCATGCTTCTCATCACACTTTGCCAAAAATACATTTGGCGCAAATTTGTAATACGTGT
>ERZ860264.1296-NODE-1296-length-17692-cov-2.961161_pt1 | contig 17692 bp, 11 predicted proteins | sample MGYA00509980_ERZ860264 | MGnify/ENA primary metagenome ERZ860264 (study PRJEB30046, sample SAMN00715212) | human gut metagenome | study: EMG produced TPA metagenomics assembly of the A metagenome-wide association study of gut microbiota in type 2... | reverse complement strand
GGAAGAAGCAGTTCGGACTTCCGAAGTTTCCGAAGTCCTCGAAGTCCCCGAACTCTCCGAAGCCCCCGTAATTTCCGAAGTCCTCGAAGTCCCTGTAGCAGAAATCTTCTCCTCCGTTTCCGGAATAACCGTAATCTCCGAAGTCCCCCTAATCCTCGAACTCTCCGCCGCCCCCGAATTCCCCGTAGCAGCCGTAGCAGGAATCTCCTCCACCACCGTAGCAGCGTCAGCAGCTCCTCCCGCGGGGGTATTGCTGCTGTTGTTTACAACAGGAGTAATACCTATCTTCTCCTCTTCTCTCCTCTCTTGGGTTTCGTTGGGTTTTCGCCCTTTGGTGGCGGGCGTTTCAGCGCATTTCGCACGCTTCTTCGGGCGCCCTCCTTTTTTACCGTTTTCGGTATCCATTCTCCACTTTTCCTCAAGCCTTTGCATCACCCGGTCGAGATACGGAGCCCGGAACGTCTGCCGCTCCTCGTCCACCTCAAAAAGATTATAATCATGGAGCACCTTTTCCAGCATATCCAACTCAAGGTCATACCGCCGCGCGAACGCCCTCAACAAAAGCGGAGTGCACGACGCCTCATAATTATCTTTCGTGCGCAGGTGCAACAGCAACATCACATAAATGCCGAGCGCTTCCGCCGCATCCAGTTCCGACATCATACCGGCGATATTATCGTCATTCAGCAGATTTACTTCCAGATTAAAATACTGATCCTTCTTCATTATTCTTTCTATTTTAATAAATTATTCACGAAAATCATCCTTTTCGGACGAGCTAACTCAGTGAGCGCAAAGGTATTTTAAATGTTTCGGTTACACTTGTTGAAAAAAACAGAGGGCTATTACGATTCTTTTAACAACCTTTGCAGCAATATAATAACCATAAATAAAAATATTATTTAAATGAAAATGAAGTCAAATGTCATCCTGAATGACGACAAAGTAATCAAAGAGAGACTGAAATATTGTGTCCACATCACGTTAGGACGTTTTCTGAACATCCAGCGCACCGTATCGCCCCTGTCGCACGAGAAAGTAGCGGGACAGACCACCATCAATTCCAGCACGACATGGAACATGGAGCAAGTCCGGAATTACAGCATATTATCGTACGCGCAAGTGATCTACACGCATTTCATAGCCTTGAAGTGCAAGTTCTACGTCCTGCATCTTTCAAAGACGATGATCAAAGCGATTCAAAACGGGCAGTGCATCATCATCAAAACCGTAGATCACGACAAACTGGACGATTACCTTCCCGGCGAAATCCTCCTCGAACAGCACCCCGACGCGGAAGAACTGGAACGGAGGAGAAAGGCGAGAGAGGCGTTACTGAGCAAATCCATGCACCTGCGGATAAGCAAAAGTCAAGAACAGGAAAATGAAAAGAAGAAAAAGGAAAATGAGAAGAAGAAGAGAAAAGAACAGGAAAAGAAGAGAAAAGAGAAGGAGAAAGGAGATAAGGGAAAAAAGAAATCGGAAAAACGGGTAAAGTTATCATAAGTTTACTACCTTTGTGGCACAAGAAGGATACAAAAGTAAGGACATGAACGATTGTGAAGAGACGAATGGCAAGGCAATAAAAGCGCTCATAGTATTCAGAGAAATAAGTGATACGGACAATCTGTTCGCTCCTATTCTATGCGACGCTATCCGCATGACGGGTATTGACGTACGATGTTCCAAAGAAGCATTTTGGGAATCAGACACGGCGTATGACATCATACACTTCCAATGGCCGGAAGAAGTAGTAGGCTGGAACTGCGACGACCCCGACGTGATACGCCGGCTCGAAGAGCGCATCCGTTTCTTCCGTTCGCGCGGGGCGCATTTCGTCTACACGCGGCACAACGTGCGTCCGCACTACGCAAACGACATCATCAGCCGCGCCTACGACATCATCGAGACGCAAAGCGACATCGTGGTGCATATGGGACATTTCAGCGCGGATGACTTTGCCGCCAGATACCCCCAAAGCCGGAATGTCGTCATCCTCCACCATATCTATGAATATACCTATCAGGAGGATATCAGCGCGGCCCGCGCACGCCAATACCTCAATCTGCCGCAGAACGCGCTCATTGTCACCGCCTTCGGCAAATTCCGCAACCGGGAAGAGATACGCATGGTGCTCGGAGCATTCCGCGCATGGAAACGGCCGCATAAACTGCTGCTCGCTCCCCGTCTCTACCCTTTCTCCAGACGCAACGGGTACGGCAAGAACTTCCTCAAGAGATGGCTCTCGCGCTTCGGCTACTACGTGGTCAGACCCCTGCTCAACCGCTGGCTGCATCTGAGAGCCGGAGGCAACGACGACCTGGTGGACAGTTGTGACCTACCTTATTATATAGCAGCTTCGGACCTGGTAATGATTCCACGCAAAGATATCCTGAATTCCGGCAACATCCCCCTCGCCTTCCTCTACCACAAAGTGGTGGTGGGTCCCGATACAGGGAATAACGGCGAGCTGCTGGCCATCACCGGAAACCCCTCGTTCGACCCCGACGACCGGGAAGATATCGTCCGCGCGCTCGAAACCGGCGCACGGTATGCCGCTTACGAACACGGGGAGGCAAACTACGACTACGCCATCGACAACATGAATATCCAAAAAACGGGACGCGAGTATGCTCAAGTCTATAAAGACGCGATAAATGGCAGGTAATCTCAAAAGTCAGCTCTTCTCCGGAGTATTCTACACAGCGCTCGCCAAATACAGCGGCGTCGTCATCTCGCTCGTGGTGGCGGGGGTGCTGGCACGCCTGCTCTCGCCGGACGATTTCGGCATTGTGGCGATAGCCACCGTAATCATCGCCTTCTTCAACCTGTTCACGGACATGGGTGTATCCCCCGCCATCGTGCAGCACAAGACGCTGACACGGGAGGAATTGTCGGATATTTTCTCGTTCACCGTGTGGACCGGCATAGGCATAAGCGTCCTCTTCTTCGCCGCGTCATGGCTGATAGCCGATTATTACAACAGCGACATCCTGCGGACACTGTGCCAACTGCTGTCCGTCAACCTGTTTTTCGCTTCCGCCACCATCGTGCCGGGAGCTTTGTTCTACCGCAACAAGGAGTTCAAGTTCATTGCCGTGCGAAGCTTCGTCATTCAGATTTCGGCAGGAGCCGCCGCCGTCACCGCAGCACTCTGCGGAGCGGGACTGTATGCGCTGATTATCAACCCGATCGTATCCAGCATACTGATATTCGCCATCTCCTACCAACGCTATCCGCAACGCCTGCGCCTCACGCTGGGCCTGACGGTGCTGCGCAAGATATTCTCCTATTCCGCCTACCAGTTCCTGTTCAATGTCATCAACTATTTCAGCCGCAATCTGGACAAACTGCTGATTGGTAAATATATGAGTATGTCCGATCTGGGATATTACGAAAAATCGTATCGTTTGATGATGCTGCCCTTGCAGAATATCACGCAGGTAATCACTCCGGTGATGCACCCTATCTTCAGCGATTTCCAGAATGATAAGGGAAAACTGTTGAGTTCCTACGAACGTATCGTCCGTTTCCTCGCCTTTATCGGTCTGCCGCTTAGCGTGCTGCTTTTCTTCACGGCAGAGGAAGTGACGCTTATTATTTTCGGCGATCAATGGATGCCGTCCGTACCCGTGTTCCGGATACTGTCGCTCTCCGTAGGGATTCAGATTATACTTTCTTCGTCCGGCTCCATCTTTCAGGCGGCAGGCGATACACGAAGTTTGTTTGTGTGCGGAGTGTTTTCGTCCGCGTTCAACGTGGCGGGAATTTTGCTCGGCATCTTCCATTTCGGAACCCTGACAGCAGTGGCCAGCTGCATTGTGGTGACATTCACCATCAACTTCATACAATGTTATTGGCAGATGTACCGGGTGACCTTCCGGCAAAGTGCCTGGCCGTTCATCCGTCAGCTTATTTCTCCGTTGGTGATTAGCATTTTGATAGCATTAGTCCTCATTCCAATGCAGTATGCGCTGGAAGGGATGAACATTTTTGTGACAATTATTGCTAAAGGTATCGTTAGTTTTATTATCTTTGGCATTTATATACAGATGACGCATGAGTATGACATTGTCGGTAAAGTGCGGTCGTTAAGAAAAAAAAGTCTATAGCTATGAATATACGCGACATTTTTATAACGCTACGTTATAAAATAAGTTATGGTAGCACTGTGGAATGGTACAATTTCTGGTACATCGTCTTGCGGAAAAAGAGAAAAATCATACCGCAAGTAGCTTCCATCGACGAAACGATACGTAAAATCATCGACGACCGTTGCTCTGTCAGCCGTTTTGGCGACGGTGAAGTGTTGCTCACCAGTCCGGAAAAGGAAATCCGTTTCCAGAAAGGTGATCCGTTATTGGCTAAAAGACTGACCGAAGTGCTGCAAAGTCACGAAGAAGGACATATTGTCTGCATCTCCGACGCATTCCGCGATTTGTATCGCTACAATCGCAAAAGTCGCCGGTTCTGGAGAACTCATTTTTATCTGTACGGTTCGTGGTGGGACCGTTTGCTGGTAGCGGGACGAAAATATTACAATACATTCGTCACTCGTCCGTATATGGATTTTGCCCGCAAAGAAGATTCCGCCCGATGGTTTCACGACATGAAGGGCATTTGGGACAACCGGGACATCGTCTTCATCGAAGGGGAGAAAAGCCGGCTCGGAGTGGGCAACGATCTTTTCGATAATGCCCGGAGCATCCGGCGTATTCTCTGTCCGCCCAGAGATGCATTCGAACGCCTGGAAGACATCAAGCGGGAGGCCTGCAAAGTGGAAAAAGAAGCCTTGTTTCTGATTGCCCTCGGCCCCGCAGCCACTGTGTTGGCCTACGATTTGTTTAAAGCCGGCTATCAGGCCATCGACGTTGGTCATGTGGACGTAGAGTATGAATGGTGGCGGATGGGAGCCCATAAAAAAGTGAAACTGGAACGAAAATATGTCAACGAAACTGCCATTGGCAGCGAAGTGGCGGATGCCGGAGAAGAATACCGGAAACAAATCATCGCCCAAATCGTTTGAGGAAGAAAAACAGTTTGAGAAAGAAAAAACAGAATAAACAATTATTGAATACTGAAAATAAGAATGAAAGCTCTTTTCCTTATATTTCACGGCTTCAATGAGGCCAACGGAATTAGTAAGAAGATACGTTATCAGGTGAAAGCCCTCAAAGATTGTGGAGTGGATGTTCGCTTGTGTCATTATGATGTGACCTCTTATGGCGAACGGCGTTGGATGGTGGATGACGAAGTGATCGCTGATTTCGGCACGGGCTTTGCCGCAAAGATTTGGAAACGTGTCTACTACTCTCCTATTCTTGACTATGCACGCCGCGAAGGAATCGACTTTGTATATATGCGCTCTTTTCACAATGCCAGTCCGTTCACCCTCCGGCTGGTGAAATCGTTGAAACGTACAGGCGCAAAAGTGGTGATGGAAATTCCTACTTATCCTTACGATCAGGAGTACGTCACCCGTTCCATGAAATTTCATCTGGCCATCGACCGATGTTTCCGTCACAAGCTCGCAAAGGCTCTGGACGGTATCGTCACTTTCTCCAATGCGGAAGAAATATTTGGCGGAAACACCATACGCATCTCTAACGGAATTGATTTTGAAGCGATTCCGATGAAGAAGCAGCAGAATGACACTTCGAAAGAGTTGCACTTGATCGGAGTGGCGGAAGTGCACTACTGGCACGGCTTCGACCGCCTTGTGCGCGGATTGGCAGATTATTACTGCAACAATCCGGAATATAAAGTATATTTCCATATTGTAGGCCCGCTGTCCGGCGAACGGGAACGGGCGGAGATCTTGCCTGTTGTCCGTGACAACCATCTCGAACCGTATGTTCTTCTGCATGGTCCTTTGCATGGCGACGAACTGGATGCGATGTTCGAAAAAGCTGATTTTGCCATTGGCAGCCTGGGACGCCACCGCAGCGGAATTACGTATATCAAAACGTTGAAAAACCGCGAGTATGCCGCACGTGGCTTCGCGTTCACTTACTCGGAAACCGACGACGACTTCGACCACATGCCGTATGTATGGAAGGTGGCACCCGACGAATCTCCGGTGGATATTCAGGGACTGATCGACTTCCGGAAAACGCTGAAAATGACGCCTGCCGAGATACGCGAATCGGTCTGCCCGCTATCGTGGAAGGCGCAAATGCAGAAAGTGATCGACGCCATAAAGACCAAAGATAAATAAACAAAAACACAATTAATAACAAACAATATTCTGATAAACATGAAAATAGCCTACTGCATCCCCGCCCTCTACTACCCTAGCGGCATGGAACGAGTATTGACCCTGAAAGCAAATTACTTCGCCGAAGTGTTTGGTTATGAAATACATATCATCCTCACAGACGGGAAGGGCAAGAAACCGTACTACGAACTGCATCCGTCCATCACTCTTCATCAACTTGACATTGATTATGATGAATTGAACGGAATGTCATTCTATAAAAAACTACCTAAATATATTGCGAAACAAGGACGTTTTAAAAAGAAACTCAACGAATGTCTGCACCAAATTCGTCCGGACATTACTATCTCCCTGCTCCGTCGTGATATCAATTTCATCAATCGGATGACGGACGGCAGCACGAAGTTGGGTGAAATACACTTTAACAAATCTAATTACCGGGATTTCAGCAACAGCCGTCTGCCCGCATTCTTACGGACAATCGTAAGCAATTATTGGAGAGAGCAATTATACCGGCAACTTCGCCAGTTGAAACGTTTCATCGTATTGAGCCACGAGGATGCACAGGAATGGACGGAACTGGATAATGTTGAAGTGATCCATAACCCTCTTCCTTTTTTTCCCGACCAAATATCTGACAATAGCCATAAACAGGTAATAGCGGTAGGGCGATATGTTCCGCAGAAAGGATTCGACCGCCTGATCCCGGCTTGGCAACTCGTTGCCAGAAAGCATCCCGACTGGATACTGCGTATCTACGGAGACGGTATGCGTGAGCAACTGCAACAGCAGATTGACTCTTTAGGAATTACTGCCAGTTGTATATTGGAACCTACTGTTTCCAATATTGTCGACAAGTACTGTGAAAGTTCAATTTTTGCCCTTTCATCACGTTTCGAAGGTTTTGGAATGGTTATTATAGAAGCAATGGCATGTGGCGTGCCACCCGTATCATTCACCTGTCCCTGCGGCCCGCGGGATATTATCAGTGACGAAAAAGACGGTTTGCTGGTAGAAGACGGGAATATCGAACAGCTGGCGGAGAAAATCTCTTATTTAATAGAGAATGAAGATATACGTAAGAAAATGGGGCAGCAGGCGCGTATGGACGTCCAGCGCTTCCGAATAGAAAATATTGCCGAACAATGGAAACAACTATTTGAAAGCCTGATTACCCCGGTTAATGAAAACAAATAAAGCATTCAATATCTATGGAATGGTATTCTAAGTATTTACAGGTTTATGAGAAACCTTTTGCGGAAGCTCCGCAAGCCGTTATCGAAGAAGTACGCCACAATCTGGCCGAATTGCAGAGTAACGAACCACTTGTCACTGTATCACTCATCGGATACAATGAGGAAAAACATCTGCTCGCCTGTCTCTGGTCGTTGAGCGAGATGCAATGTAAATATCCTGTAGAAATCATTGGTGTGGACAACGAATCGAAAGATCGCACTGCGGAGATTTATGAGGCTTGCGGTGTACCTTATTTCACGGAAACGCAACATAGTTGTGGTTTTGCCCGTCTTTGCGGACTGAACCATGCCCGTGGAAAATATCATATCAACATTGATTCTGACACGATGTATCCGGCAAAGTATGTGGAAACAATGGTGGATGCGCTCGAAAAACCGGGTGTAGTGGCTGTCAGCTCGCTTTGGAGTTATATTCCCGACAAGGATCACTCTTGGATGGGGCTGAAAATCTATGAGGCTGCACGCGACTTGCATTTATGGTTGCAGTCTTTCAAGCGTCCGGAGCTTAGTGTGCGCGGACTGGTATTTGCTTACCGGACGGAATGTGCGAGGAAAACGGGAATCCGCACGGATATTATCCGCGGCGAAGACGGGTATCTGGCTTTGCAGCTCAAGCAATTTGGAAAGATTGCATTTGTACGGAAAAGACGGGCGCGTGCCGTGACCGGATATGGGACGGTGGGAGCCGACGGAACTCTGTTCAATAGTTTCAAGGTGCGTGTCGTCAGCAGACTAAAAGGAATCGGAGGACTGTTCACCCAAAAGAAGGAATATAAGGATGAGGAGAGTAATCTCGTAAAAAAGAAGTAAGAAAGGAAAGCCTATGTGCAAGAATCTCAATATCGGTATCGTTTTATTTTTAATTATTGGCTTAGTTATGTCGGGATGTATCCGCAAACTGAATCTATATCAAGGAGATAAAGACGGGGATGAAAACAAGGATAATGGAAAGAGGCGGGATGTCATCTGCGAAACGGAATTCATATACCCGTTCGGTAATGAAACAGCCGATAAAGAAATAGAAATAACCATTCACCTGAAAGCAGACAGACAGGCAGGATATCTGTATACGGAAATACCAACATTGAAATATAACAAAGATTGGCTGTTTCTGATGACACAGGACGACTGTATGCATTCAGCCTTTTCATATACATGGGCTGCCATTCATGGCAAACCTTTATCTTATATTTACTACTGCGATCTGGCTCATCTGCAAAACGGTGATTTGCCTCCTGATTATTATTCATTGGGAAAAACATTAGCTACCACCAATGGTACCGGACAGGAAGTACGTTTCTCTTTCGGAACTACCGTGGCTGCCGACGATGATTTAATGAACACACAAACATGGGTACAAAATGGATATACAAGAGATTATTTCCGCTTTTATAAAAAAACAATGTTAGTATGGGGCAACTTGCAGGAAATGATGAATTACGGAGTAAGCATCGCTTTCCATGACTTGAATCTACCTGACGAAGATAAAACAGAAGATAAGTTGCTGGCACAATTTCCTGTTGCTCAAAGCATGATACGTGAGAAACTGAATAATCGAACTTGTAAAATGCTGGCAGAGCCTAATGGAGACAAAAATTATATCAAAGCGGCTTTGAGATATGATAAAATCAGAACCCTGTGTGCACAAAGCGAAGCTACAAAACTCTATCCATTTCAAGAAAACGGAGATATTGAACAAGTAGTGATCGAAAGAGCTTTCTATGACCCACCCGAAGGTAGCGGGCTGACAAATCCGGATATGATTAAGGCGGCTATTCTCAAGGAAATGGAAAATCCAAAAGAAGAGCGGGCGGCTATTTCTATAGGTGCCCATAATACAGATACCGGTTGGGTAAACTTCTTGGAATGGCTCAACGACACATACGGACAAGATGGTGACGACTCGATGTGGTTTACCAACCAGGAAGAATATTATGAATATTATTATTATCGTTTGCACAGCAAACCGGAAATCAAACAGGTAAATACGCACACGTGGAAACTGACACTAAATCTGAATGGAGAGGACTCCGCTCCTTTCTATTATCCTTCCGTGACTGTAAATATCTTCGGGCTTAAAATGGAGGATATTGAAAATATAGAATCAAATGAAGATGTTACAGGACTCTCTTATGGTGACCATAAAGATTTCTTCATGCTAAATATCGACTGCCGGAAATACCTGGCGGAACACGCCGAGAATTTCGTGAAACGATATGAAGCGAATCCGACAGATGTTTCTGCCAAAGCGGACGCCAACTACTTTGTGAATATGCTGAAAGATTCGGATAAAAAGACGGAGTTGAAGAAACGAGCTGAATAAAATGAAATAAGAGGCTAATAAGAGCTGAATGTAAACGATACAAGAAAAATAAACAAATATAGCTATGAACGAAACCATTACCCTTTGTCTTGAAATTATTTTCTGGCTTGCCCTGTTCATTGTGTTCTACACCTATTTGGGCTACGGAATTGTGCTTTACGTTCTTGTCAAGTTGAAAGAGCTTTTCGTGAAGCCTGTGAAGCGTTCGTTGCCGGCATCGGACGCAGACCTGCCGGAAGTTACCCTCTTCATTACGGCATTCAACGAAGAAGATGTTGTAGACGAAAAGATGGAGAACAGTCTTGAGCTGGATTACCCTGCGGACAAACTGCATATCGTATGGGTGACAGACGGAAGCAACGACGGTACGAACGAACGACTGAAAACCCGTTGGCAGGGAAAAGCGACCGTACACTTCCAACCCCTACGACAGGGTAAGACAGCCGCAATGACACGTGGAATGACGCTGGTGGACACTCCGCTCGTCGTCTTTACGGATGCTAACACTATGGTAAACCGGGAAGCAATACAGGAAATTGTACTTGCTTTCCAAGACCCGAAAGTGGGCTGCGTGGCCGGCGAAAAACGGATCGCCGTACAGACCAAAGACGGAGCCGCTGCCGGTGGGGAAGGTATTTACTGGAAATACGAATCAACACTGAAAGCACTTGACGCCCGCCTCTACTCTGCTGTAGGAGCAGCAGGCGAACTATTTGCCGTGCGTCGTGAACTATTCGAAGCAATGGAACCGGATACGTTGCTCGATGATTTTATTCTTTCGCTCCGGATCACCATGAAAGGTTATACCATTGCTTATTGCACCAATGCTTACGCCATCGAAAGCGGTTCGGCAGATATGCGCGAAGAAGAAAAGCGGAAAGTGCGCATCGCTGCGGGAGGATTGCAGTCCATCTGGCGACTTCGTCCGTTGCTGAATCCTTTCCGCTACGGGATACTTAGCTTTCAATATACGTCTCACCGGGTATTGCGATGGTCTATTACTCCGTTCCTGTTGTTTGCTCTCTTCCCGCTGAATATTGCGATTCTGCTGTTGGGCGGTTCCGCGATATTCTACGGAGTGCTGCTTGCCATGCAGGTTCTTTTTTACGGATTGGGATATTGGGGATATTATCTATCCACCAAACAGATAAAAACAAGTTGCTTTTTATCCCCTACTATTTCCTATTTATGAATGTCAATGTGCTGAAAGGCATCCGTTATCTGAAAAAGAAAAAAGGAAGCGGAGCCTGGGAAAAGGCGAAACGTGCCGAAAAGTAAGAACAAATGCCGAAATATTTTGTTATCCTTATAGGAGATATAAGTCTCTATCATCTAATTAATAACAGACATGGACAGGATATTACATGATGCGAATAACGCACAAAGAATATTGAAACTGACGGCAGATACAATGCTATTGGTTGACAGGCACGGAGTCTGCGTAGACATTGAGCCTCATTGTGATCTATGGTTTCTGCAAGAGGATATACTTTTAGGAAAAAATATATTTGAGCTTTTACCAGAATATACGAGAGAGAGGGTGATGCCCATCTTTCAGATTGTGCTCGAAGAGCAGCGTAGCATCAGCAAGAACTTCAAGTTGGTGCTGAAAGACGAAACTTTTTACTTCAAATGCCTCATGTTCCCTTATGACGGTATGGTGCTTTGCCAATATCGCGACATCACGCAAAGAAGCAACGTAAAAAGACAGTTGGAACAGGCAAATCTCACCCTGCGGGCTATCCAAAAGGTAGCCCAGATAGGACAATGGACGTACAATACGAAACAGAATATTTTTCATTATCTTGGATATACTGGTGTTTTGTGCGAGGAAAATGTGCAAAACCTTGCCATTGAGAAATATGTGGAACTGATTGTAGAAGAAGACCGTCAGAGTTTTATGGAATGGTGTCGGGTGAACGAGAAAGAACTCAACATGGAAAGCATCAGCTACCGTGTCCGCCTGAACGGAGAAATCTTCTATATGCGTATACAGACTTATCTGCGTGAACAGCGCTCCGACGGTAGTTTCAACATCGAAGGCTATATCCAGAACATCACGGACATACAGCATCGCAGAAATGACATCAATACACTGACTCATGCCATCAACAACGCCAAAGAAAGTATCTTTGCCGCCAAGCCCGATGGCACGATTATCTTCGCCAACCGTCGTTTCCTGTACAATCATGGTATTTCAGAAAACGAAGACATCAGTCAATTAAAGATTTACAATGTCGCCGCAGATATGCCTACGCAAGAGGCTTGGAACGAACGTTGCAAAGATGTCATACACGGTGGCAGCAGTAACTTTGTGGCTCATCACCCATCTAAAATCAATAAAGGAATATTGGCTTATGAAGGTACGATGTACAACGTGACCAATGATTCCGGAGAAGAAAGTTACTGGTCGTTTGCCCATGATATTTCCGAGAGGATTCGGTACGAAGCCCAAATCAAACGGCTCAACCAAATCATGGATACGACCATCAACAATCTCCCTGCCGGGATTGTAGTGAAGGAAATCAACAACGACTTCCGATACATTTACCGGAATCGGGAGGCCTACAACCGCGATCTTTATAAGAACGACCCTGTCGGCAAGAATGACTTCGATTTCTACCCGCCTATCGTAGCCGAAAAGAAGAGACAAGAAGATATTCAAGTGGCTACCACCGGAAAAGGTCTGCACTGGACTGCTGAAGGAAAGGACAGAAACGGAAACATGATTATACTCGACAAACGGAAAATCCGGGTGGACGGTGACGAATTATCTTCGCCTATCATCGTCAGCATCGAATGGGACATCACGGAGCTGGAAATAATAAAACGGGAACTTCAGTCGTCGAAAGAGAAAGCGGAAATGTCTGATAGCCTGAAGTCGGCCTTCCTCGCCAATATGAGTCATGAAATACGTACGCCGCTGAATGCTATCGTAGGTTTCTCGCATCTCATTGCCGAAAGCGATGATGCGGAAGAACGGAAGACGTATTATAACATCGTAAACGCGAACAACGAACGTCTCCTGCAACTTATCAACGAGATTCTCGACCTCTCGAAGATTGAATCGGGAACCATCGAGTTTTCCTTCGGACCGGCTAGTCTCCATAATCTCTGCCGGGAAGTGCACGATGCTCATATATTCCGTACTCCGCAGGGAGTAAGCCTTGTCTATGAATCCTCGGACGAAAGTCTGATGATTGAAACGGACAAGAATCGAGTATTCCAGGTGATTTCAAATCTGATTGGAAATGCTGTCAAGTTTACGAAGGAAGGAAGCATCAGTTATGGTTACAAACTGGCGGACAATCAGATTGTATTCCACGTAACGGATACCGGAACAGGAATTGAACCGGAGAAAGTGGGACGTGTGTTCGAGCGTTTTGCAAAGCTGAACAATCATGCACAGGGCACTGGGTTGGGATTATCTATCTGTAAGTCTATCGTTGAACGTCTCGGGGGCAAGATTTCCGTCAGCTCCGAATTTGGTAAGGGAACGACGTTTACATTTACTTTACCATACACGATTGCAAATCCTGCAAATGTGGATTCTTCAAAGAAAGAGAATGGTGAAGGGAACATTGCTGGAATAGCATCTGCCGGGAAAACTGCAGATTCGAGTGTTGACAGTTCTGCAAATACACGGCACGCCTGTATTTTGGTTGCCGAAGATACGGACAGCAATTTCGACTTATTGAAGGCTATTCTAGGTAAAGACCATCAGCTTATACGTGCGCATGACGGAATGGAAGCTGTCACGATGTTCGATGAAGTGAAACCGGATCTTATCTTGATGGATATCAAGATGCCGAATCTGGACGGACTGGAAGCTACAAAAATCATCCGTGAACTGTCTGCCACTGTTCCTATTATTGCTCAAAGTGCCTTTGCATACGAACAGGACAGGAAAGCGGCTGAAGAAGCGGGGTGCAATGATTTTATAGCTAAACCAATAGCGGATGATAAGTTGAAAGCAATGATTCATAAATGGTTGCTTCCTTCGTAGAGAGCTTAATCCCTCATGATATAACCAGCAAATAATTTAGATTAAATGAAAGCCTTTTACAGACTGTTTTATTACATATCCATCGTGCTGACCAGTATTTTGGCAGGAGTTACCATTGCGGGTGCTTTCGTAGGCAATGCCGCACCGGATAGTTTCAAATTTATGCCTTTCATCGGTTTGATACTGCCGATACTTTTATTGGCTAATCTTGCTTCTGCTATCTACTGGACGATTCGTTGGCGGTGCTGGGTTTTCATCCCTCTGATTGCTATATTCAGCAATTGGGGGTATATAAGCTGTGTATTACAATCGCCTTTTTTCAGTCCGGCTTCGTCACCGATGGTTAAAATGAATGTATATACTCCGGGAGTGTTGACGGTTGCTACTTACAACGTCGATGCCTTTAACCACGAGCATACCGGCTACTCATGCAAGGAGATTGCTTCTTACATGAGAAATCTGCAAGCAGATATTCTCTGTTTTCAAGAATTTGGCATTAACGATGAGTTTGGCATCGATAGTATATACGCAGCTCTTTCTAATTGGCCGTATCATTATATTCCTTCTTCGCCCGAAGGGAAGAATCTGTTGCAACTGGCTGTTTTCAGCCGTTATCCTATCAAGGAGGAGCATCTTATCATCTATCCTGATTCGAAAAATTGCAGTCTTGCATGTGATATTGAAATCAATGGTCGCACCATCCGCCTGTTCAACAATCATCTCCAAACAACGGAAGTAAGCCAGAACAAGCGCAAACTGGAAAAGGGACTTCGTACGGATGATTCCCAAAGAGTGGAACATGCTGCCCTGGGACTTATCGACGGCTTACATGAGAATTTCCGGAAACGGGCCGTACAAGCTGATCTTCTCAAGCAACTGATAGCCGCCTCCCCCTATCCTACTCTAGTCTGCGGTGACTTTAACTCTCTGCCGTCTTCGTATGTTTATCATACTATAAAAGGTGATAAGTTGCAGGATGGTTTTCAGAGGAGCGGGCATGGGTATATGTATACTTTCAAGTACTTCAAGCATCTGTTGAGAATCGACTATATTCTCCATTCACCGGAACTGAATAGCACGGATTACTTCTCGCCGGATCTTAATTATAGCGACCATAATCCGGTGGTGATGAGGATGAAATAAAAAAGATGCTCCGTTTATTGAACGAAGCATCTTTTTATATAAATATTCTAGAATGTAAACTTAACGCCTAACTGCATCTGCCATGCACTACCTGTAGAAGCAGTATAATCCCATTTAGAATTTTTCTGGAACACCTCGCGAGAAGATGCATTCATCTGATAAGTAAGAGGTTCTCCTACCTTACTTGCTGTTTTTAACAACCTTACATTATCATAACTCTGCAAACCGCAAGAGCGATAAGCCCCCCACTTCGAATTTAATAAGTTACCAATATTCAACATATCAAGACTTACTTGAATACCGTACTTACGGCTACCAATCTTAGCATAAAAATCCTGTGCTATCTTCATGTCAAAACGGTGAATCCACGGTTCTAAAGAAGAAGCACGTTCTACATACTGCCCCTTATGATCATTCAAATAAGAGTCATTATTTACATAGTTCCAAAAATCTTCTTGTTGGTCTACCGCCGAATAAGTCACATTATTTTGTTTATCTTTAATATCCACAAATGTCATTTCTTCTTTAGAAGCAGGCACATACATCAAATCGGAATAGTTTCCGTCACCGTTCATATCATTAGAATAGGTATAAGAAAAACGTCCTTGTTGGTAACCTGTATAGAACAAAGAAACAGTCGTTTTCATATTCGCATAAGCAACTTCATAAGAAGCATTAGCTATCAAACGATGCGGGGTAGAAAATAAAGAATAAGAGACACCCGGATCATTCAATGAATTAACTGCAACATTATTCTGCCATACTGAAGCCGCCGATGAACCTGGATTTGCCGTCATATCTTTAGCCATTGTATAAGTGTACCCAAATGAACCTGTAAAGCCAAAATCAAATTTCTTCGTTAATACTGCATTAAAAGAATATTGATAACCTTTTTCATCCCCATTAGTCAACTGTATAACGGTTTTCGTCTTAGGATTGTCATAGTAATTATTCTTAGTCCAATATACACGTCCCGGTTGTTCATTATAGGTTCCAGAAGGGGCCTTTTCGTTCATATTCTTCTGAACAACATTATATATATCACGTGTATACATAGCACCAACAGAAAGCATAAATCCATAAGGTAACTGAAACTCTGCATTTACATTACTACGCCAAACTTGAGGCATTTTAAAATTCGGATCCACATAAGCTATAGCACCGGGGACCTCATTTCCCGGAGTTGATGGAAACATATCCGGATTTTGGGTAAGAGTTTCTTTATAATTTGGATTAAAAGCAAAGTTTGCCGGTAATTCCGAAGTCTCAAATTCAACCATATTTTGCATCTGACCTGCATTTGTCGGTTGGTTAGTGAACCATACAAATGGTAATAACCCTGTAAACAAGCCTGTACCTCCAGTCAAAACAATAGAACGGTCACCTTTTATATCCCAATTAAATCCTAAACGAGGAGATATTAACAATTTACTTTTCGGCCATTCGGATACGTCAACATTCGTTCCATTAAATGACTGTTCTTTGATAGCCGCATTCCCTAACAAATCATCAAAATATAACGGTAAATCAAAGCGTAATCCATATGTCAATTTTAAATTAGGTGTAATAGAATATTCATCTTGTGCATAAGCTCCCAACATACCAAATGTCAGTTCAGCTCCCGGAGCGTCTTTTCCATTATATCCATAAGTAATGCCATACAGCATCGGTTTTTCTCCCGTCATAAAATCGTCCATTGAAGCATAACGATAATATCCATAAGGAGCACGTAAATATGAATTCATGAAATACTGTCTTTCAAATGTTGCACCGGCAGTTATCAAATGGTTTCCTTTATTAATAGTTACATTGTCAGTAACACTAAATACATTATTCTCGACATCATTAAAAGGAGTAAACAATTCTGTACCCAATGTCATATACTGCTTACCGTCCTTGTAAATATCAACCATTGGAAACGCATCTCCCTTAGTTGTACGAGAATCTCGGATATGGGTATAAGTCACTAATAATTTGTTTTGTACTGAAGAAGAAAAATTGCTATTCAACTCACCGGAAAGAGACGTTACAATATTTCTAAAACCATAGTTGGAATTTCCAAATGCAAATGCATCAACCCCATAACGGTTTGAATTAGCTTTAGTGATTACCGAAGAAGTTGAACTAATACTAGCATCATTTTCTGATTTCACTGTGTTAAAACGTAATGACAGTTTATGACTTTTATTAATATTCCAATCCAAACGAGCCATAAGCTTCCAATTTTTACTCTCGAAATCATCAAATTTATCATAACTTCCCGGATCATATCCATATTTATCCTTTACAAAATCACTTATTGTCTTCAAATCCTTTATCCAAGTTCTAGAAATATGATTTTGATTATCCCCACTTCCACCTTCTTCTTGACTAGGAGTCCACAAAATACCAGGGCTAGTACTATTTTCTAATTCTCCATTTACAAAAAAGAATAGTTTATTTTTTATTATCGGAGCTCCTAATGTAAAGCCATACAAACTGGATTTATAACTTTCCACATTAGGAACGTCAACATCGTTAATAGATTTTCCTATAAAATTCTTTGGTTTCTGATATGTATAAACTGTTCCCTTTAATTCGTTTGTACCACTCTTGGTTACAGCATTAATAGAAGCTCCCGTAAAATTGGAATACGTAACACTATAAGGAGAAACATTAACGCTAATTTCATCAATTGCATCAAGTGAAATAGGCTGCGCATCTCCACCCGGCAAATTATTAGTACTCAAACCAAAATTATTGTTCAA